>JAEEGL013104649.1_pt1 | contig 13177 bp, 14 predicted proteins | sample 9134231 | NCBI WGS metagenome assembly JAEEGL01 (sample SAMN16246548, study PRJNA631951) | gut metagenome | biome: gut microbiome; feature: rumen; material: fiber-attached | host: Bos | place: Iran: Karaj | collected 2018-10
CCGCCAGCTCCGTATCCAGGGCGCACTCCGCCAGGATCAGGCTCATTTCCGCGTCGATCTCCGGGGAGTAGTAGAGCCCCTCCTTATTGTAGTAGTCCGCGGCGTCGGCGTATTCCCGGGCGGTTTTTGCGTCCCCGTCCCGGATGGCGTCCCTGGCGGCGCAGGCAGCGGCCAGGGTGTGGAGAAGGTAGCCCTCGTCCGTGGTGGACTGGGTCCTGGCGCTCTCCAGCAGACGGATGCATCCGGCGTAATCCTTCTGCCGGTAGGCTTCGCGCATCTCGTCCAGCCCGTCCGGGGAGGTCCCGTCGGAATAGGTCATGTCAGACATGAAATAGCCGGGTGACACGCCCAGCCGCGACGCCAGGTATTCCAGCGTGCGAACGGAGGGTGTGGCGCTGTCGTTTTCGATTTTTGATAGCATGTTGCGGGTGATGTGCTCTCCCACCAGCTGTTTCTGGGTGAGTCCCCGCTCGATCCGTGCCTGCCGGATCTTCTGTCCCAATGTCATAGATGTCACCTTTAGTGAATAATATTTACTTCTCCGCTTCAAATAATGGCCCGAACACCGGGCCGAAGTTGAAACAGAGCTGATAACTTCAAATGGACATACGTATCCTGTATAGAAAAGGATGGAGCGCGAAAGCGCCGGGCGTTATCTCCTTCTTCTGGAGCCCTTCTTGTCCGCATACTGGCGGAGCCCGGCGATCTTGCTGTCGGAATCCTGCATGAATCGCTTCAGCTTGTCCTCAAAGGACGGCTCGACGGTCGGCTGGGCCTCCTGCTGGGGCCTGACAGCTCGGTGCTGCGCGCTTTCCCCGTCCTTTGCCTGGCGGGAATAGCTTGTCGGCGTCTCGGCTCTCGGCCGCTGCGGACGGGCTGCCGGGGCTGTCTGCTTGATGGAAAGATTGATGCGCCCGGCATCGTCGATGCTCAGGATTTTGACCGATACCTCCTGTCCCACGGTCAGGTGGTCGTGCACGTCGTTCACATAGGTATTCGCAATCTCAGAGATGTGCACCAGACCGGACCGTCCCGGTGCGACCAGGACAAACGCGCCGAATTTTGTGATGCCGGTGACCTTGCCGGTCACGATCGCTCCCACTTCCAATTCCATAAAAAATGCAAAACCCTCTCAAGTAAGAATCGTTACAACGACCCGGCTCAGCTCCCGGAGTCGAGGAACACTTTTTCATCGGGATCGACGAGGCCAAGGCTGTCCCTGGCAATATCGGCTTTTGTCTCATCGTCGTCCTTGTTGTCGATGGCGTACTGGATCTCAGCATTGCTGACCTCCTTCTCCGCCACCTGCTGGCTCAGCGCTTCCTGCTGCGCCTGCGCCTCATTGATGCGTTTGTTCATATTGATCAGGGTGACCGATGCGTAGACCATCAGCACCACGATCACCACGATCGTAATAATACCTGCCCGCCTGAATCTCATGGCCCTGGCCCTCCTCGGCGCTGCCGGCAGCGGGATGTTTTCCCCCGCGTTTCGGTTTGTATGTATTATGAATAATCATATACCATAATTTCGATTTTTGAAAGCATTTTTTTGCGTTTTGATAAACTTTTTTCGCTGTTTTCCCCAAAAAGCGGGCGGGAAGGGCGGCCGCGCGGCTGAGGTGGCAAAAAAGCGGGAGCAAAACGATGCTGAAGGTATAAAAATACGCCCCTCCGCCGGCAAAAAACAGCAGCACCATGAAGATGCGCAGCTCCCCCTCTCCCACGACAAACCCAAGCAGGAACAGCGCGCCGCCTGCCAGCACGCAGATCGCCGCGTCCGCCAGACGCACGTAGGCGTCCGACGGAAACACGGACCGCAGGCCCCGGAGCAGATCGTAAAGCAGCCCGGTCAGGACGCCGGTGACCAGGGAGACCGAGGCCTGAAGGAGCTGGAGCGTCACCGGCAGGGCCATCATTTGAACAGCCTGGAGAAGAGGCCGCCGGAGCCGGTCGTGTCGTTCTCGTACTCCAGCTTGTCGACCACGCCCTCCAGCGTCACGTCCCCGGTGTCCAGGCTCAGCTTGCCGATATGCAGCTCCGCGCCGCGGACGATGAGGGTGCCCTGGCTCGTCTGCATGATGATCTCCGCCTCGTCGAAGCTTTCCACGTCTGACACGCCGGATACGGACATCCTGCGCCGCCCCTCCAGTGTGATGAGGTGTCTCTGCGTCTCCTGTACCGCGAATCTTTCGTCATATGCCATTTCGCTCACCCTTTCGTATTTTGTCAGAACATATATACGCGCGGGCGGCGGACAAAATGCCTCTCGTTCCTGCACCGGAAGGCGACTCAATATCTTGTAGCCATTCGACACCAAATGGTTGACATCTTGGGTTTTTGACGGTAAGATGCTGGCAATGAGCCTGCCGCAGGGCAGCGCATGACCGGAGGTCAGACTTGAAGCATTACAGACGAAACGGTTCGGGAAAAAGGCGGCTGATCCCCGCGGCCGCGGCGGCGGCCCTGTGCGCCGCGGCCGCGGGTCTTGCCGTGATCCTGAGCGGCGGCGCGGGCTGCGCCGTATATATGAACGGCACGGAGCTCGGCGCGGCAGCCTCCCGCAGCGAGGCAAACGAGATCCTGGACAGCGCCCGGGCCAGAGTCAGCCGCGCGCTGGGCTATGAATACGAGCTCAGCGGGGTGTCCGTCTCCCCCTCCCTCACCGGGCGGCGGATGGCGGCCGACGAGCTGGAGCTCGCCATCCTGAACGAGGTGAGCGAGGTCGTACAGATGTACTCCGTCTATGTGGACGGGGAGCCGGTGGGCTCCACCCGCGACGGCGCGGGGCTGGAAGCGCTGCTGGAAGGATACCTGAGGCGGTACAGCGGTCCGGACACCGTTTCCGTCTCCTTCCGGCAGGATGTGCAGACGGTGAAGGAATACGCCGCGGCGAACGGGGAAAAGACCGTGGAGGAGCTGGACGCCCTCCTCTCGCCGGAAAACCTCTACTCCTCCCGCTCCCTCACCGTGGTGACGGTGGATAAGGTCGTGACCTCAGAGGTGCTGTACCACGGCTGCAAGCTCACAGAGGACCCCACCCGTCCCGCGGGTGAGCGCACGGTGCTGACGCAGGGTGAGGACGGGGAACAGTCCGTCACCGTAACCGTCACCTGTGAAAACGGGCTGGAGACTGCCCGCAGCGAGCCGGTGATTCAGGTCCTCCGGGCGCCGGTGACCGAAAGGCTCGTCGTGGGGACACGGCCGGCGGACGAATATGCCTCCCGGGGGATGTACATCTGGCCGGCAAACGGCGTCGTCACCTGTCCCTTCGGCTACCGGGATTCGTGGATCGGCTCCAGCAACCATCAGGGGTTGGATATCGGCGGCGTCTACGGGCAGGACATCGTGGCCGCCGACGGCGGCGAGGTGATCTTCGCGGACTATGACGGGAGCTACGGCTACGTGGCGCGCATTCGGCACGACAACGGCGCCGTCACCTGGTACGCCCACTGCAGCGTTCTCTGCGTTTCAGTCGGGCAGCGCGTCAGCCAGGGGGAGAAGATCGCGGAGATGGGCGCGACCGGTCTTGCCGACGGGGAGCACGTTCACTTTGAGATCCGGATCGACGACGTGCCCCAGGATCCTCTCAACTACCTCAGCTGGTAAAACGCTTCCCATCGCAAGCGCTCCGCCGGCTTGCGACCTGCCGGGGCGGGGAATGACGCGCGGAGTTCGTCTGTGTGTATTTCGGACGCGGCAAGGCGGCGGCAAAAACGGAAGCCTTCCGTTCTGGCCTTCGGCGCGGACTCTGCCGTTGGCTTTGTCTGAAAAGCGAAAAGGGACTGTCGATCGACAGTCCCTTTCTTTTTAGTTCTGTTTCAGTCGGACACGCCGCAGCCGTCCTCCTCACAGGTGCCTGTCCCGGCGCTGCAGCCGGGGCCGCCCTCGTATTCCGGGATGATCGACAGGCGGTTCCTGTCCGCCAGCACGGAGGCCTCCATCACATTGAGGCCGGCGCCCTCATACCGGGTGATGGACGCGTCGGCGATGGGATTGAAGCAGTCCTTCCCGATGTGTCCGGAGCAGACCACGGCCTCGCACCGGCTGTCGATGATCTTCTGTACGTGATCCATGGGATCGGCGGACAGGCTGTCCTCTATCTCCCAGGTGTCCGTCTCTACGATCAGCACCGCGGGGGACTGCTCAAAGCTGTCCGGCACAGTTGCCTCGCGGCTGACAGAGGATGCCATCACTGCGATTTTCATACGTACCTCCTAAACTCCGATGATCTCCAGCGCGTTCAGCAGCGGTTCCACGTCCGAGGCGGCCATGGTATAGACCAGGTCGGACCCCTCCAGCATGGCATAATAGGACGTCTCCTCCGACTCCGCGTCCTCCAGCTGCGCGCCGATGTACAAGGTGTACTCGCCGTTCGTTTTGGTGCTGTCCATATTCATCACCGCTTTCGAACCCGCCTGCGTCAGCGTATACTTCACCGTGACAGTGCACCGGGGCGTGCCAAGTCCGCAGGCGTTCAGCCGTGCCTCGTCCGGCCGGTAGTCCACGCAGGCAGTGAAGGTCTGGTTCTTCAGGGCGTTCAGCACCTGATCCAGCACGTCTCTCGCCGGCTTCTCCAGCCCCTCCGGCTCGTACACCGCGATCTGGTCTCCCCGCTCGCCGTTGATATTGGCGTACCAGGTGTAGCTGCCGTTGGATTTGATCATCTTGTCAAAGGTGAATGCTTTCTCCGGCGAGGAAAGGGTGATCATCCGGGCTTCGTCCTCGGTGACGCCCTGCATGGTATCCTTCTCCACCATGTCGAACAGGCCGGTATCCAGAAAACCGGGCAGGGCGGACGCGATGGTATAGACCTCGCTGCCGCCGGCGATCATGGCGTAGCGGTCGCTGCCGGAGGAGTCTCCGATCAGCAGGTCGAGGCTCGTCCCGTCCGCGTCCTTCACCACAAGCTCGTTGGCGGGCTCCTCAAGACCGTACTCGCTGAGCGCGTCCGGCTCGGTGATCGTCCGCACCGCGGCGAGGCCCTTCACCTGCGCGGCGATGCGGGTGAGATAATTCTGCAGGAGGGGCAGCTCCGGCCCCCCGCTCCAGCGCCAGGTGTCCCCGTCCAGATAAAAGCTCAGCTCGCTTTCCCCCGCTTTGTAGGAGAATTCCACCGGCTCTGTGATGCCGCCGATGACCGCGAGGACCGCCCCGTCGGCGGCCGCCCGCCTGGCGTTCGCCGCGTTCACCAGACTGATGACCGCGAAGGCGCCTGCCAGGACGACCAGCACCGCCGCGAGGATCACAAGATTTTTCGTGCGCTTTTTCATCACTTTTTCCTCCGCCTCGTCCAGTTGACAAGGCCGCCTATGATCAGGACCAGGGGGATGACCCCGATGAACAGAACGCCGAATATGGTCACGTTCTGAAGGGTGTTGTAGGTGAGCTTCAGGGATTTGGAGGGCACCGTGATGGTGGATACGCCCTCGATGTTCCCGGTCAGGGCGTTCATGAAGATATCCAGGTTCGAGATGCTGGTCATGGTGGAGGTGAGATTCTCATCGATCATGTTGGCAGCGGAGATGACCGTCAGGTGGGAGGTATAGTCCGTCGTGCCGTCGCTGTTCGTATCAAAGGCCTCGGATGCCGCAGCGCCGAGGATATAGGTCTGGTCCCGGATGATGTTGTCCTCATCCACCATGAGGAAGCCCTTTTCCGATGTGGTCAGGAAGATATCCAGGCTGGAGCCGCGCCGCTCCGGCGTTACCTCGACCATGCCCCTGGGATACAGGAGCAGCGCGTTCGACGAGATGGAGGAGGTCACGGGGCTCACGGTGCTGATACCGGGGGCGATGCAGTAATACCCGTAGTACTGGGCGTAGGTCTGGTAGAACTTGGACTCGTCGCCCACCATGCCGTTCTGCATCTGGAGCCCGTATTTCAGCAGCAGGGCGTTGAAATTCTCAAGGCTAGGGTCATCCAGCAGCAGGAGCACGTCTCCCCCATCCCGCAGATAGGAGGAGACCACGGAGAGCTCCTCCGCCGTCATGTCGGATCTGGGATTATTGATGACGAGCACGCTGCAGTCCTCCGGGATGGCGCCCGTCAGCAGCAGGTCAAGCTCCTCCTGCTCCAGGTTCAGCTTCTTCAGCCTCTCCCCGATGGCGCCGGAGAGCGCGCTCTCCCCGTGATTCGTCACGGTGCAGATCTTGCCCGAGCCCGTTCCGGTGACGATATTGATGGCGCTGGTGAGCTGGCTGTCCGCGTCCAGCCTCGTGGCCTGGAGGGAATGCGTCGTGTAGTATGTCTGATAGTCGTACAGGATCATGGCGGAATCGGCCCCGTCAAACCCCTGGATCTGCACGGTGGTCTGCTTGTCGGTGGCTTTGTTGATCACCACCACCTCATTGTCCTCCGCGCCATAGGTCTCCAGTGCGGAGGGGTGGGTCACCGGGTCGATCTCCGTCAGCTTGATGTGCGGCGATTCGGCGGCGTAGTTGTGGATGAACTTCATGATCCGCTCGTCCACTGCGCCCTCCTGGGCGATCACGACGATCTCGATATCGTCCTTCAGTTCCCGCAGGAAATTCCGGGAGACCGTGGACACGTTGTAGAGCCTGTAACCGGTGATATCGATCTCCGTCAGGTTGGAGGGAAGCTGTCCCACGATCAGGTTGAAAATGATCACGATCACGATCACAACGGCACTGACCGCGGCGGTATACATGCCCCTGCGGGAGCTTTTCCTGGCCGGCTTCCGGGTCTTTTCCCCGTTTGCGTCCGCGATGCGCTCCAGAATGGCGCTCCTCGTCTCATCGGCGATCGTCTCATCGGCGGGATCGTCTGCCTCCGGAAGCCCGACCTCGGGAATCTCTGTCTCGGGAGTCTCTGTCTCTGGGAGCTCCTCCTCCGGGATCAGGTCGTCCTTTCTGTTTTCTTCCATGCGGCTCACCTCCCCTCTCAGCTCCAGCGGCGCTTCTGCACCGACTGCACCGTGAGGAACACAAAGAGCGCCGCCACGGAAAGATACAGCAGAAGCCCGGCAATGTCAAACACGTAATAGCTGGTGAAATTTGAAATGGTGTCGTAGATGGCGAACACGCCCAGCACCCTCTGCAGCAGCCCGTCGTAAAGGGTGCGGTCGACAAGATACGGCACCACGGCGGCAACGACGCCGGCCGCGGCCACGATCCCGGTGACGAGGCGGCTCTTCGTGATATGCCACAGCGCCAGCACGATGATCCCCAGGAGCACCAGGAAGCCGATCAGGGTGGCGGCGGGCGTGGTGGGGATGTAGTTCACCAGGGATTTCCACAAAAACAGCACCAGCAGCACCGCCATGCTCGCCACGGCGGCAATGATCTGGCTCTCCGTGAGGGAGGAGATGAACATCCCGATGGCCACGAACAGGAAGCCCAGGCACAAAAACGCCAGAATGGCGGAATAGTCGATCAGGGGGGAACCCACGCCGCCGATGAGGATCACGATGGGGCACAGGCAGGAGATGGCCAGCGGGATGGCGTAGACCGTCATCATGGCAAAATACTTGCCCAGGATCACGGCTGTGGTGGAGACGGGGTACGTCAGCAGCATCTGGTCGGTCCCCGCCTTCCTCTCCTCCGCCATGGATTTCATGGTGAGCAGCGGCACCGCGAACACGAAGATGATCAGCGTGCTCGACAGGGTGCTGGCGAAATAGGGGAAGCCCACGTTCATGTTCACGATCATGAAATAGATGCCGATGAACACCATGACGACGGCGATGAACACATAGCCGATCATGGAGTTGAAATACGATTTCAGCTCACGCTTGTATACGGCGCTCATTCTGCCTCCGCCTCCTTTTCCACCGGCTTTGCGCGTTTTCTTCTGACCCATTTATACGTCCTGTCCGCGGTGAGCTGGATGAAGATGCTCTCCAGCGAGACGTTCTCCGGCCGCAGCATGAGGAGGGGCACGTCCCCTCCGGCGAAGGCGCGGAACAGCGCCTCCCGCACATCCGCGTCCTGCTCCGGCGTCACCCGGATGAGCATTTCCCCGTTCTTCGGCCGCTGGCAGGCGGCGCTCTTCAGCCCGGGCACGGTCCGGAGGATCGCGCGCACCGCCTCCTCGTCCTCCGTCTTTGCCGTCAGCTCCACAACGGAGGAGCGCATCCGCTGCTCCAGCTCCCGGGGCGTGCCGTCCGCGATGAGCTTGCCGTGGTGGATGATGAGGATGTGGTCACAGATCTCCTGCACCTCGGAGAGGATGTGGGAGCTGAGGATCACGGTGTGCTTCCCCGCGAGGCTCTTGATAAGGTCACGGATCTCGATGATCTGCTTGGGGTCCAGGCCGACTGTGGGCTCGTCCAGGATGATGATCTCGGGAAAGCCGATCAGCGCCTGGGCCAGCCCCACGCGCTGCCGGTAGCCCTTGGAGAGGTTTTTGATGAGCCGGTCCTGCATCTCCGTGATCCGGACCAGCTTCATGATCTCCTCCACCTGGCCGTCGATCTCATCCTTCGGCACCGATTTCAGCTCCGCCGCGAAGGTCAGATACTCCCTGGGCGTCATATCGGTGTAGAGAGGCGGCTGCTCCGGCAGATATCCGATGCACCTCCGCGCCTCCTCCGGCTCCTCCGTGATATCGTGGCCGTTGATGAGCACCTGGCCGGAGGTGAGGCCCAGGAAGCCGGTCATGATATTCATGGTGGTGGATTTGCCCGCGCCGTTGGGGCCAAGGAAGCCGTAGATCTGCCCCTCCCCCACGGTGAAGCTCAGGTCGTCCACCGCCGTGTGGTCGCCGTATTGTTTGACTAGGTTTTTGACTTCAATCAAAGTAAGATCCTCCCTTACGAAAGAAGTGGACTTCGGATCGATGTGAAGAATAACAGGCGGTTCCCGAAACAAAAGCGCCCTTTCGCCGGCATCTGAAAGAACGCTTTACCGTATGATATCATCTGCTCCGGAACAGCCGGACCTCTGCCCTATGATCGCTTGATAAACCGCTCGCCGCAGCGGGGACAGGTGATCTGGATCTTGCCCTTCCCCCGGGGGACCCGAAGGGTGTTGCGGCAGCCGGGGCACCTGAAAAACCGGTAATTCCTGCTGCTTTTCGCCCTGTCGAAAAAGCTTTTGATCTTCTGCTTCACAGGCCACCAGAACTTCAGGAATCTGTCGTTTTCCCGTCTCCTGGCGTTCAGGTTCCTGGAGAGCATCCGGAAAATGACCAGGATCAGGAGCAGATAGGAAAGCAGCGTGATGATATTGAGTTTGATGATATTCGCAAGGATACCCACAAGGATCGCCAGGATGATCAGCGCCATATTGAGCTGGTCCGGTCCGTAGCGGCCGATCATGAAGTTCCTCAGCCAGTTCCGTATCACAGGGATTCCTCCCCCAGCAGTAGGATACGCCCCTTCCGGGCACGATTCAGTATACCACGATCCCGCCGAAAATGTGCGTTTGTCATATTTTTTTTACAACTATTTGCGGAGATAAAACGCGCGGATCTTCTCCTTGCTCTCCAGCTCCCGATCGATGGAGCCGATATACTCGTAGGGGTACTTGGCGTTGAACACGCGCTCGATGCGTCCCACGGACGGGTCCACCAGCTTAGTGACGCCGCCGCCCCCCAGCGCCAGGATGGTGCACAGCTCCTCCATGATGAGCACGTTGTAGAGATTCACATGGCCGGGGCGGCTCCAGCCCACGTTTTCAAAGCCTCCGGACATGAACTTCTGCCGGTAGAGGTAGTAGGGCGCGTACCCGGCCCCCGTCAGGGCGCATCGCGCCGTATCCAGCATCTCCGCCACCGCCGCGCCGTCGGGGATCGCCGTCCCCTCCAGGGTGATGCGCGTGCCCTTTTTCAGCGACAGGGTGTGAACGGTGATGTTTTCCGGGCCCAGGGCCAGCACCTTCTCCAGCGTATCGGCAAAGCCCGCCGGGGAGTCGTCCGGCAGTCCGGCGATCAGGTCCATATTCACCGAGGCAAAGCCCGCCCCGCGGACCTTTTCCATGGCTTCGTACACGTCCTGTGCCGTGTGGCGGCGGCCAATGGCCTCCAGCACCCGGTCGGACATGGTCTGGGGATTCACGCTCACCCGGTCCACGCCCCCGTCCCGCAGAGCGGCGAGCTTTTCCTCCGTGATGGTATCGGGCCTCCCGGCCTCCACGGTGAATTCCCGCAGACCGCTCAGGTCAAAGGCGCCCCTCAGCCGTGCCATGACCCGCCGGAGCTGCTCCGGCGACAAAGTCGTGGGCGTGCCGCCCCCGAAATAGACGGAGACGATCCGGATGCCCAGCTCCGCCGCCAGGGCGCCGACGGCGTCGATCTCCCGCTCCAGCGCCTCCACAAAGGGCTCCACCAGCTTCAGGGACTTCTCCACGCTGTGGCTCACAAAGCTGCAGTAGGCGCAGCGGGTGGGACAGAAGGGCACGCCCAGATAGACGGCGGCGTCCCTGGGCCCCAGCGTCTCCCCGATCCTCAGGGCTTCCTCCGCGGCCTGAACGCAGAGCGCGGCCCGCTCCGGACTCGTCCGGTACACGCGGGTCATTTCCCGCGCGGCCCGCTCCGGCCCCATACCGGCCAGCAGGTATTTCTCCGCCAGCTTGCCGGGGCGGATCCCGGTGAGTGCACCCCACACGGGCTCATAGCCCGTGGCCGCCACAGCGGCCTTGTAAAACGACAGCTTGATGATCCGCTGCAGGATCCGGTCCCGCTCCAGCTTATCGTCCAGAAGCCGCGTTTCCGCCCGGGCGACGCCCCGGTGCTCTCCCCGGTACCGCAGCTTCGTCACCGCGGTGACATACGATCCTCCCTCGGACAGAGCGATACGCGCCGAGGGGCCGTCACCGCTCGCCGGCGCGTATTCGGGTCGTTCTTCCGGGAAAAACATGAGCATGATCTGCTCCACCGCGTATTTGTATTCGTGACCGGCGAGCTCCAGCTTCATTGTCCGCGGAACTCCCTGTCGGCGTAGGTCATGTAGTAGTTGAAACGGCGTTCCCGCTCCAGGCTGGAGGCCTCCATATGCCCGGGATAGACCTCATAGTCCCCCTCCAGGTCGTAGAGCCTGAGGATGGATCGCAGCAGCTCCCGCATGTCGCCGCCCTCCAGGTCCGTCCTGCCCACGCTGTCCCGGAACAGGGTGTCGCCGGTGAAAAGGACGTTCTCGCATTTGAGCGTCACAGAGCCCCGGGAGTGTCCCGGCGTCTCGATGACCTCAAAGGTCAGGCCGCCCACCTGCACCTTGTCCCCGTCGGCGTAATAGCGGGTGTTTTCATCAGCCTGGAACCGGGCGTGGTCGAAGCGCCCGCCGGTGTAAGCGTCCTTCTCGTTGATGTAGACCGGCGCGCCGGTCTCCTCCCTGACGGCGGGGACGGCGGTCACGTGGTCAAAATGGCCGTGGGTGATGAGGATCGCCTCCGGATGGAGCCCGTTCTCCTCGATGTAACCCAGGATCTCGTTGGAGTCGGACCCGGGGTCGATCACGGCGCACTTCATCGTGCTCTCATCGGTGACGATATAGCAGTTGGTGGCGAGATTCCCCACCACAAGGTTTTTGATCAGCATAGTCTGTCCTCCCATTCTGTTACAGCTCGTCCGTGTCCAGGATGAGCGTTACCGGCCCGTCGTTTACGGAGCTCACCTGCATCACCGCCCCGAAGCGCCCTGTCTCCGTATGAAAGCCTCTGCCGCGGCACTCTTCGATAAACAGCTCGTACAGGGGGATCGCCGTCTCCGGCCGCGCAGCGCGGGTGAAGCCGGGGCGGCGGCTGCGGCAGTCTGCATAGAGGGTGAACTGGGACACGATCAGGAGCTCCCCTCCCACAGAGGCCAGGTTCCGGTTCATCTTCCCGTTCTCATCCTCAAATACCCGCAGACCGCAGACCTTGTCCGCAAGCCGCTTTGCCTGCGCCTGTGTATCATCGGTCCTGACGCCCAGCAGCACCAGGAACCCGTTTCCGATCTTTCCCACCGTCTCCCCGTCGATGACGACGGAGGCGGAGGTGACTCTTGTGACGACTGCTCTCATGGCTTCTCCTACCCGGCGTTCCGGCTGAGCTCGGTGACGCCGGAGATGGCCGCAAGGCGTGCCAGAGCGGCGTCCAGCTCGTTTTTCGTTCTGACCTCCAGCGTCAGGGAGGCCCGTATGGCGCCATCGGCGTTTTTGCTGGTGAAGTTGACCAGCTTGATCTTCAGGGAGCTCAGCACCGTGACGATATCCATGACGACGCCGGAGCGCTCCCTGGCGACGATATAGAGTCCGGTCTGATACACGTCGGAATCGCTGTTCGCCCAGTTGACCCGGACCCAGCGCCCCGCCTCCCGGGGATCGGTGACAGCCTTGATATAGTTGGGGCAATCCTTCCGGTGCACGGAAACGCCGTAGCCCCTGGTGATGAAGCCGGCCACCTCATCCCCCGGCACGGGGGTGCAGCAGCGGGCGAATTTGACGAGGCAGTTGTCCAGCCCCTCCACCATGACGCCGTGGATGGGCTTGGACCGGTGCACCAGATGGATGACCTGGTCCTGATCCGCCTCATCCTTTTTGCGGGCCTTCTCCGCTGTGCGCAGCTCGTCCTTGATACGGTTGACCGCCTTCTGGGCGGACAGGCCGCCGTAGCCGATGGCGGCGTACATCTCGTCCAGCGTCGGAAATGCCAGCTTTTTCAGGATCCTTGGCAGGACGTCCTCCTTGGTGATGTCCGGCAGGGTGGTGAATTCCCGCCGCATCTCCGCCTCGAAGGCGGATCTGCCGTGGGCGATATTCTCCTCCCGCCGTTCCTTTTTGAACCACTGCCGGATCTTGTTTCGCGCCTCGGAGCTCTTGACGATATTCAGCCAGTCGCGGCTGGGGCCCTTGGCCGCCTTGGAGGTCTGCACCTCCACGATATCGCCGTTCTGCAGGATATGGGTAAAGGGGACGATCCTGCCGTTAACGATGGCGCAGTTCATGTGGTTGCCGATCTCGGAGTGGATGTTGTAGGCGAAGTCGATGGGCGTGGAGCCCGCGGGCAGGTTCACCACATCGCCCCGGGGCGTGAACACGAACACCTCGTCGGAGAACATGTCCGTGCGCAGCGCCTGGAAAAAGTCCTGGGCGTCGCTGTCCTGCTGGGATTCCAGCAGCCGCCGGATCCAGGTGAATTTCTCCTCACCGGAGAATTTGCCCGAAATGCCCTCCTTGTATTTCCAGTGGGCCGCAATGCCGTACTCGGCGGTGTAGTGCATCTCCCAGGTGCGGATCTGCA
>JAEEGL014781226.1_pt1 | contig 13177 bp, 6 predicted proteins | sample 9134231 | NCBI WGS metagenome assembly JAEEGL01 (sample SAMN16246548, study PRJNA631951) | gut metagenome | biome: gut microbiome; feature: rumen; material: fiber-attached | host: Bos | place: Iran: Karaj | collected 2018-10
ACCAAGAACTTATTATTCAAATGTTATTACAGAAAAAGAAATTGATAAATATAGAATTGATATTTATGATGAAGATGTTAAAAATTTTGCTGTTGTTTTAAATCAAAATTCAGGAAAAACTGATTTAAGTGTTTATAAAATTTCATTAGATGAAAGCGAAGTTAGTTTAATTGAAGTTAAATTAAATAATGAATTTTTACCTAATGTTATTAGTGTTAAAAGTGATAAGTTAAAAGTTAAAAATTTAAAAGGTAGTTATTTAATTAATATAACAGGGAGAATTTTTTCTTCATATACTTTATATTATTATACTTATGAAGAAAGTGATAATTTAGAACATAAAACTGTTTCAATGAAATTAGAATTAGGACAAATTATTCAAGATTTTTTCCCTGACAAAAGAAATATTAAAGTTTATTCTTTTGAAAATAAATTAATCAATGAACAAAAAAAAAATTTATATGTTACTTTAACTAAAATTAATATTGATTGTACTGTTTATATTTATGATGATTTAGATAATTTTGAATATAATAAAAAAACAAATATTATAAGTGGTTATATATATAAATCTGATTATAATAATCAAATTTTAATAAGAAAAACAGATAATAAATACATTTCAAATAAAATATTTTATATTATGGTTGTTAAAAATTTAAATGAATATTCATCAGTACTTTATAATTCAAAATCATCTTATTCATCTTTTCATATAGGAATAACAGATGAAGAAACACCATTTTTATTAAGTGAAGGAATACAACATAAATTAGTATTAACAACAGAATACCAAAAACAAACATATTTTTATAATCATGAAGCAAATGATAAGAATTCTTTAATTATTTCAATTTATTCAACATATGGAAAATTAATATCAGATATTAATATAGGAGGTAAAAATTATTCTAATTCTCAATCATTAAATGAATTAACATATATTAAAATAGAACCAAAAGAAATAAAAAAATATTGTAAAATACCATCATCATGTAAAGTTGAAATAACATTATATAAAAATTATTATTATAATACGAATTATTTGTTAGTTTGTAGAAGTAGTATTCATTCATATGAAATATTAAGTCCAGGTCAAATAACAAAAAAAACTATTTTCTCAGGAGAATATCAATATTATATAATTGATACAATACCAGATGAAAACTTAGGAATAAGAATAAATACAATTTTTCTTGATGGATATGGTGAAATATACATTAATACAAATTTAAATAATACAAATTTAACTAATAATTTCCCAAATAGAACTAAATATGAATATGCTAATATTGATAAATATAATTCAGAAGGTCAAAATTTAATTATTCCTGTTGAAAATATTAAAATTAAAGGACTTATTAGATTATTTATTACTATTTTTGGTGCTTTACCTTCTTATGCTTCTAATAGATTAGAATATACTATTTCATTTACTAATTTAATAAATGAATTAGAAACTAATAAAAATTACCAATTTTATATTATTCAAGGAGAATATCAATTTTTTAAATTTAATATTAATAAAAGAGTAAAAAGAATTTATATTACAATGACAAATAAAATTGGAGATGCTGATTTATTTTTAAATTATGGTAAACAATTTCCAACAGTTAAAAATTATACTTGGAAAAGTAAAGGAGGATATAATGAATTTATAGATGTTACATATAAAGATAATTTTTTTAGTGAAATGGGTTTAACTGACATTATGGGAGAATATTCATTAATGATAAAATCATACGGTAATTATTCATATAATTTATTTATATCAAATGAAAATGTTAAATTATTACATATAAGTGAATCATCACCAAATGGTTGTTCAACAAATGAAAAAAATGAAATATGTTATTTTAGATATGAAAATATAAATGATGCTTCTATTAAAGAATTAAAAAATAAAGAGGTTATTTTTTATATTGAATATACTTATGGTAGTGGAAATATATTTGCTACTTTATTTAAAAATGGAAATTATGAAAATATAATGGGAAATTTACCTAATATTAGAAAATATGAATATATAAATGAAAATAGATATAGTTATCTAAAAGTTAAATTAGAAAGAAAAAATAAAAAATATACTATTGATAGTGTTATTATTGTTGGGGTTGAATGTTTAGATAAATGTCTTTTTGATATGAGTGTTGTTCAATTAAAAACTGAAGAAGATATTATTAAAAATAAATATCTTTCTATTGATAAAGATAATATATTTTATTTAAGTCCAAATAAAAAAGAAGATTATATTTTTAATTATTACTTTAGTAATTATAATCAAAATTTAAATTTTGAAATTAGATCTTATGAAGGAAATGGATTTATTAGAGTTTATATTAATGGAACTATATATGATTCAATTAATAGAACTTCAAAAGTTGATTATCATCATATTGCAGATTATGAAATTAAACAAGAAAATGAAAAACCAATTTCAAAAAGTATTGATTGTAATATTTCAAAATATCATACTGTTTACTTTCAAGTAAAACCAAGGACAGATTTTATATTTTTTATTCATTTAAATTATGCCAGTGATTGGATAAAGTTACCAATTGGTAAAATTTCAAATCATGTTCTTACTAAAACTAATTTTTATTGTTATTTTGATTTTTTAAGTGAAATGAGTGAAGTTATTGTTACTATTAATAATAAATCATCAAATAAAAAAATTCTATTTTTTTCTAAATTAAATATTTTAGATAAAGAAAAATTAAATGAAGATTTTTATTATTCAGTCCCATCAATATCTAATTTTGATTTTAAAGGAGAAAGTAATAATATTTTACCATCAGTTTCATTTAAAGCTAAAAATATTCCTAATGAATTAATTACTAATAAATCAAAAATTGTAAGAATGCTAATTTTAATTAAAATAGAAGGTTTTTATTATGGAGACAATAAAATTTCTATTCTAGTTTCTCCTAATGTTAATAATTATCAAAGAATAATATCACAACAAGGATTATATTATTTTTCTTCTTTAACAAATTTAAATAAAGATAAAACTATATTTAATTTAATTAAAAAAAATAAAGATGATAATTTAATGATAATTGAAATTTCTTCTTGTCAAGGAGAATTTGGTTATTCTTTAACTGATACAATTTCATCAACTAAAGAAAATTCAAAAGAAAATAATGTATATTCAAATCACTTAGATTCATTAGGAAAAAAAACTATTTTAGTTAAAGATTTACAAAAAAGTGAATATTATTTATATATTTGGGGAACAAAAGAAGATGATATTAATTGTCTTATAAATAAAGAAAAATGTAATTCAGATATTGAATTTTTAATGTATTATTATACTATTAAATCTGAATCTTTTAATCAAACAATTTATTCTTTTTATTTTGAATATGAAAATATTGGTAATGGGAAAATTCTAATTAAATTACCTAAGATTTTAAAAAAAAATACAGCAAATGAAGAAAAAACAATTGATATTGATGTTAGATTATTTGTTACAAAAGAATCTAAAGAATATAAATATTTTGAATCTATATGTTATTTAAGTAAAAAAGTAAATAATGAAATTCCTGAAAAAGATTTTAATTATACTTATAATAAAGATAAAAATCAAATTTTAGTTACTGGATTGAAAAATAAAGAAAATTATTTAATGAATGTTTTACTTAATAATATAAAAACTGGAGAAATTTATACTTTAAAACCAATGTTAATTACTCCATCATATGGAAATTATAATTTATTAATTATTATAATATGTGCTGTTATATTATTAATTATTGTGGGAATTGCTTTTTATTTTTATAAGAAATATAAAACAACTAAAGAAATATTAAATTATGAAGTAAATGATATAAGAAATTTAAGTAGTATTCCTAAATCTATTGCAGAAATGAGAGATATTTCTCAAAAGAAAGAAAAAGAAAAATATGCTTCTTTAACTGAAGATACAAATGAAATTTAATATGATAAATATCTAAATTAATTATTAATAATTATATTATAGAATTTAAAAAGATTTTGATAATTAAATAAAATGAATTATTTAAATAAAAAATAAAAATGAAAAAAAATGAAAAAAAAGGAACTATAAATACAATTTCAATGGTTTCAACAGCAGATAAAACAATAAAAATATATCAACCTCAATTTATTCAATTAATCAGTAAAAAAGAAAAAATACAAAAAAGAAAAAATGATTCATTAAAAAATAAAATAAAAACATTAGAAAAAAAGGAAAAAATAAAAGAAAAAATAAAACAACAAATCAAAGAAGAAAATAAACCAAAACCATTTGAAAAATATAATTATTTAGATGAAAAAATATTAAGATATCATAAAAATCCACATGAATATATAGATTATTTATTAGAAAAATGTTTTCAAGATAATTATATTAAGTCCCCAAGTGATGAAAAAATAAAAAAAAATATTGAAAAAGATTATGATAATTTCTTATTACAATTAATAAATAAATTTCAAAAATTTCATAATAATCAAAAATATAAATTAAAACAATTAGAAGATAAATTAAAAATAGGAGATATTTTTAAAGAAAATAAAAAAATATTAAGTGATTATGATGAATTAATATCAGAACCTATTTATAATGGTGAAAATATAAAAGATATTTTTTTAAATGAACCAAAAAATAAATTTAATTCTATTTTAAATTCAAAAAATAATATTACTAATAATATAATTAATGATAATAAAAGTAATTTTTATGTTCCAAGAATTGCAAACCATGTTATTTCATGTTTAAACGATGTTAAAGTTAATATTCCAAATAATAAATTTATTTCAATTAAAAATGTTAATTTACAACATAAAGAATATTGGAATAATAGAAAATTTTTTGATTTAGAAAGAGATAAATTGAAAAATCAAGAAAAATGTGAAAATGATATTCTTAATCATTATAAAAAAACTTTAGATATGCAAAATAAAATATTTGATGATATTTTTAACCATACATAAATTACTACTTAATTTTGAATATTTTTTTAATTATAAAAATAATTTATTTTTATTTCATTTATATAAAAGAAAATAAAATATTATATTCCTATTTTTGATTTAAATATATATTATTTAATTTTTTCAATATTTTCTTAGGAAAAATATTAAGAAATTTAAGGAAATTAGAATAATAAATCTAAATTGTTTTTTAAAAATTAATTTTAAAATTAATATATTCATTATATAAACATATTAAATAAATATGAGAAATATAAATAATAATAGTCCATCAACATTTACTTTAAGTTCAAATAATCAACATGTTAAATTTAATTCTATAAGAACAATAAATTCTCATGAATCAAATAATGAAACAATAATAAAAAAATATAAAGAAAATATGGATTTTTTAATTTTTATATTAGATCAAAATAAACATTTACAAAATAAATTAATGAAAAATATAATTGCAAAAGAAGAATCTAATCAAATAAGAAATAATATAGATACTTATAAATCAAATAATTTTATATTTAAATTTTTTTTAAATTCAAAAAATGAAATTTATTTTATTTTTATAAATAAACAAAGAATTTATGTTAGTAATTTTAACATTGATAAATATGATGAAAATAATCCAAAATTAATTATTGATATATCTCAAATAAATAGAATATATATTAAAAATTATTTTATTGCAGATAATAATCCAGATAATTTTATTTATATTTTATTATCAAATAATATGATTATTCAAATTGATTATACAAAAAATAAAGATGAAAATAACAATTTAATACAAAAAATTTTTGACACAAAACATTCTAAATCTCATTCAAAGAAAACAAAAGAAGAAGAAGAAAAATTAAAAGACTTTATTTTAATAGAATATGACTATCAATTAAATAAAGGAAAACAATTATCATATCTTTTATATAAATTTCGAAATCAAACAAGTAATATAAAATTTTGTATAAGATTTCCAAATAATAATGAAGATGAAGAAATACTGTTTTTTTCAATATATAAAGATAAATATTTAGTATTAGCTTTAAATGGAGGAAAAGTAAGATTAATTTCTTTAGAAACTTTCAAAATATTATCACAATATAAAAGTAATTTTGGTCAAATTTCTTCAATTTCTTTTTCTTTAGATGGTAATTTATTAGGAATAGGCGCACAAGATAATAATGGATATATTATTAATTTAAATTCCCTAAATATAATTTCTTGTTTAGAAGGTCATGAAAATTATATAAGTAAAATGATATTTGAATTACAAGATTTAGAAAATCATAATAATCAAAATTTATCGAATAATATGATAAATAGAACTAATTCAATTAATATAAATAAAAAAACAAAATTTCAAAAAGTAGATAAAGATATAATATTAACATATTGGAAAAATACACAAAATAAAGATTCAAATGAAAAAAGAAATATATATAGAAGAATGTCAACAATGAAAAGAATAAATCAAAATCCTTTAGATAAAATATATGATATTTATACATGTGGTTTGGACGGAAAAATTGGTTCATATAGAATTGAATATATTAATAATAATAATAGTAATGAAAATAATAATAATGGACATAATATTTCAAATAATAATGATGTTGATGATGGTTGTGTTCCAACAAGTAGAGATAATGAAGAGTATATTCAAAATAAAAATAATATTCATCATTTTTCTAAAAAAAATTATGAGTTAACAGATTTTATTTATTTAAATCCTCCTAAAAATAATGATGAGTATGAAAAAGCTCATTTTGATTTTATGAATCCTATTATAAATGAACCTATAATTGATTTTTTAAAATTTGATTTATTTTCTATTATTATTGGTTGTAAAGTTAATATTTCTGGAACTGAAATTAAATTAATTTTATTTGAAGGAAAATTAGAAAATGAAAATTTAAATGACAGTAATAAAAATGAAATTAAAAATCATATGAATATGAAATTTAATAATAAAAATAATATAAATGATAATAATATAACTAAAAAGAATGATGATAATAATAATAATACTAATAATACAAATAATACTAGAAATAGTAATTTCAATAAAATGTTTAATAAAAGCAATAACAGTGAAACTAGTATATCTTCAATTGCTTCTCAAGTTCATGAATTAAATAAAACAAGTGTTAAACCAAAAGAACCTAAATAATTTTTTTTAATTTTTTGAATCTATTATAATATATTATTTAAATAAAAAGTTTAAATTTATTTTTCATATATATAATATTTTCAATAAAAAAAATACATTTTAAATCATTTAAGATTTTAATTGACACAAATAAAATAATTTAAATAAAATATAATAAATGGAAGAAACAATTAAAGAAAAAAGTGAATTTTACATTCATATATCAAAGCATATTCCTAAAAATCAAATAATTTTTGGTATTATTTTAATAATGAAATTTCTTCCATTATTTGTAATAACACATGATTGGAATCTTTCATATAAAAGAGGAATTTCTTTTTGGATAAGAAAATTTACTTTATCTGAAGTTTTATCTTCATCACAATTTTATTATATATATTTGATTATAGTAATAATATTATTTATATTAATATTCATATGTAGTATTGCTTTTTATTTTTTTAACATATTAAAACAAAATAAAAATTTAGAAAAAATATTAACTTATATATTATTCTATTTATTTTACGCATTTAATCAATTTATTTATTCAATTATTTCAGAAGTTTTATTTAATAATAAGAAAAATCAAGTTAATAATAAGTTATATATAATAATTGTAGTTATAAGCATAATGACAATTATATTAATTTTTTATTCAAATATTAGTTTATGTACAATTATTCTTCATATTCCTTTATTTATGAAAAATAATGCTTTAATTATTAATCCTTTAAATGAAATTGATTATTCTACTGCTGTTTTAAGTTTAATTCAAGGATGTATTCAATTAGAATTTCATTTAGAATTTAAAAAATTTATTACTATTAAATGTATTACCAGAGGTATGTTTTGTGCATATTGTATTAAAGATTTTATATCTTTTAATAAATATTATAATAGATATTATTTAGAATATTTAAAAAAATTAATTTTATCTGCTTGTTTTTTTTCTTGTATTATTGAATGGTGTTTTTATTATGATTATGATAATAAATTAAAAATTTTACAAAAAGAATTTGGGATTATTTTTTTAAAATTAGTTTTGGAAATATTATTTGCTATAATTTTAACTACAATCTATTTTAAAATTGACAGTAAAATAATATTATCAAGAGTAATAAATTTCAATTTAAAAACTTTAAAAAGTTTTGATTATAATATTATTAATTTTTTTAATATAATTTATTATGGAGATAGAGTAAATTTACTTGAAACAATTTTGATTGAATTTAATAATAAATTAGAAAAAATAATTCATAAACCAAAATGTAAAAATAAAACTTGTTTTATATGTTATTATTATTCATATGAAGCATTCATCACTGAAATGGAAAATTTTATCAATAAACAAAAAAAGAAAGAATATACAACTTTAAATTATGATTTTCCATTATTATATAAATATTTCTATAATCAAATTTCATCATTATATGATTCAATTAAAATAAGTGATAGAAAAAATATTGTATCTAAATTATTTATTGTAATTACTTTTTATTTAATTTTTGAAAATAATGAAATAAAATGTTTATATTTAATTGAAAAAGCAAATTCATTAGTTAATGGAAATAAAAAAGGTTTTTATATATATCAAATTGAATGTTTAATTCATCTAATATTATTATTTTATAAAGGAAAAGAACATAAAAAATTAAATTTATTAAAAACTCAAATAATGAAAATATTGGGAAAATTCTTTTATAGAAAAATTAATAAAAGATTCTTTTAATTCAATAAAAAATACAATGCCAATATTTAATAATGATTATGTTGATTTTAATATTTTTTCAAGAATTATTACAAATTTCAATAAAGAATATAAGATTTTAATTCATTCAATAAATCATTTATTCCAAGCATCAAAATGTAATATTCCTTATTCAGAAGATAAATTATCTTTATATTTTAATTATGTATATGGACAAATACCAAAATGATGTTTAGATAATTTTAAACAATTTTTTTCATTACAAAATTCATCATTAATTCAAATTTTTTGAAAGATACTTATTTCTTATTATTTAAAGTAAACTTTAGATAAAATGATATAAATTTAATAATAAATTACACTTCACCAGATTTAATAAAAAAGTTAAGATATTCAACAAATGAATTCAAAAATTTATTCATTAGAATTTTATTTGCAAAAACATTTTATAAATGAAATATACAATATTTCATTTTTTAAGAAATGGAAGAGATTTAATGAAAATTTTTTACTTTTAGGTAAAGAAAAATATGTAATTTTATTTGATGTTGAAGGAACTTCATTATATACAACAAATAGTATGGGACTTTTTTTAAAATTAAAACCTGCAAAAGAGCAAAAATTAATTAAGAAAAAGAAAAAAATCAAATAAAAAAAAGAATAATTTAAAAAATACTATAAATAAATTAAATGTTTCATGTTTTATTTTTACTAATAATTCAGGAAGAATAGTATCTTTAAGTAGAGGATTTGAAGATTTTTTTCATTTAAAATACCATATATTAAGAGATAATCATTTAAATGTAAAAGATATTTTTCAAATAGAAAAATTAGATGATAAAGGTAATTTTTATACACAATTAATAGAAGTTTATAATAATATAATAGAAATATTTAATGAAAAAATTGGTTTAATTGGAGAAGATGATTTTTCAAAATCAATAATAGAAATTAAAGATATTAAATCTATGTTTTTAAATTGTGGAATTTATTTTAAAGTTAATGTAAAATATGAAAAAAGATTAATTCAAAGAGAGCATCATGTTAATAAAATTTATTAATTATTTATGATTGAAATATCTTTATTTGAAGGAAATCTTGCTGTTAATAATACAGAAATAAATTCTTCTAATATTTCTAATTCTAATTTTGTAAGTAGAATTGATGAAAGTTGTAATAATAATTTTAATATTTTAAGTGATAATATTAATGGTCCCAGAAATATAATTGAAAAAATTATTCATACATCATTAAATCAAAAGATATTATATTCAAATTGTCTTTCATATTATATATTAAAAAAATTTTTTAATACTAAAATAATATCAAATAAAAAAAATGAAGAAGAAGAAATAGAAGAATTATTAGAAAATAAAGTGAAAAAAAAAAATATAAATGTACTAATAAATAATACAAATGGAAATGAAAGATTTTCAAATGATATTTTTAATGATGGAATCTTAAATGTAAGAGAAGTAAAGAGAAAAGATAATAAAGTAGATTTTAAAAAATATATGGTAATAAAAGAAGATAAATATATATTAAGATATATAGTATTAACTTTATCAATATTATTTCCAGTATTATTTATAATAATGATAATATATAAATTAAATAGTTTATCAGAGCAAGAAGATTATTTTGAAGGTCATATTAACTTTGAAATGGTAGGTTTAACTTTATTAGATGTATTATCAAAAGTAATAAATATGCAATTTCAAGGTAATAATCTTCAACCAGAAATATTAGAAAATAATTTTAATAATTCTTTTTCATATCATCATAAACAATTAATAGAAAGAATATATGATTATAATTCTTTTTATATTAAATTTTATGATTTTTACACTGGTAAAATTGTAGGAACTGATCCTCATTTTTTTGAATTATATCAAAAATCAGTTTTATATAAAATTCCAGATCAAAGTGGTTTAAAATTAAATTCAACTGCTCAAATGTCATCTATTCATTTAAGTGAATTATTAAGTCCTTTATCTTTAAATGGCCCAATTCCAATTTATTATAATAATTCAGATTATTATTATAATAAAAGTATGGTTACTAATTCAAATATTTCTGATTTAAATTATTATTATTCTGCTACTGGTTATGTTGGTTTTTTAATTAATTTTTTAGCTAGTTATAAATATTATAATAATGAAATTACAAATTATTATGGTACATATGCTTTAGATAAAAAAATTAATTCTCAAAAAGGAATTAGTACTTCTATTATTTTAATTTCTATGACCTTTAATATTTATTGTATTATTGCTTTTTTAGTTTTTTATTTTCAAACACAAAAATTATTTGCAAGGTATTTTATTGTCTTTACTCAAATTAGGTTTTTTAATAATTATCTTTTTACTAAGACAAATTTAATTTTTGATTTTATTGATAATTATCAAACAATTTCTAAAATTAGACAATCTATTTCAAAGATTAAATTTGAAAATGAATTTGAACAAATTAATACTGTTAGATATATTATTACAGGGAAAGTTGAAGAATTTAAAAATATTAAAATTAAACCTTTAATATTAAAATTAGAAAGAATTAAAGAAGAAAATGAAGAATCAGAAATTAGAAATATTCTAATTGAAAATAAAATAAAAAAAAGAAAAAGTTCTACAATAATGAGACATGTATTAAAGAGAAATAGTTTATATTTAATTCCAAAAACAAATACATTAAATGCAATTTCAAAATTAAATTCATCAAAAAGAGTAAGTATAATAAAGGAAAAAAAAAGAAGTGAAAGTGTATTTACACAATATGATTCAATTAATGAAAATAATAAATCAAATAATAATTCAAATAAAATTTCATTAAATAATAATTCTTTAAATAATTATTCATTAAATAATAATTCATCAAATTCAAATCAAATAAAAACAAATAAAATAAATGATAATGAAAATAATAACATAAATACAAATGATAAAAAAAGTAAATTAAAAAATAAAGAAATAATAAGTAATATTTCAACAAATAGAACAAATGCAACATCATCAACAGTAACAAGTAGTATAAATTTAATGAATGTTTCAAATAAAATATCAGATAATAATAAAACTGAAATAGAAATGATAGGAAATAAATTATTATCAAAACCTTTATTATATTGTAGTTTATTTCTTTCATTAATTTTATTAGGAATATTATTAATTACATTATCATTAATATATTATTATTATTCATTTGGTTTAATAAGTTCTTTTTCTTCAATTATGACAACTTTTAGATCTTTATTTGCAGAAATAAAATTTTTAAATGAAATGTTACTTGACTTTCAAGTTTCTATTTTATTAAATGAAGAGTTTACTACAATTTATAATACAACTGAATACTCTGAAATTTGTGGTGAATTACAATATCAATTTAATGAAAAAATTACTTATCATGAAATGTTTGTTGAATTAAGTTATTGTTTTCCAACATTTAAACCTATTGTTGATTCATTAATTTTAGGAACTTCTGATAAAAGAATGAAAAATTTAATTAAATTTCAAGAAGATACAAATGGTGATTTATTTTGTGAAAATTATTCTAAATTTTTATTTCAAAATAAAAATGATAGTAAATTAAATGACATAAAATTAATTAGAAATGTTACATATGAAAATTTACTTAGTGAATGTAAAAATATTGGAAATGGATTAAATGATAAAGGATTTTCTACAGTTATTACAAGTTTATATACTACATTAAATAGTTTCTATGACCAATTTAAAGCAAATAATAATAGAACTGAAGAATATAATATACAAATATTAAATCATAAAGAATTTGTTATGTTTCAAATTGAAACTTATTATGTATTTTCTAAGTTAAGTATTTGTTATTATTTAATAATGAATAGAGATATGGAATATGCACATAGAAGAGCATTAAATATTGAAAGTATTTTATTATGTTTGAAGTTACTTATTATTGTTAGTGCTATTTCTGTTTATTTATATAATGTTGTAAGATATTCTGTTGAAATTTCAGGAGTTGAATTTTTTAATAGATGTATTATTCATATGATTTTGTTTCAATAATACTTTTTTTATTGATAAAATACTATTTTTGGCAAATTATTTAATGTAGTATGATAATATATTTATTTATTCTATTTTATATTAATGAATTTATTAACTTATTATGTATTTGTAAATATATTTATTATTTAAATTATAAAAATTTATTATAATTTTTTCTTTTAATATATTATTTTTTTATAAAATTGATTAAATATATTATTATTAATTATATTTATTGTTTTATAATGTTATTTTTTTCAGAATATGTCAATACTATTTTTTAAAAATAGAAAATAAAAATATCACATTAAAATTTTGTAAATTTTTTCATTAAATATTTATTAA
>JAEEGL017063019.1_pt1 | contig 13177 bp, 5 predicted proteins | sample 9134231 | NCBI WGS metagenome assembly JAEEGL01 (sample SAMN16246548, study PRJNA631951) | gut metagenome | biome: gut microbiome; feature: rumen; material: fiber-attached | host: Bos | place: Iran: Karaj | collected 2018-10
TATTAATTTTTTAAAGTTTATTTTTTATATTAATTTTTATAATTTAAAGTTTATTTAATTAAATAATTAAGAATTCATTATTTCGCTTTGGGCCATTGGTGTTTCTTTATTATTCATCATTTCCATATTATTTTTGATTGGCGATTATTCATCATTGACATATTATTATTATTCATCATTGACATATTATTATTATTCATCATTGGCATACAATTCATATAATTAGAATTTTGCATATTATTCATATTATTCATCATTGACATATTATTATTATTCATCATTGACATACAATTCATATAATTAGAATTTTGCATATTATTCATTTTTTTCATCATTTGCATATAATTCATATAATTAGAATTTTGCATATTATTATTATTCATCATTTCATATTATTCATATAATTATAATTTGGAATATTATAATTATTCATTCCATTATACATCATATTATTATTCATCATTCCTATATTATTCATTGAATTTTGATCAGGTTTTTCATATACTTGCACAACAGGTTGATTATTTTGAAAACTATTCATTTTTGTAAAGCACAAGCACTCAATTTCAAGTTTCTTCATCTTTAATTGAAAATCTTGATCTTTATCTTTCATTCTTTCTTCATGTTCATGTCTTTGCGATACCATAATTTCTTCATGGTTATTATCTTCTTTTTTTATTCTTTCTTTATGTTGAATTTCCCTTTGATTTAAATTCTCTGTATGTCGATTTCGAATTTCTTCTAATGCTCTTTCATTCATACTTTGTTTGTTTGAAATTTCACCTTTTAATATTGTCATTTCTTTATCATGCTTTTGCTCCATTTGTTTTAATTTTACTTCATGATTATGTTGATTATCTTCTCTTATATTTTTTAAATGCTCTTTTTCATTTTCAATTTGTTTTTCTTGTAATATTCTTTCATTTTCCGTTTTTTTTAACTCTTCTTCATGACGATGATTTTCTTTTCTTTCTCTATCTTCTCTTTCATCACTCATTTTTTGCATTTCTTTTTCATGAGAATTGTTTATTTTCATTTTTTCATTTTCATCATTTCTTCTCATTTCTTCAAGTTTTCTGTTATTTTCCATTTGATTATTCTCTCTTTGTAGATTTAAATTTTCCATTTGTTCTGAGTGTCTATTATTTATTTCATTCATTTTTCTTTCATGTTCTTCTTCATCTTTTTTTCTTTCATTGTTTTTCTCAAGAATCATTACTTCTCTTTTTATAGATAAATCTTCCATTTTTTCTTCATGCTACATTCTATCTTTTCTTGATAATCTTTCAATTTGTTCCAAACTTTCAGCAAATCTCTTTAATGTTGCTTGTCTATCATTTTCATCATCAATTGCTTTTATTCCAAGTATACATTCATGTTAATTCTTTATTTTGATCCTTTCAATGTCATTTCCCATTGCTTATTAAATTAATTTGAATAAAAATATCTCGGATTTACATACTTTGTAATAACTTTTTTGTTGAATGTTATTTCCCTAGCTTTTTTTGTCAAAAACTTTTTAAAAACATTTTATTACATTATGTTTAGAAATGAAAAGAAGATAAAAGAAAAGAAGAAAAAGAAAGAAGAAGGAAAGAAGAAGAGGAAAAGAAGAAGAAAAGCCAAAGAAGAAAGGAAAAGAATTTGAAAAAAAAATTAGAAAAAAAAGCAGAAAAAAGAATAAAGGAAGAAATCAGAAAAAATGAAGAAAGATTTGAAGAAGAAAGAAAAAAAATTATATTGTTGTTGAAATAAAAAAAAATGAAAGTAGAAGAATATAAACTAAAAAGAAAAATAAAGAATTGAAATATTAAATAGAAAGAGATGAGAGAATTGAAAAAATATGAAACAAAAAAAAAAATAAGAAAAGATTATGAAATAGAATAAAGAAGATTATTTTTTAAATAATAAAGAAGAAAAGAAAAAGAACTTAGGCTTCCCAAATTTTTTTTTAACTAAATTTATAAGTTTTTAAATAAAAAGTTCATGGTTTAATTAACAATTTATTTATAATAAAATATTATATTATATATGAAAAAGTAAATATATAATTATTTCAAATATTAAATCAAAGTATTTTAAATTAAAAACTTTAATTTCAATATAAATTATATTTTTAATAACACAAAATTATGAATATTTTTTAACCCTAAAAAAATTTAATTTAAAGAATCAATTAAAATATTAAATAAAATTTTCAGTTTAAAAATTTATTTTAAATTATTTTTTATTATTTTCCTTTTCTTAATCTTGTTCTTCCAATTGGATTCCAGTATTAAATAATTCATTAGCAGCTTTATAATAAAAACTTGAAGTATTTGACCTTTTTCTTTTATAATATCTATAGCAGAAAAATAAAACAATACCAATAAATAGAATTAATAAAAATTTTCCAAAAGTAAATCCACCATCATTTTTAGGAATAATAATTTGAGGATCATTATTTATTGGAGTTACAGGAGGTTTGAAAGGATTTTCTTTTTTTTTCTCTTCTTCTTTTTTCTTTTCTTCTTCTTTTTTTTTCTCTTCTTCTTTTTTCTTTTCTTCTTCTTTTTTCTTTTCTTCTTCTTTTTTTTTCTCTTCTTCTTTTTTTTTCTCTTCTTCTTTTTTTTTCTCTTCTTCTTGAGAAACAAATTTTATGATTTTTCCTTCTGAATTATAAAATCCAATTTTATTTTCATCCATGTTAAAAATCATTGAAAATTTTTTCAGAAAATCACTTCCTAAAACAAAATCATTTTTATCATCTTTTGAATAAAAAATAAATTCATAATTTTTAGTTTCACTATCATAAACAAATAAATCTTCTTTAGGAATATATAAACCTAAATCATTATGTAAAACAAGAGTTAATTCAGATAATTCATTATAATTATTTTGATTGCAAGTAAAAGTAAAATATCCTTTTTTAATACCAAAATTACAACTTCCATTATTAATTAATGTATTAAAATAAGTTTGTTGGACTTTTAATAAATAATTAATGGGAAAAAGACTTTTTTGATTTTTATAATCAAATTTAATTTTATTACTTGTATCTTCAAAACTAATAATTTTATCACTATTAATATTTTTTCCTAATAATAAACCTTTTATTTTACAAAACCAATGACCATAATCATTAGAAAAATTAGATTCAATATCACAAATACCATAATTTTTAGTATCACTATTAATTTCATTAGGTGTTGAGCCTAATAATAAACTTCCTTTTTTTTCTTTATTATATATTACTGAAAAAACTTTTTTTTTAATGTGATTGTTTTTTTCTAAATTAATTAAAATTGAATAAGTTTTTCCATCATTTGAATAAGGATATCCTAAACTAAAATAACCTTCTATTGTTTTATCATATTCATTATCTGAAGAAGTCATTGAAATAAATTGAAAATTATTTAAATTTGTATTTGCAATTATACTTGATGATGATAATAATTTTCCAGATATTTTTTTTGAATCTTCATATTGAACATTAATATTTGAATTAATTGATTGAACATCAGATGCTTTTTCATTAAATTTTTTGTTGAAATCTTTTGTATTTTCTGAACTGGGAACCCAAGTATAAAGGGAATCTATATCAAATATCATTTTAAAACATTGATTATCTTTTGAAAGACATACTTCAATATATTGATTTTTACTATCATCTATTATTGGAATTTCGGGAATATCACTTTTTATTATTAATATTAAGAGAAATATTATTATGAGATTTCCCTTCATTATTTTTTTAATATGTTTTTTTAATAATTTTTATTTAATATATTTCATTGATTTTAAAAATCAATTTTCTGGCAATAACTTTTTTTATTTGTTTTTTTATTGGGAAATGTTAAGTTTTATTTATTTTTTTAAATTTTGAAATATTTTTTTTCTTAAATTAATTATTTCTAAGAAGAAATTAATATTCAATAAGAAAAAAATTAATAATATTAAAAATGTCTTCAAGAATAATGCGCGAATTTCTTGGTTTAGGAAATAATAATAAAAATAATGATAAAATGGAAATTGATGAACCAAAAATAAAAGAAAATTTTCTTGAAAATAATGAAACTTCTTTTTCTCATTTAAAAAATATTTCAACTCCTTTTATTAAGCAAAATATTTATAATAATTTGTTAAAAAAAAATACTCAAAATATTCAAGATAATGATGATATTTATTATAATTATTTAAAAGATGTTTCTGAGAAACAAGATAAAGTAAAAAAAGAATTAATTGATGAATTAAATAATACTTCTTCTCCTTTTACTAATAAAATTGATAAATATTTTATTAGAGAAAAATATGAACAAAATTTAGAAAAAAATAAAAAACAGATAAATCAAAAAAAGAAAAATCAAAATGATAATATAAAACAAAAAATTTTAACTGATTATTTTAATAAAGTTTAGAATATATAATATAATAATATAAAATAAAATTATAAATTTATAAAAATTTTCTCATCTTAAAAGACAATAATTAAAAATATTATTAAATTAGAAAAAATAGAATTAAATATTTTTATGAATTGCAGAAATTTAAAAATGAAAATAATATAAATAATATATTGAATCCTAGTTTTGATAAGAAAAAAATAATAAAAATTAAATATTTATTTCTATTTAATATTTTCCTCAATTTTAAATTAATATATTTTATTAAAAAAGTATTTCATATATATATTTTAATTTAAATTTATATTTCAAAAAATACTTTATTTGATAGTAATGTATTATTTGTTTTATTGTTAATCAGTTTTAAATGATAAAAATGCATTTAGATATCTATACAATTATTTATTTTACACTTTTTCTATTTAAAATATTATTTTACACTTTTTTCACAATATAAAATTTCTCCCATATTTTTTGAACTTAAATCATTTTATATATTTCTCTGTAGTTTTTAAAATGATTTAATCAATTTGTTGTCCTTAAATAAATTATAATATAGAAATTCTTCTAGATTTAAATTATTTCTCTCATAATAATCAGTTGATTTTTTTTGATTGGAATTCACCTTTCCATCTATTATTTAATTATTAAAAAATATGTAGAAAAATCAAAAAATGAATTAAAATAAAACTAAAAAAATGGATTTAAACAATAAAAAAATTCAATCACCTCCTAAAAAACTAATCTTAAATACAAGTAACAACTCTTCTTTTGACATTGCACAAATAAAGAATTTAATGGAATTAGAAAAAGACGAAGAATCAATTCAAGGAAATATAATAATAAATAAATCCATAAACGATTCTGAAAATAACAATTCTCAAAATATATCAAATTACGATGAAGAAAATATAGAAAACAATTCAAATCATTCATCAGAAGAAGTAGAAAATAATTCAATGGAAAGTGAAATAATATCAGAAACAGAAAAAAGAAATAAAACAAAAGAAAATAAAACACCAAAAACAGCAATTCCAGATTCAGAAACATTTACAAATTTTATAACAATAAAAGATTGTTCTTTAATTAAATATGGTATAAAATCATCAACAGAGGCAATAGAATATGGTTATTGTAATACATGTGATGTAAATTTAATACATCCAATATGTAAAGAATGTTTAGAAAAATGTCATAATAATATAGGTCATCAAGTAAAAATAATAGATAAACCAGATCATATTATTTGTGCTTGTGGAGTTAAATTACATCAAATAAATTATAAAGATAAAAAATCTGATAAAATGTTAAGTACTGAATGTCCTTATACTGATTGGTGTGAAAAAAGTGGTTTAAGTACTTTATATGTTATTGATGTTAAATGTGTTTGTGAATTTTGTTATAGATTATGTGATTTAAATGAAGAAGGATTTCCTTTAGAAAAAGAGAAAGAAATGCTACAAATTTGTGAATGTGAAGAAATTAATAATGGAGAGCAACATACTGATTTAAAAAAAATGTATAGAAATTTTGAAAAATTAATTCAAGGGAAAGAAAAACTGATTTTAGGAAAAATTGAACCTTTGAAATTTTTTAATATATTATTTTTAGGAAGATATTCTTATGAAGCTTTATTTTTTAATTTTGAAGAAACTTTAAAAGATTTTAATAATTTAAATGAAAATTCAGAATTTGAAATTAAAGAAACTTTCTTAGTTACTAATTTTTTTCTTGCTTTAAAAAATTTTAATTTAGTATTAACTAAAGTAACTAATACTCCAATAAGATATTATTCCAAAAATGTTTCTTTGAAAATTAATTTTAATATGGTAGTAAAATTAATGAAATTTATTAAATTTGAAGAAACTCCTATTATATGGAAATTTTATGAAAATATATTATTCTTTTTTAGAAAAGTTTATTTAGGAAATGCAACTAGAGCAATGGATAAATATAAATTATATGATTTTGAAAATATGACTCCTTTACAAAGAAGATGTATTTCAGGTTCTAATCAAAAATTTTTTCCTGAAGCTAAACATCAAATCAATTTTTTTATTGATATATTAACTACTTTTATTAATTATGAAATTACTTGTGTTGAAGCTTATGATACTTTAATTCAAATTTGTGCTATTTTAGAAAGAATGAGTATTTTTTCTTTATTTAATTCTAAAGAAATGAATAAATTATGTTTTTCTTTGGAAAAAGGTTTTGAATTTTTTAAAAGGGAAAAATCTTATCAAAAACAAATGCAATTATTTTTAATTGTTATTAAAATGATCCATAATTTTGTTTATTCTTTTAATGATGAAGTTTTTTTAAAATATATTATTAATAATGATGATAAAAAGAAAAAAACTGAAAGTCCAAAAGTTACTTTTTTATTTACTAAAAATGAATTAGGTAGATTAATTAGTAGAAATGTTATTAGAATTACTTATTTTACTTTATTAACTATTAAAAATAGAGTTTTGACAAAAGAAGAAAAAATGAAATTTAGAAAAATAATGAATCATGGAATGAAAATTATGTCTTTCTTAATTAGTCCAAAAGATACTTTTATTTTATCTTTAAAAAAATATCAAAAACATTGTAATGAGTATTTAGAATTATTGCAGAAAGATTTGGAAGAAAATGAAACTTATAAAATAATAGAAAAAGAAAATGAATTTTTAGAAGAAAATTATGAAAATTATTTTGTTATTGAAATTGAAGAAAATGATTTAATTACAAATATTTCAAAATCACTTGAAAAAATTATTTCTATGGCAAAATTAGGAGAAATAAGACCTTATCTTTTTAAAACAAAATATTTTTTTACTATTTCTAAAGCTTTTTATATAATTCATTTAGATGAAACTAATGAAGAACATAAATCTTTTATTTATAATTATTTTACATTTTTACATTATTTTGTAGAAAATAATTCAGATAATGCATATTTAATTTTTAGTCATTATATTTTAACAGCAATATTAAAAATTCCAAGATTCTTTGCCTTAGATATAATGAGAGTATTTGAATATTGTGCTGATACAATTTGTAAAAATGATGATATAATTTCTAATTCAAAACATATTATTAAAACTTTATTTTATTATTTCTTAAGTTTTAGAAATGAATTTAAAGAAAAAGAATCAAAATCAAGTCAAAATTCAATAATAACAGGAGAAGATTTTATTGATGATTTTATGCATTTATTATTAATGATAATTGAAAAATTATCTCTTCAAACAAAACAATTAAATTCAAGATTAATAAGAAAATATGTAAAACAATTTATAATAGAATTACTAACAATATTTAATTTAAATACAATATCAGCAGACAATATATGTTTACTATTAATATTAATAAATAAAATGTTTGATTCCTTGGAAATGAAAGATAGAAAGAAAATAATAGAATTAATTAATTTACAAGTTCTTTTAGAAGATTTAGATGATTTAGGAATAGATTTAGATTACAGAACTGAAATATTACGTTTTATAAAGAAATTTAAATATACAATGTATTTCAGAGACTCTCTCCCAGGACAGATAAATAATGGTCATTTATCAAGACAAAATACAATAAATTTCAAAAACTCAGATGATATACCTTCAAAAAAAAGAAAAGGAAAAAATCAAGCTAAAAGAAAAAGTACTTTATCTAATGTTTCCCAAGGAATAGGTAATGATTTAACCTTAATTAAAATTTTTATTGTTGGTGAAGATTCATATAAAAATTGTGAATATATAAATGCTTTTGGACAAAATGGTGATAATTATATTCATATAAGAAATAATCCTTTGATTGCAAATTATAAATTTCCTTCAAAATATTTTACTTTTTATTATTATTTAAATAAACAACAATATATAGATGATGAAGATAATTTAAACGATGCAGAAGAAGGACTTTTTCTTTGGGAAGCTGAGTTTAAAAAATTAAAAGATATTTATGAAAAAAATACTTATGATTTACCTAAATTTGTTAGATATTATATTAAAGGAATTATTATTCCACTTTCAGCAATGATGAAAGTTTTTTTTTGTTATGCTCATACTTGTGGAGGAAAAAAAATATTAATTATCTATCAAATATTAATGAAATTATTATATGTTAAAAATTTCCTTTTTGAAGTTTCTGGATTAATTTCTGATGGAAAATCAAATGTTCATTTTGCTAATTTTGATTTAGATAATTTTTTAAGTGATTTAAGTAGAGATCAAACAGCAAAAGATTATTTCGATTTAAAAGATAGAGTTAAATTTTCTTCTTTTGATTATACTGAATTATATGAAATATTTTCTAAACATTTTTTAAGTTTTATAAGAAAACCTAAAACTCTTCAATTAAGTGAAAAATTTGGTTATGAAGATATTGAAAGTAGTAAAGTTTCTAACATTGCAAATGAAATAGAAATTTTAAATAAACCTTGTGAAATTAATAAAAAGAAAAGAACTGTTTTAGGAAAGAAAAAAAAGGTTAAATTTAATTTAGTGAAAAAAATGGATATTAATAATAATAATCAAGGTCCTTTATTAACTGAAAATAGATTATTAACTGAAGGTGAAAAAACTACTACTAATATTTCTAAAGATAAAAATTTAAATAATAATAATAATAATGAATCTACCTATAATAAAAAATTAGAAGAAATTTATATGTTATATAAGAAACAAAAAATGGATTTAAACGATGGAAATTCTTTTTATGTTTCTTTACATGAAATGTGTTCTGAATTTGAATTAAATTTCAGAAAATTATTTTTATGTTTATTAATCAATTTATCTGAAGAAGAAGAATATTTAATGGAATGTTATTTAATATTATATAAATTATTATTAGTTGAAACTGAAGAAACTCAAAATGATATAATGGCAAATTTAGGAGGAAAAAATTCAAAAGAATTAGGTTTTATAAATAATTTATCAAATCAATTTTATTCTCTAATCATTAAATTATTTATTGGTGATTTTAATTGTGAATATGAACATTATCAAAGTTTACAAGTTTTAATATCAAATGTTATTAAAATTTTAAGATTTTTATGTCAAGATCATAATAATTTTTTTCAGGAAAAAATATTAAGAAATTTAGGATATGATTTTGTAAAATTTGATACTTGTAAAATGAATATGACATTAAGAACAAAATTTTTAGCAAAAGTAGAAGAAAAAAATAATAAACCAAATAGAAATGAATATATGACTTTTTTTAATTTTGCAGTTAATGTACTTCAAAAAATATTAATTATAACAAATAGGGCAAAAAATGAACCTCATATTCAATATTATTTTGATACTCAAAATTGTATTGTTGAATTATTAGTTGAAATTATTCAAGGAAATAAAAAAGAAATTTTAATTACTGATGGTGATAAAACTAAATTAGATGAATTTATTAATAGTAATACTTTATTTTCTTTTCAAAATTTTGTACAAATTGTTAATGATATTTTATTTGATGACACAATGACAAAAAGTCATTGTTTTAAAACTAGATTATTATTAATGTCTCTTTTTGTTTCTATTCTAGAAGAAAAGACAAATGAAGAAATTCAAAAAATTATAATGAAATTTTTAACTGTTAATAAAGTTTTAAATTCTATAATTTATACTTTAAAAAGTTATTTTTATAAAGAAACAAAAGATGGAGAAGAATATAAAGAATATTATTCAAATTATACCGATAAACAAATAGAACAATATTTATTTGATTTTGATTATACAGTTTATGACTTTTTTAAAAATAAATATTTTCATAGTAATATGAGTAAAGAAAGTGATGAATTTAAACTAGCAAATAATTATTATAGATATATTAAATTATTAAGCATAAAAGAAAAATCTCCTGAAGCAGAAGAAATGATTAAACAAGTAGAAAAAATAACAGAAGAAGAATCTAAAGTAAAATTTGTATTATTTAATAAAAAAGCACAAAATTCAAATGAAATAGCTCCAATTAATTTAATAAATGAAAAAGAAAGAAGTATAAATACAGAATATATAGAACATTATTTTTGTATTAAATTTTTTGAAAATATTACAAAAGTAGTAGAAATTAGATTAGTTAATGAAAGAAGATTACAAAAAGTAATTTTTACTGTTCCTTCAGAAGTTACTTATTTATCAGCAATGACAAAAGAAGAATTTATTAATACTGTTGATAGAACCAATGAAACAACAAAAAAAAGTGATTTAATCAAAAATATAGATTTATTCAAAGTAGAAATTCATTATTTTAAAAACATGGAATTAAACTGGTTTAAAAAATTAATATTAGATATAGATTTTGGATGGGTTCAAGTAATAGTATATTTATATGCTTTAATAGTTTTAATTTTTATGTTATTTACATTAAAAGGATATACTAAATTTGAATCATTGGAAGAAAATTCTAGAAGAAATTTACGTGATTTAATAACAACAGATCGAAAATTTCAAGATGCTATAGATCAATCAATAAAAGAATGGGGAAGAATATATGACTATATAACATATATTTTTTGTCTAATGAACGGAATTTTAATATTATGCTGGTTATATGTAAAATTGCCTTTATATTATAATTTAGACAAAGAAAAATATTCTTCAGAAAATAAAATCCCGAAAGATAAATTAACCATATTTAATAAAATTTATATAATAGTAATAAATAGTACTTATGGTAGAAATTACATAAATACATTAATATTTATGTTTATAATAGCTTTAATAGGTTCAATAATGAATAGAGGAGAAATAGTATATGCTTTTTATTTAATAGGAATAGTAAATTTAAATCCAACATTAAGTGGAATAGTATCATCAATCCAAGTGAAAAAATATGAATTAGGAAGTACATTTCTCCTTTTAATAATATTAGTATATTTTTATACAAATATTGGTTTCTTTTTCTTTAATGATAATTTTGAAAAAGAAATAGAAGATGGATTTCCAAATGATAACTTTTGTAAAACAATGCAATTTTGTTTTTTAACAAATATCGATGCTGGAATAAGAGCAAGAGGAGGAGCAGCAGATCAAATGGTTAGAATATCATATGAAAGACATTCAAGAAATTATTTTGGAAGAATAATATATGACGTATCATATTTTATAATATGTATTATTGTAATGATTGATTTAGTTTTTGGTGTTATTTTAGGAACTTTTTCTGAATTAAGAGAAGAAGAAAGAAAACATGAAATTGATAGAGTTAATCATTGTTTTATTTGTCATGAAACAAGAGCAAGTGTAGAAAAAAAAAGTGAAGATTTTACTAAACATAGAGAAGTCAGACATAATTTATGGAATTATGTTGATTATATGTTAAGTCTAAAATTTTCTAGTGTTCATAATTTAAATGCAGTTAACAGTTATGCTAGAAAAAATTTAGATGAAAAAAATATATCTTTTTTACCAAGTTGTAAAGATAATTTCAATGAAGAAGAAAAAGAAAATGAATGTGAAGAAAATGAAAATGAAGAAATTGAGGAAGAAAGTGAAGAAAGTAATGAATTTGCTGAAAAAGATGAAGAATATGATGATGATGATGAATATGATGAAGGGAAAGAAGAAGAAAAAAAAAATGAATTGGAAAATTTACTTGTTGATGATAACAAAGATAATAATGATAATAAGGACAATAAGGATAATAAAGATAATAAGGATAATAAAGAAAATAAAGAAAGTAAAGATAATAAAGATAATAAAGAGAATAAAGATAATGTTGGTAAATAAAATATTAATTTTTTTTATTTTTTGATTGTATTTGAGTATCAAAGAATACTTATTTTTATAAATATTTAATTTTAATTTACTGTAATTTAATTTTCAATTGCTCTTAATTAATTTATAAAGTCTTTTGTATTTAAAAAAATTATATTTTATGTTGAAAAGTGAATATAATACTATAACTTAATATCATTTTATTCATATTTATAAAATTTAATTAAATGTGTTCAAATAATAATGCATCCATCATCACTATTTCTTTTACTGTCTTTTTTCTCAGATGAATTACCAAAATCATACAATTCATTATTATTTTTATTTTTATCATTACTTCCAATAACTTGATTTTCAATAAATTTCTTTCTATTTTTTTGTGAATTTTTAGTACTTCCACAACCAACAGTACAACTTATTTTATCTTTAATTTCAATTTCTCCCCATTCACCTCCAATATTTCCATTAATAGTATTTTTTTTATTTTTAATTTTTGATTCTTTAAAACAATATTGAAATTCTTTTTTATTTACATTTATAGCATAATCCATATTATCTATTATAAAAGAATTTTCACAATAAACTAAAGAATTATTTATTGAAATACCACTCTTTAAATTTTTTTCTATTACACATTGTAACACAATTAAATTTGCTAATAATTGAGTTTGATTTGAATCTGCGTTTTTAAAAGATTTTAATTTTTCTGAAAATATTGATGATGTTGTATGTGAATTTGTAGAAGATGAATTTTGAGTATTTAAATCAATAAAAATTCCATGCTTACAATTTTCTTTAAATAAACTTCCTTCAACAATAACAGTATAAGAATAATTAATTATTTTTAATCCACTATCTCCATTTTCATAAAAATTATTTTTGGATATTAATGTTTTTTTATTATTTTTATTTAACAAAGAACTCATTTCTAAAATATTATTTTCACTTTGATTGCTATGAGATTTAATTTCTGAGCTTTTTTGAGAATCTATTAAATTACTTAAAATTATTCCTCCTGCTTTATTACAAGAAAATTTATTTGATACAGAATTTATTAATGTTTCATAAACAAATAAACCATAACCATAATTTTCA
>JAEEGL017252827.1_pt1 | contig 13177 bp, 9 predicted proteins | sample 9134231 | NCBI WGS metagenome assembly JAEEGL01 (sample SAMN16246548, study PRJNA631951) | gut metagenome | biome: gut microbiome; feature: rumen; material: fiber-attached | host: Bos | place: Iran: Karaj | collected 2018-10
AGGCTGGTGGACACGCCTTCTCTTCCCTGAAAACCGGACGGATGGATCAGCGAAATGCCAACCTGTTCGTAAGCCTTCTTGACTAAACCGGAGCAGTCAAAGGCGTACGGGCCTTCCGCCGCCCAGACATAATCACAGCCGAGCTTGCTGTAGCAGTATTCCACAATCGCGTTTCTCGCTGCGTTGTTCGAGTAGATCGGCTCATAATACTGGCCATCATCAACCGGATCCTCTTCCCATTCTACCTGCTCCCAGGCAGCCTGCTCCGCAGCTATGCGAGCCTGCTCCGCTTCCCAGGCAGCCTGACGGGCCTGTTCCGCTTCCCAGGCAGCCTGCGCTTCCTGTTCCGCTACATAAGCAGCCCACGCGGCCTCCTCTGCTTCTCTCTGCGCTTCAGATTCTCTTACATAGGCCAGCCATGCGGCTTCCTCTGCTTCTCTCTGCGCTTCGGACTCTCTTACATACTCAAGCCATGCCGCTTCCGCAGCTTCTCTGGAAGCCTTCTCCGCCGCAAGGCGCTCACGCTCTCTGCGCTCCGCTTCCTCTCTGGCCTGACGAGCCAGTTCTTCCTGGATGGCCTTTTCTTCTTCCAGCGTGATAGCCGTATCACAGTTGATGTAAACGTCCGTGAATTCCTTGGCCGCATAACCCGTCTTGCCGTCTTTTAAGCGGACCTGCCAGAAGTTGCCTTCCTCGCCGATCACCCGGCAATCCTTGCCATCGCTTAAGACCGTAAGGATGTCGCAGTCCGTGTTCGCCTCTTTGCGGATGTTGATGCCATCCACATTGATCTGCAGGTACATGTTGCCATTGGCCTTCGCATAATCTCTGGCTTCTAAACCCGTGACGAAGAACTCTGCCTTTACATACCCGTCCACGTTGCCGGAGAGGATATGATACCAGTCTCCGTCTTCCTGCGTGGTCGTGCTTAAGATCGTGGCACCGCACTGGTCATAAATCTTGCCCATGATGTCATCTTCCGTGCTCGGTCCTTTGCGGACATTCACGTACTCTTCCACCTTGGAGATGGCCAGATTGTTGTATACAGAGATGCCTCTTGCTTTGGTTTCGGTGGTCACAAACTCCGTGATCGATTCTTCTGCTTTTTCCGATTTATTAAAATAATCATCCAGGACTGTCGAGATTCCCGCAAGAGAGGAACCGCCCGCGGTGCTTCCCTCTGCAAAAGAAAGCAGAACCGGCTGACTCATCAAACTCACGCAGAGTCCCAGGCAGCCCAGTCTTGAAATCCATTTCGTTTTACGCATAACGCCCTCCTGATAAAGCCTTTCCTTCAGCATTTTCGCTGATCGCACAAGCGATTGTAACATCTCGGTTTCTTTGTTACGAAACCGGCCAAAATGTTACAGAGTCTTTAACTTTCAGGTGCATTATAACAATATCTTGTGCCACTGTCAACATGGACACCTACAAATTTAGCGGATCTTTTTGGTTAAAATCTGTTCACAAAATACCATAAAACGCCCCCTGAAAAGAGTAAACTCTTTAGCGGGGGCGTTTCTATTCTTTAGATGCCAAGTTCAAATTTAAGCTGCGGATTTTTCTCTTTGATGAGGTCTACGGGATAGTCCTCCATCGAAAAATCGTCGATAGTAAACGAGAAGAAATCCGTCTTCCCGGGGGCTAACACCAGGCGGGGGTGGCAGTCGACCGGTTCGCGGGATACAAGCTCCCGCGCCTGATCCATGTGCCGGTCATAGATTTGCACATTTGCCGTAAAGTGTGTAAAAACACCAGGCTCATATCCGCAGTGTCTGGCCACCATCATCTGGAGGGCACAGTACTGCAACTCGTTGATCACACCGGCGGTCGCAAAATCGCTGGAGCGCTGAATCATCACCATGTCGAGATACTTGCCGCGCACGTTCCAGATGGTTTCGTAGCAGCAGGGCATCAGGCCGTCCGTCTCGGTAAAGTCGGACTCCTGCCACAGGCTCATGATGTGCCGGCGCCCGTAGGGGTTTTTCTGAATGTCGTCAAGCAAACGACGGATCAGATCATACCGCTTCACGGTGGCGCCGTAGCGCTGCCCAATGGTGCCGGGCACGTCTTTGGATTCCCAGTCGTTCCACCAGTGAATATTGTGCTTTTCCTCGAGGACCTTCAGATCGTTGGACATATCCTGGTAGATCCAGAGGATTTCCTTCACGGAGGATTTCCAAGCGATGGGACGCAGGGTGATGATGGGGCACTCTCCCTTGGAAAGGTCGTACTGCGTCATCACATGGTTGACCGAGAGCGTATGCGCCGGGGTTCCGTCCGCATAGTGAGGACGAGGGTTTTCGTCCAGAAAACCCTCCTCCAGAATGCGCCGCAATATTTCTTTGTGGTATTGCTCTGCTTTTCGCATAATTCTTACTTATCTCTGTACGCGAGCACCTGCGCCGCCCATCAGAGCTTCTACTTCCTTCTTGCTGGCCATCGTGGTATCGCCAGGCGTGGTCATAGCCAGAGCGCCGTGAGCAGCACCGTACTCAACCGCGATCTTGGCATCTTCCGTGGTCATCAGGCCGTATACCAGACCGGAAGCGAAGGAATCGCCGCCGCCGACACGGTCTAAGATCTCCAGATCCTTGTAATCCTTGGCCTTGTAGATCTCGCCGTCCGCCCAGCAGATCGCGCTCCAGTCGTTGATGGAAGCGGTCTTCACGGTACGAAGCGTGGTCGCGACAACCTTGAAGTTCGGGTAGGTCTTCGCGGCTTCGTTGATCATCTTCTTGTAGCCTTCCAGGTTCAGGGTCTTTAAGTTCTCGTCGTTGCCTTCGATCTCAAAGCCTAAGCAGGCGGTGAAATCTTCTTCGTTGCCGATCATGACATCGACATACTTCGCGATTTCCTTGTTGACTTCCTGCGCCTTGGCCTGTCCGCCGATGGCACTCCACATGGAAGGACGGTAGTTCAGGTCGTAAGAGACAACCGTGCCGTACTTCTTCGCGGTCTTGATGGCAGCGATAACGGTGTCGCAGGCCTGCTCGGACAGAGCGGCATAGATACCGCCGGTGTGCAGCCAGCGAGCGCCCAGTTCGCCAAAGATGTAATCAAAATCGAAATCTTCGGGGGTCATCTTGGAAATAGCCGTGTTGGCACGGTCCGAGCAGCCAACGGCGCCGCGGATACCAAAGCCTCTTTCCGTAAAGTTCAGACCGTTGCGGCACACGCGGCCGATACCGTCCGTCTTGCACCACTTGATCAGGGAAGTGTCTACGCCGCCCTGAAGAATGAAATCCTCCATCAGCTTGCCAACTTCATTATCCGCAAAAGCCGTGATCACGCCACTGCGAAGGCCAAAGCAACGACGCAGACCGCGAACGACGTTGTACTCGCCGCCGCCTTCCCATGCGCGGAAGCTTCTGGCGGTGCGGATTCTTCCCTCACCCGGATCTAAGCGAAGCATAACCTCGCCCAGGGAAAGGGCATCATATTTGCACTCGTTTGCCGGTTTCAGATTTAAATTCATATTCCATCCTCCTTATGGGCCCGCACCGGTTGTCCCCGGCAAGAGGGCCATTATGAATGACTGCAGAGACTTTTCCCTGCATAACTTGTTCGATTATATACGCTTTCCCTGGCGCTTGCAAGTCAAAAAGTGGATTTTCATCTGTAAGAAATGGACCATTTGAGACATTTTCCTCAAAAACCTTAATGATTTCCTAATATCTGCTTTTGAGACTTGCCTTTCCTATTTAAAGCGTGTAGAATATGGCCGCAACGGTGCATGAGGCAAAGATGAAAGGTTATGGCGATTTCCTTTCATTTTCTTGCCATGCAAAAAAGGGAGGAAAAATGGAATACGGTTTTTTTGATTACAAGTACCTGATCGAAGGGTATCACGGTCAGGACTTTGACGGAGCCATGCGCTACGTCTTTCTGGTCTTTTGTTTTGCGTCCATTCCGACGCTCATCTATCTGCTTCGAAACGTCAAGCACGAAACGGTCACCAAAGTGCTTCGCTTTCTGGCCGTCTTCATGATCGTTCTGGAAGTTGCCAAAGTCAGCTGGGAGTCCTACTGGGACATCACAACCGGGCAGGGCTTTAACGCCGGCGGCATTCTTCCGTTCGATACCTGCTCGCTGTTTCTGTACATGCTGCCACTTGCCGGTTGGGGAAAAGGCAAGGTGCGCACCTGCGCGCTCGGATGGCTCTCCACGCTGGGCCTCGTGGGCGGCATCAGCAACGTGCTGTTTCTGCAGGCCTTAAAATACTATCCGTTCTGGACCTTCGGCGCCATGTTCTCCATGGTTTACCACTACCTGATGGTCTTTGTGGCGCTCTGGATTGTGGCCACCCGCTACCTTGTCTTTAAGCCGGTCATCATGTTCTACGCCTTTCTCCCGCACCTGCTTTTCTCGGTGCTGGTGATCGCGCTGGACTACCACTTCGGCTGGGACTACATGCTGTACCGCTTCGCCGGCGGCGTTCCTTTTGTGGAAGGCGTGGCCAGCGACTGGATGGCAGACGGAACCCCGTATCTGACCACGCTTTTGATGCTGGGTTTATATTTTCTCTTTACCGCGCTGTTTACGCTACTGTATACGAACGCGCAGGCGAGCGCGCAGGCGCCGGAGCGGTATGTGTATTCATGATTTCAGAATGTGAAGGGGACGGAATGTGACAGGGGACGGGCCTGTGTCACAAAACTGACAGTTGTCAGTTTCGTGACACAGACCCGTCCCCTGTCACATTCCCGTCCCCTGTCCAATCGCTTTCTTCACTACCCCCGAAAGCCACCTTCCAGCGGTTCAAGCGCCCAGACGCTTATCATGCCATTTTCATCGCTCTTGCAAGGGTTCGGCACAGCCATGTTGATTTCGTAGCTCATACCGGCCACCTGTAAAAAGCCGCCCGACTGCTCCGGAACCGCTCTGGAGCCCCATTCAAGGGCATCTAAAATCTGCTGCCCGGTGGCTTCGATGGTGCAGATGGTGTTTCCAAACGGAAGAACATTCATGATTTCCCGCTTGGTTATGTCTCCCTTCTCGATGCTGACACGGATGCCTCCGCCGTTCATGATTGCCACGTCCGCATCGGTCATGGCCAGAACCGCATCCGCAACAAAGTCCCCCAGGTTGGTCTCCGACCGGCGGACAATCCGGATGGGGCTTCCTGCCGCATCAACCGCCACAGGGTCATTGATTGTTAAAACATACGGCGTTTTGCCGACGACGAAATCCAGCTGATCACTCACAGTCTGCATCGCGCTGTCCAGATGGGCAATCATATCATTTTGGATCCCCAGGAGTTCAGGAGCGCTTATGCGGTTATTCCAGGTCCAGATGCCGGTTTCTTCCACCCCGTTTTCCGCGGATAAATGGCTGTAGCCGATACAACCCAACTTGGTTCCGCAGGCGGAACGGATCACGTCCTTTCCGTCCTTGTTTTTCATGACGACCTGCTCGGTGTCATGGCTGTGGCCGTCCAGGAACACATCGATCCCGGTAGTGTTCTCGATGATGTTGTCATATCTCCAGGGCGCATCATTCGGTTTCATTCCGATGTGCCCCATCACATAGACGAAGTCCGCGCCCTCGGCCCGCGCCGCGTCTACAGCGCTCTGCACTGCCTGGTAAAGCTTCTCGCCGCTTTCATCCTGCATGAAGCCATAAATACATTCCCCTTCCTCATTCTGAAAATATACAGGGGTTGAGGATGTGATGGATTTTGGCGTCGTCACGCCCACGAAGGCGATCTTCAGCCCGGCTGCCTCCAAAATGGTATACGGGGCAAAAAGCAGCTCTCCTTCTTTGTTAAAATTGCAGCTGATGTACGGGAATTCCGCCTTTTGGGTCAGCTCCAGAAAGCGCTCCGTACCATAGTCAAATTCATGATTGCCCGGGATTGCCACATCTAGTGCATGGCGTTCATCAGCTCAATCATGCCCTCTCCGCGGGTAAATGTACCGATAATTTCGCCCTGAATGGCGTCACCGTCGTCCACCAGAATGGTGGTATACCCCTGCGCTTCCAGGGCGTCACGGATCTGCTTCAGGCCGACAAGGCCAAAGCCCTGATCCACCCCGCAGTGTATGTCACTTGTAAAGAGGATCATCACCTCGCCGTTCTTTTCAGCAGCTTCTTCCTGCGCATTTACAATTCCGCCGAGACCCAGGAGCAATGCCATTGTCAAAAGAAAAGCCATCCATCGTTTCATTCTCTTCATTTTCTTTCCCTTGTCTCCTTTCCTGATTGGGGGGTCTTTCTATCACTCACTCTTCCATGGAAGAGTGAGTGTTTCTCATACGGAAATATCTGTAAGTAAAGTGCGCGTTTTATCTCTCATACAGAATTTGGTCGGTAAAATGGCCGCCTTCATCAAGCGCCGGGATGTTGACCGGCAACTTTCCGGTAAAGGGATATTCACCAAAAATTCCGCAGATCGCTGCCGGCAGGTTGACCGAGTAGGTAGCTTTTTCCTCCGGAATTGCCGTCATGGCTACCGCTCCGTACGATGCCAGAACTGCGTCTGCCTCCGGGAAACGTGCGACATCGTAAGGCAAGTATGCGCTGATCAGGATAAACGGCTTTCCTGCTTCATGAACCGCCTGGATCACCTCATCGAGCGCCATAAATCTGGTAGGGGAAGCTTCGTCCTTGATCAGAGCGGATTCATCGAACGTCAGGGTGACGCCGATCACGTAATCCGCCTCCCGCGCCGCCTGTATGCAGGCTTCCTTGTTGTCCTGGGCAAAGCTCATCGCCTCAAAGGAAACGTTTTCCGGAAGCAGGCCTTCTTCCACAAGGCGCAGACGGACAAATTCGGCCGTCAGCATCCGGTTGGCGTGGGAGTAAAGGAAAAGCACCTTTTCTCTGGCCTTCGCCTGAAGAGGAAGGACGTCCCCTTCGTTTTTCACAAGCGTGACCGCTTTCTGCATCAGCTCCCACTCGAAGGCATGGTTTTCTTCGCTGCCCACGATCTGAGTGGCCGGGAGCGTTGTTTCTTCGGATACAGTTTCCTCAGATGCTGTTTCCTCGGCTTCTGTCTCCTGGGATTCCGTTGCTTCGGTTTCTGTCTCTTGGGATTCCTTTGCTTCGGTTTCCTGCGCCTCCGCCGCCGTTAAAAGTCCATGTTTCTGCTTTAACACAAGAATCCGGCGCACGGATTCATCAATTCTCTCTTCTGCAATCGTGCCATCCTGCACCCGGCTGACGATGTACGCCATGAAGTCTTCCAGCTCCTTGAGCGAGGCGAGATCCGTCACCGGCACGGGCATCAGGAACATGTCCATTCCCGCAGAAATGGCCATGACCGCCACATCCCGTCGGTCAAAGTTTTCTTTGATGGCTGCCATGTTTAGCGCATCCGAGATGATCACGCCGTCAAACCCCATATCCCCCCGGAGAATATCCGTCAGGATCGTGTGGGACAGCGTGGCCGGAAGGAAAACTTGCTCTCCCGTTGAGGTAGAAGTATAGGTACCTTTCTCAATTTCCGGATACTGGATGTGGGCGGTCATGATCATCTCCGCGCCGGCCTCGATAGCCGCCGCGAACGGAACCAGCTCACATTCCTTCAGTTCGTCGTAGGTCTTGTACAGAACCGGGAACCCGAAATGGCTGTCGGTTGCCACATCGCCGTGCCCCGGGAAGTGCTTTAAAGAGCCGATCGTCCCGCTCTTTTGAAGCCCGGCCTGATAGGCCACGCCGTATTCCGCCACCGTGGCAGGATCATCTGAAAAGCTCCGGACCCCGATCACGGGGTTGGCGGGATTGTTGTTGACATCCAGCACCGGTGCGAAATCGGTGTTGATACCCATCGCGGAGAGTTCCTGTCCGATGCGCAGGGCTGTCTGCTCGGCATTCAAGGGATCTCCGGTCGCCGCTAACGCCATGTTGCCGGTCCATCTGGTCCCCTCGCCCAGTCTCGCGACGATACCGCCTTCCTGGTCTGCCGCGATCAAAAGCGGAATGTTGATTTTCCTGTCCGCTGAAAGGTTCGCCGCCTGGATCTCGCGGACCAGCGCCAGCGTCTGGTCTGTCTGCGCGCAGTTTTCCGCAAACAGGATGATCCCGCCAAAGCGGTCCGTCGCGATGGCATTCTGAATGGCCTCATTTAAACTGGTCACCGGAACGGTTGCCCCGTCCTGTACCCAGTTTCTGAAATCGGCCATGATCATCTGGCCCACCTTCTCCTCGAGGGTCATTCCTGCTAGGATCCGGTCGATCTCCGACTCCGTCTCACCAGGCTGCTCGGCTGGCATTGGCTCGGTTTCCATTGGTTCCGTTTCAGCCGGCTCGGTTCCCACCGGTTCAGTTTCCGCCGGATGTGCTTTCAGCCACGTATCCGCCCGGAGGGCTATGTTTTCTTTCATGTTGGTAAAGTAGAACATATAATCATAGAGGTGGTACGCCCCCTCCGGGAAAATATCCAGAACCGGCGGATAATCCTCCGCTTTTACATCGGTTACGATGAGTTCGCCCCGCTCGCCGATCACCGCGCCGCACAGCTCCGGGATCGGCTCCGCACCAGTCGCCATGACGGCGCCCTTATTCAGGGACTTGTCCGCCGGCGTCTGATCCGTCTTCCAGTTTAAGGGGTTGATCGAATAGGACTTCGTCCCCTCCGGGATGACAACCGTTCCGGTCAGTTCCCCGTTCTCGCAGTCAAAGCAGACAACCGTGCCCAGGTCATCCTCTCCGGAAGCCGGTACAATCTGCGGATACTCGTTTCGCATCTCGTCCGTCACGCGCCAGCCGATGGCATAGACTGTGATCAGCTGATCGCGAAGGGCCATCGCCTCTTCCCCGTCTCCTCCGAAGTATTCCTTTAACAGCTCGATCGCCATCTCAGATCCTTGCGAGAAGCCAGCCAAAACGAAGCCCCGGCCATCGTTTACGTTCTCCAGATACCACCGGAACGCGTCCGATACATCCCGGTAGGCGATGGCCTTGGCCGCCTCGTAAATATCCCCGGGTAAGCTGTTCGCGCGTATGGACATCTGCCGGTAATACGGAGAGAACATCCGCCCGGTTTCCTCATAGATGCCTTTCTCCATGTCCAGGGCATTCACAAACCTGCCTTTCAGCTTGTCGTTTAAATCGAAAGAGTTTGTCTCGCTTTTGGTGTCGACGGTGGGGCAGATCAGGAACACATCCACCTGCTTTTCCTTATCAATGTCAAAGTAGGCCCAATTTTCCTGCAGACTATAGTCCATTGCCTCCGGCATTTCCGGCATGGCAGGGGTTTCGGGAGTTTCTGGCGCCTCAGGAGTTTCTTGTACCTCAGGGGTTTCTGGCGCCTCAGGAGTTTCCGGTGCCTCAGGAGTTTCTGTTTCCGTCTCTGCAGCCACAGGTACCGTTTCCGCTTCTGTCTCTGTAGCTACAGGGACCGTTTCCGCTTCCGTCTCTGTAGCTACAGGCACCGTTTCCGCTTCCGTCTCTACAATCACAGGTACCGTTTCCGCTTCTGTCTCCGCAACCGCAGGGACCGTTTCCGCTTCTGTCTCCGCAACCGCAGGGACCGTTTCCGCCTTGCTCTCAACATCATGCGAAGGTTCCGTTCTTCCTCCGCAGGCTACCATGCTGAAAATCAGCAGCGTACACAGGAGCACCATAAACCATTTTCTACGTTTTCTCATCTTCCGCTTCCTTTCCTTTTACCATTCCCATGTTTCTTTCCACTGGATTGTCGCCTTGCCGTCCTCAAACGTCACAGGCAGCCAGATATATCTCGAATCGTACAATTCATCCCCATTCCAGCGATCCCCGCAGTAGATCCACTGCCCATTTTCGGCCCGGAAAAGACAGGTGCTCTGCGAGTCAAACGTTATGCCGGCATCCGCTCCCACACAAGGATTGCCATCGTTTTGCCAGTTGCCGAAAATCGTATCAGCAGACCACATCCGCGCCTGGTTGGACATCCATCCTGTCGTGCTGGAGGAAATCAGATAGTATCTCCCATCATCCCCCTTGGCCAGGGCCGGCGCTTCCCGCATGGCTCCGGGAAACAGGCGGATATAATCCACGCCGTGAACGGCTTTCTCCGGGTCTGCGCACAGATAAGTGTACTCGTCGTTTAGTTTTGAAATATACAATGTTTTATTATTTTCACTGGTATAGACCACATACCCGGTTCCGTCCGTATCCTTGAACAGGTTCATATCCCGCGCCTCCCCCTTCGAGGTGGGATAGCAATCAATCTGTCCCTCCGGGCAGTGGCTTAAACGGTACCGGTCCACAAACCGGAAGGGCCCAAAGGGTGAAGCGCTGATCGCTACGCCGGACATTCCCACGTCATACTTGTAGGACGGGTTCGCTTCCGTCAGGTTGTCATTGTGAAACCAGATCACATACTTTCCCGTCTTTTCGTTGTGAAGCATCTTCGGGCGTTCGATCACGGCTTCCGTATTGATGCATTCAAACACGTGATCCAACTGATCATCCGTATACCCGGCATAAACAGTCTGAAAATACGGGTCCGTGTCCAGCTCCTCCCGGCTTTTTACGGAGCGCAGAACATCTCCGCGAAACTCCCAGTGGTAAAGATCCTCGGAAGTATAGACGGCGACACAGTTTCCCAGGTGTCCGCTGTTTTTATCCTCTCCCACCCAAACGTACCGGGTGACCATGTCTCCGTTTTCATCCGGAACCAGCATCTGCTGCACCTGCCCGCCATGGGCCTGGATCAGGTTTCCGTCCGTGTCCCTCCACCTGGCGCCGGGCGTGAAGAAATTGTCCTGCCCCTGCCCCTCATAGTCCTGCATGTGGTAGAGAGTCTCGGTTCCCCGGCCCATCCACTCCCACAGATCGCGGAGGGAATAAAGGCTGGAGGAACTGCAGCCGTTTAACGCTAATCCTGCCGCCAGGCCAAGGCACAGCAGCGCGTTTTTTGCATGACGATGGCCATTCGTTATATTCACTTTTATCATAGGATCGGTTTCTTTCTGGTATCTCATATTCGTCATTCAAATTTTCCTTTATTTTTCATGGAGTGTTCTGTAAAAAGCTGTGGCAAAAAGCTTGTCTACATTCCTGAATTGCATGGGATACTGGCCTTTTCGGGCCATTCCCATGCATTTTTGAAACTTACAAATAGGATAACAGCGCTAGCACACGCCCGGCAGCACTGTAAACACCGCTGCCGCCCAAATGCCCAGGCAGAACAGGATCGCCCGCATAACCTTTTTCTCTCCTGAAACCAGACGGGCTGCCGTCAGAAGGAACAGGCCAGCCGCGTACGGAAGCAGTGCCACACTCCTGAAACCGCAAAACAACGTAAAGCAGGCTGCGCAGAAAGAAATCCATCTTTCCGACGCGGAGGATGTCGGAACATCCGATCCTGAAACAGGCGATGCTGAAACACCCGATCCTGAAACATCCGATCCTGAAACAGGCGATGTTATAACAGATCCTGCGCTCTGTAAAGATGCGCCTTTCGTGGCCTTCCCTGCCTCTTTCCTGCTTTTGCGAGATGCCAGCAGGAAACAGGAAGCCACACAGAGAATGGTTCCCACTCCCATGCCTGCCCATACACAGCCGCTGATCCAGTCATCGCCGGCCGCATAAATGTAGACAGACGGGAAAGCAAAAATCATTCCTACAAAAAACAACACTCCGGATAAGAACCGGAAACCTAAGCCTGCGCCGCGTCCCAACAGTTCCGCTGCCGCGCAAAGCGTCAGGTTTATGGCGCAGAAAAGCATAGTAAAGGAAGGGCTGAAATTCCAGCCCCACCAGGCTGCGCCCAGTCCCAAAAGCCCCGCAATCCCTGCGCCAGCTTGTGCAATCTTCTTTCCTGTCATAATTTCTCCTGCCTGTGTTTATAGTATCGTTGCCGATGATACAGCAGCGTTCGTTACTCGAACATACTTCCATCGATCATAACATCTCTCTACTCGATCACACTTCCGCAGATCATAGCGTCTCTCTACTCGATCACGCCCCCGCCGATCACGCAGTCGTCCGCATCGTAGAACACGGCCGACTGCCCTGGCGCTGCCGCGCGAACCGGCTCGTCAAAGACAAGGCGCAGCTGATCCGCCCCAGTTCGCGTGATGCGGGCATACTGCCCATTGTGATGATATCGGATCTTCACAAACGCGCGCAGTTCTTCCCCCTCCGGCAGATCCGGAATACTCATGAAGTTCAGATCCCGGCAGGTGATTTCGCTCTGATATAAGGACTCTTCCTCCGCGATCACCACCTCGTTTTTCCCGGCCCGGATTTCCTTCACATACACCGGATGCCCCATGGCGAGGCCCAGGTTCTTGCGCTGCCCGACGGTATAATGAATAATTCCGCGGTGTTTTCCTAAAACCTTCCCGTTTTCATCCACAAAATCGCCCTCTCCCGGCACCGGAAGAGACGTGTGCTCCTGAATGTATTCCGCATAACTGCCATCCGCGACAAAGCAAAGCTCCTGCGAATCGCGCTTCTGCGCAACCGGAAGGCCCGCCTCTGCGGCGATCCTGCGAACCTCGTCCTTGGAGAGCTTTCCCAGCGGCATCAGAGTAGCCTTTAGCTGCTCCTGGGATAGCCGGTAGAGCATATAAGCCTGGTCCTTTCCCTCGCAGACGGCCTTCTGAACCGTGTATCGTCCGTTCTCCTTCTGAATGACTTTTGCGTAATGTCCGGTGGCAACATACTCCGCCTGCATCGCCTTTGCCGCCTCCAGCATCTTCGCCCACTTAAAGCACCGGTTGCATCCGGTACACGGGCTGGGAGTCAGACCGCTTAAGTAGTCTTTGATAAACGGCTGGATAACCTTTTCTCGAAAATCCGGCGCGCATTCTGCCACAACATGCTGTATACCAAGCGCTTCCGCAATCTTTTTCGCGTCATTTATATCCTGAATGCGGCTGTCGTTTCCCTCTTCTGTCTCCCAGTTTTTCAGCGTCACGCCGATCACCTCGTGACCTGCGGCCTTCAGCAGATACGCGGCCACGGAACTATCCACTCCGCCGGACATTCCCACAATTACTCTCGCCATACTTTTTCTTCTCCTAACGGGCTGTTACAATTAATGATTCAAAGATCGGAAGAAACCGTTTCAGCTATCTTTCCTGTCTCCCTGTACCTTTGCCCTTGCCGCCATTATACCAGATCGCAGCAGTACAATCCAGTCCCTATTCTTGATTTCCGCCGGTGACAGAGAAGGTGACAGGGGACGGGTCTGTGTCACAAAAGCTGGCAGCTTTTGTGACACAGGCCCGTCCCCTGTCAC
>JAEEGL010488229.1_pt1 | contig 13176 bp, 12 predicted proteins | sample 9134231 | NCBI WGS metagenome assembly JAEEGL01 (sample SAMN16246548, study PRJNA631951) | gut metagenome | biome: gut microbiome; feature: rumen; material: fiber-attached | host: Bos | place: Iran: Karaj | collected 2018-10
AGACTGTCATGTGTTTTGCTATTGTGTGAACAAGTTCCTCTTTCTGTTGGAGATTGAATCCCGCATTGCCTACATCATGATTGGCTTCCCATCCTACAAATCTTAATATTGCGTATGGTTGTTTAAGATGGTATTGATCTATAATGGCAGGGTTGGGTGTAAATACTTGGGGTGCGAGGTAGCAATCTTCAAAGATACCAGGTATTCTAACGTGTTTTGTGCCGTAGTTAAGTTTGAATGGCTGTGGTGTTACAACACGTGTACAAAGTGGTACGACGAATTTATTAGTTACTTTTACCACTTCTGAGTCAGGGAATATGACTGATTTTTTATGTAGTAGTTTGGCAGTGGCAGTTCCATACCAAGAGGCCTTAGATACAATAACATCAGGGTTGAAATTGCGAGCAATTTTTATGTAGTTAGGCATTAAGCCAAATGTACCTATAATCTTAGTGTATAGAGTTTTATGGTGTTTACCAAAAATGATGTATTTTACGCCTTCCTGTTCAAGGAGTTTGATAAGGACATCTTTGTGGCGTGCAAGTACAAGGATTTCATGCCCTTGCTCTTTGAGAGATTGCATGATGTACTTGAATTGATAGTAGTGCTTTGGATGATTGAGTTCGAAAAGATATTTCACTTTATTTTGTTTTTTCTTGTCTTGAAGATTTTGTATTATATGTTGGCTTTGTGTGGTAAGTGGTATTATTGGAAAGTCTTTATGACTTTTGCAGGTGAGCCAACTGCGACACAATAGGGAGGGATGTCACGAGTTACAACACTTCCGGCACCAATGATGGCCCCCTCTCCAATAGTTACTCCGGGCATTATGATTGCGCCAATACCAATATGAGCACCGTCATGGATTGTTACTTTGCCTTCTTTAAAAGGACAATGCATAGCGTACATTCCTGGGTGATAATTTGATAGGTCTCTTTGGTGGCAAAGTATCATTACTCCTGAGGTGACAGCAACTCCGTTTCCGATCTCAATCAAATCAGGATTTCGGTCATCGAGAATGACACCTCGGGCGACATGAGTTTTTTTGCCGATTTTTACACCCCGAAGACGATGTAGGGCAACAGTTACCTGATACGGGAAAGTGAACATAGTCAGGATGGAAAGAGAGTGGGTCCAGATGCCTTTCAGTATTGATTTAAGTGAACGGTGTTGAACAATAGACATTTTCTGATGAATAAAAAAGTGTTTTTTATTATTTTGCAGGATTATATTCGTATTCGGACACGCAGTAGTCCTCTTTGCCCGATGGGAGGGTGGGAATCTCGTCTACGAATTGTAAGGAAACCTCAGATTCTGTGAAATGTGCACGGTAATTTTCGATGATGTAATCGAATTGTTCATGTGACTCAGTGGGGTCTTTTAATTTAAGAAGAATGAGTATGTCTCCCTGTTTGTCTTGGCGTATCTGGAATTTGTCAATTTTATAGTATGTTTTTTGGTATTCTTTGTTATGGTAATCAAGGTTGGGGTAGAACATCATGGGTAAGACAGTGGGAGGAATGGGAATACCTTTTTTATTATACATTAGTCTACCGGCTCGACCCATTACTTGACCAATAAGTCTTGAAGGTCTGCCGCAGGAGCATGGTTCGGGTTTGATATAAGCCATGTCTCCTACTTGGTAGCGGATAAATGGGAAAACATAGTTGTCGAGGTCTGTTGAGCATACATGGCCTACTTCTTCATCTGGTAAAGGTGTGCCTTGTTTGTCTGTGATTTCAATAATGCAGGCTTCTTCGGAAATGTGTAGTCCTTCGCGACAAGGACATTCGTGCGAAAGAATGCCTCCGTCACCTGCACCGTATGCATCGTAAACCGGTGCAGAAAATACTTCTTCCAGTTTGCGCCGGTACTCAGGCATGAGAACTTCGCCCGTAGTAAGGATTACTTTAATTGGACATACAGGGAGCCTCATTTTTTCGATGTATCTTGCTAAGATATAAAGAGAGGAGCCGTAACCACGGAGTGCGGATGGCTTTAATTTCATCATGGCATCATAATTGCGTTTCATGCTTTTGTCTGTGACATCCGCACTGCTGTATTTGAAATTACGCATTATGATACGGTCGTATAGCCCTTTAAATGAAAAAAGTTGTTTTCTTTTGTTAATAGAACTCCCGCCTAATGAGAAGATTTTATCACCCAGGTTCATACCATACCATTCCCATGCACGGAGAGTAGAAGCTTTCCAGCTGCTCCACTCCAACGAGTCGGTGCAGAATTGGAGTGGTGTACCTGTGCTCCCTCCTGTTGAGGATTTGCGTCTTCTTTTTTGGGGTATGGCGGTGCTGAAAAGGTCGTTGTAGTTGTCACGGATTAGTTGTTTAGTTAAGGGTGGCAGTTTCTGTAAGTCTTCGGGAGTCTTTATCATATCAGGGGTGATGCCCAATTGGTCGAAAAGTCGAGTGTAATATGGAACTGTTTTGTAACAGTGGCGTATTAGTTTTTGGAGTTTCTTTTGTTGAAGGGCTTTTAGTTGCTCTGAAGAAAGGTGTTCATTGCGGCGTAGTTCATTAAATTTGGAGGCCACTCGGCTCCCATATACTAAATCCCCTAGAGGGAGAAAAATGTATCTGTCAAGTATATTATAGAGATTCATAGATTGATTTTATTTTTTTAGCTATAGTTTTTGTGGTGAGTCCATATTCAATAATGCGTTTACGACCATCAGTTCTGCCTCCTTTTGCCAGGGCTTTATCTATACATTTGCTTAGTAATTCAATATTGCCGCATGGTGCTATATAGGTGCCATCAATACCTTCTGTTACCCAACGAACATCTCCAACATCAGTGCTAACAATGGGGCAATTGCAGGCCATAGCTTCTTTAATTACATTTGGAGAACCTTCACACACTGAAGTAAGTAGTAATAGGTCGGCAGCGCACATGTATTTAACTACATCGTCGTGGCTTTTGTTGTAAACGGGATAAAGAATAACATTGCTATTGTGCAGGTTTTTAACTGCTTCTTGTGCCCATATGAATCGTTTTTCTGTACGCTTAGGGTCGGAGCACCAGATAACGTATTTTTTCCCTTCTTCAAAATTGCATTTTTTCCTGGCTTCTTGCTGGTTTATTATATTAAACTGTTCCAAGTTTACGCCGTTGGGAACAACTGGCAACTTGATACCGATTTGGTCAGCAGTGCGCTGTGATTTGACAATTGTTGCATTCCAGCAGTGCCTAATGCAGAAACGAACCCACCGCAGTTTGAAACTCTCGCTTGGAAAACTCCCCAAAATGGAAACAACTATGCGTGTTTTTAGTCCAATTGAAGCAAGAACAGCGACAATCCCACATACGGAGTAATGGGCATGAATCACATCTGGATGTTCCTTTCGAATTAATGCTCGTAACTGCCAGATGGCACGAGTATAGGCTTTCCATCCGTGGCCACAGACAGGAAAGAGAATCATTTCTAAGCCTTCACGCTGTAATGATTCATATTGTGAACGAACGAAAGCACTTACTGTTCCAACGTTTTTATTTCCGCTTGCTACGAATATAATTTTCATTATTTCAAATTATTCCAATACCATTCGCATGCTTCAGCAAAACCCGCCTGTGCATCGTATTTAGGGTTGTATCCGAGTACTTGTTTACCCTTTTCGATCGATGCTTGGGAATGAGGTATATCACCAGCCCTGTTCTCCCTATAAATAGGTTTAATGTTGGCTATTGCCTGGTCAAACTTTGAAAGATTGTTGCGCAGGCAGTCATACAATGCATTCAAGGTAGTATTACCACCAAAAGCCACATTAAATACATAGTCCCTTGGTGCCCCTAAAGGCAAAGACTTGTTGTATTGTTCCATGTTCTCATGTAGCGTTTTAGAGGGAATGGTTGCAGCTAAACCATTAGCTTGTACAACATTGGCAATATAGGTAAAATCCCTTGAGTATAAGCCATCTCCATTGATAAAAGGTGGATCATGGTTAATTAAAGCCTTGACCCATAAAGGGATAACAGCAGCATAGGCTCCATTGGGGTCTTGTCGTGGACCAAAAACATTGAAATATCTTAGTCCAACGGTTTCTAATCCATAAAGTTGAGTAAACACTTGGGCGTATAGTTCATTCACGAACTTGGTGATAGCGTAGGGAGACAGTGGACGTCCAATTCGGTATTCTACTTTGGGCAATTCTTGGCTATCACCATAGGTTGACGAACTTGCTGCATATACAAAGCGTAATACTCCCGCATCGCGAGAGGCAACCAACATATTAAGGAATCCATCAATATTATTTGCATTTGTATTTATTGGGTTGTTTATGCTGCGTGGCACACTGCCCAATGCTGCTTCATGCAAAACCACATTGCACCCTTCAACTGCTTGGCGACAAGTGTCAAGATCACGTATATCGCCTTCAATGAACTTGAAATTGGGTCGTCCTATAAGGTGCTCAATATTGTGTTTGAACCCAGTAGATAGATTGTCTAGACAAGTAACATTGTCACCCTGTCCGACAAAAAAATCACACAAATTAGAACCTATAAACCCGGCTCCTCCGGTAATGGTTAGCTTCATATTATTAGTACACTTACTTATATCAATAATTATATCTTGCCATATTTAGCTAGTATTAACTCACTCTCGTCCTTGAAATTCAATGATTCTATGGTCAAGAATTACTCCTTTTTCAAAATTATGGCATAGTTTAAGAACAGGATTCTCCAATGGCCTGTTTTCTATCAGAAAATCTATATATTTCACAAACTCAGCACTTAGAGTTTCTGTGGCAGTTTTCCAAAAGAGAGATGGTGTGTGGTCAACCACATAGTGAGTAACCCCATCTATCACATAGGTTGGATTTTCAATTGTAGTAGGAATACTTGTTTCAACACCGCCATTTCGGTCGCATGAGACATCGATAATCATGGCTCCATGTTTCATCCTTTTTAAGTCCTCACGGTAAATAATATGATCATGGCGTGTAGTATCCCATAAAATCGCGTTTACAACTACATCGTATCTTCCCAATTCCTGTCTGAACAGGTTTTCTGTCTTCCGGTCATATTGCATTACCTCGGCACCCATAAAATTGAGTGTTTTTACAGCTCCTCTGGCAATGTTTCCGCGCCCCAGTACTGCTGCTTTTGTGTTGTATGGAAATACCCCATGGCACATGTATGCATGAAATACTGCTGCTTCACCTGCAATCTCATTATTGCGCCAAAAACAGTGTCTTCCGGTTTCATACATGTCTTCCCATGCATAGGCGGAGAGTTTGTTTGAAATCATTTTGTCAGTAATATCTCGGTTCTGGACTGCGTGCAGCCATCCGAAAACTGTCTGACCATTAAGGTTTTCTAAGTATTCAGCATCTCCTACTTTTGGGTCTGCGACAATATCTTTGCTTAGAACTTCTAGTCGGTTGGCGATCTTGACACCTTGACAGCTATAATCATCATTGCTATATCCAAGTACATCGCCATAGCCATCTTCGATGTAAATTTGTTCTGGGTGGCGAATAACCTCAATATCTGCTGGTACTAAGGTTCTTCTCCGCTCATTTTCCTTATGAGAAATAGGAAGCCCAACAGTTTTTAATTCCATGTGGTGGTTCTCCTTATATTCAATTGTTTAAATAACAAATTAAATTATTATTTAGTTGGAAGGTGTTTTCTCTGGACACACCTCTCTGTAGATTCTGTTCAAGGTTGCAATATGCTCTTCGATGCTGTATGTTTTTCTTATTTCTTTAGCAGCTTCTATGGCCCGTGAACAATATTCATCGCGATGTGCCAAAAAATCGTTAAATTTGGAACACAGAGAGTCTAAGTCATTGGATTTGTATAGCGTGGCAAATTTCCCGTGTTGTGTTACTTCATCCATAACTCCCCAGTCGTTTACAAAAGTAGGTAGACCAGAAGCTGCTGCTTCGATTATTGCTATGCCAAAAGTATCCAATCGTGAAGCATAAACAAAAGCGTCCATCTTTTTCAGAAGGGAAGGAATATCATGTCTTAAACCAGCAAAAGTAACGCGTTCGTCAAATTTATGATTGTGGCAAAATATCATACACTCTTCTAAATATTCTTCTTCCCCTTTTCGTGCTATGCCCACAAAAGTAAAATGGAAGTCAACCCCTTGGTTGTTTAATCTTTCAAGGAATTTGCATACAAACATTTGGTTTCGAGTCAGGCCAAAACTGCCAACCATGCACATTTCCACCTTGTTCCCTGAATTACTTCTTTTGGTGATGTCTCCAAATTTCTTGAAGTCGATGCCGTTATAAACGACTACATAACGATCAATATTCCCCCAGATGCCTTTTTGTATATAGTGCTGGCGCATATAATCGCTTACAAAGGCTATTTTTTTGCTACCTTTGTAAACAATCCATTTCTTCCATTTGGGAGCATTTTCAAAATAAAAGCCATGGAAGGTTGTCACAACTCGTATATTGGTAAACAAAGTGCATAGGACGGCTGTGATAGCATTAAGTGAAGTCTGGGCATGTACTATTGTTACTTTTTCTTGTATTAAGGTACGGCGAAGTTTTAGTAAATATTTCGCCCAGTTGTCTTTTTTTTCAAGTTTCAACAATCTACCACAGTTATTGCGAAAATCTTCAGACATGGTTCCTTCATTGCGGTAAATGCATATTGCGTTAAATGGTAGTTTGTCACCTTGTCGCAGCACATCGCAAACTAGAGTCTCGGAACCACCACGGTTCAAACTTCCAAAGAAATAAGCCACTAACATTTTTACTAATAGTTTAGTATTGTTGGTTTGTACGGTAAGTTATATTACAACAATCCTCGAGAACCCAGTTTAAAGACTGCCCAACCTATAACCATTAATGGTGTTACCCAATACCATACTTTTACCCACCGGTAATTATTTCTGTCAATGAGGTAAACCCCATAAGCTGCCATTACTAGCAATAATGGTAGACCTGGCAAAAGGAATCGTTCAGAATTAGAAAAACCGCTCATACATATAATACCAAGGTATGAAAACAGGTACGCCCAAATCAACGATAAGTCACGCCAATTTTTTAGGAGAAAAACAGAGGAGAACAAAGCAATTAAAACAAATATACCCATAAAATTACGCACATAGTTTCCCCCGTTCATAATTTGCTGGTTATACTGTTGATCCACGTCAACCATTGTGGGGAATGGCAGTACGAACATCATGGGTGCCATTACAGTTCCAGTTGCATATTTTGCCCATTTAACACCTTTATAAACCTGATAGTCTCTTTTAGCAGTTTGGTTATCACCGCGTTGCTCCCATAGACTCATTGCCTCATTTGCGATACTTCCTCCCGCCATAACAGCTGCAGCAATTATTGCCCAACTAATAAGAACCACACGATTCCATCTGCCTAATAATACGTTTGATGAGAATATCAACGATGTGAAAATGGAAAAAACTACTGCTGCGCCTAATACTGTGCGGAAGAAGAATAAACTTACAGCGAGAAGTGCAGTGGTTAATAGATCGATGAATTGTATTTTGCTTTTACGAAGTAGGTTGTCGGCCCTCTCTAATGCTGCTACTGTTAAAAAAATCATCTCTGTTTCTTTGAGATGCAACCCACAGTAAATTATTAAGTTGGGCATAAGGCAGCAGAAGATTGCCGCCATTCTTCCACCTTTTTCGCCAATATTTCTCTTAGATAGTTTGTATATTAATACGCACATCCATGTGCTTAGCACTACTTTTATTAATCTAGTTATAATTATATTGCCTCCAGTGATGTGGTATAAGGCTGCGAGATATACAGGGTATCCAGCGTCTGCTAAACTTCTTCTCGATAGATAATCAAATGCTTGTCCCCATCCTATTTCAAGAAACCAAATTGCTTCATTATGGTATCCGAGTGCATCACTTGAACCGAATTCAAAAGGTATGCCAGTTTTGATGAAGTAAAAGAAATATGAAAAAATAACCCATATCACTCGCAACGTCAAAGCAGTCCATATTACTTTTCGAATAAATTTCTTTTCGGGTATATCTCCCCAAATTTTGGAAAAACGTGAAGATAGGGCAAAAAACAGAATCACCCATATAATACCCATGACAAGAAAGTCAACACCCATAATGTTCCGGTAGAATATGGTACAGACTATTGCCAGGGAAGCTAAATACAAAGATATAGCCCTCAGTGATATTTGTTTAGGTAGAAATGGAACGGCCATGTTGATAACTGACTTATGAAATATTTATTTTTAATTTCACAGTCCTTAATGTTAATATTAGACTTTTTTTTATAGCCACCCCCCACTCAGTTAAGGTGAATATACAACGTTGTAAAAAGAGAGGGGAATCATATTTTTTCCGAGCTATTGCTGGTAGTTGAGACCAATCGATCTTTGATAGTTCATGCATTGCTTCATTATGGAAAGTTCTTGATATATAGTATCGATATAGGCATCCACAACGCAGGCTGTCTAATAGTAGCTTCAAGTCGCGATTAGTTGCTTCTTCGGAGGAAAATTGGTCAAAATGCCAAACCATGTGAGACTTGGGCTGATGTAGTCTCCGAGTGGCTCTCCCTTTAACAGGTTGGTCTTGAAAATAATTGGCCAATGGTTTATTTATCAAGGCAACTTTATATTTCAATGATAAACGTATCCAGAGGTCGAAATCCTCACCAAAAGTTATGTCGGTGTTGAATCCTCCTTCCATATTAAAATAATCTCTCCTCACGGCAACACTGCTTGATGTTATAGGCATACACATGGTTCTCATATAAGTCCTGTAGTAATTAATGTAGCCCAATTCGAAACCTTTATCTAAACCGATGGGAGCAATATGCTTTTTCCCATTCTTTATTAAATAGTAATTTGTTCCGTATAATGCAGCTTCAGGATACTGCGATATCAAGATATTTATTTCTTGAAGAAATGTTGGCTCCCACCAATCATCAGCATCGAGGAAACAAATATAAGTGCCATTTGCTTTTTTTGCGCCTAAGTTTCGAGCAGAACTGACTCCTCCATTTTCTTTCCTTATAAGCGTTGTTTTAATATCAACATTTTGAAGAGTTTGTTCAGCAATTTTGTATGACCCATCAGTACTCCCGTCATCAACAACAATGAGTTCAACCCCTCCAACTTCTGACAAATTTTCTTGGTGCAGCACACTCTCAATTGCATGTTGCACATATTTTTTTTTATTGAAAACGGGTATAACTACTGAGAAATGTGGGTTTTCCATTTTTCAATCTTGAATAAGACTCTTTCAACTGCCCTTACTATCGTAAATGCCCACTTATGGCGGTGCAATCTTTTAATCATCAAGATGTCGTCGCAATATATATCATAATCAGCCAATACACCTATAGGTAAGTTGGTGGTCAGCACTTTACGTCTCTCATTAACAATAATCTGTCGATTCTTTCCATTGTTTTCGCTTATGCCGGTCATATCAAAATAAGCAGTATCCAAGTCAATATGAATGGGTTTTACCCCTCCAAAAGCAACAACTTTCATAAACCATGACCAGTCAGAGCAAATGTGGAGTGATTCGTCATACATTCCGTATTGGTCGAACAGGTTTTTCTTAATACAAGTTCCAACATGGTCGAGTGTTCCATGGTAAAAGCTAAACATTGTGTAGTTGTCTTCATTTTCGACATTTCGAACCTGACGACCGTCTGGCCATATATTTATTGTTGTACCATATAGGATGTCAGGATAGTTTTTCAGGCGTAGTGATGTTAACAATTTTTCCACGATAGTATTGTCAATCAACCAATCACCAGAGTTGAGCATCATAACATATTTTCCTTTGGCCATTCGAATGCCTTTATTCATGGCATTGTAAATCCCATTATCCTTTTCGGATACCCATATCACCTTATCATCAGCATACTGTCTAATTGTCTCGACTGAACCATCTTGACTTGCTCCATCAACAATCACATATTCAAATTCGCGTGTATTTTGATTAATTACACTTTTCATAGTTTTCTCTAAACCATCTTTGTTGTTCCAGTTTATGGTGATAATGGTTAGGAGAAAGTCTTTGGATGGCATTGAATCTGTTGTGATTGCAGCATTCATTTTTATTGGAATTGAATAGGATAGTTAGTCGTGATATCTTATTATATGCCCAAGTTGTGAAGATGTTATGAATTCACAGTCTGGCCAATTCTCTACTATTTTGTGTAATAGTTGTTTTAAAAGTGGGAGGTTTCGATCGGTATTAGTTTTGTCGATAGATCCAATATAGTTTACCCGATGAGAGCAGATGTTGGCAGCTTTACCCCATTTGTATGCCGTAGCGATGTGGTGGAGACATTCGTCTACCCAATCTCGATTGGGTTGTGTCGAGGGTTCGAAAAAGCAGTTGCGTAAAAGATAGGTTAGTCCGTTTTTGTTACGCCGACCTTGAAAACACCTACGGTACATAGTAAATCCTTGGTCGTCCCCAATGGGTATTTTTTGGCAGATTGTGCCTTGTAGGTAACGGATTCCATTTCGGAACAGGAATGGTTCTATGAGCGGGCTCCATTCGTATGTTGTCGCAATGAAACTGTCGGAAAGAAACCCGAATAGCTGTTCGAAATAGTTGCAAGCTTGGTCAATAAGTTGTGAGTAATATTGTATATCTTCGGGGAGGCTAGAATTAAATGCTCCCATATAATATTCATTAATAGAAGGTGCTGCTATTTGCGTTAAGCCAAATGATCCTATGTTGAAGGCAGCTATTGTGGCAGGTTCTCCGTTTCGAAGTGCTTTGAGCCATTTTTTTACATTGAGGTGTTCTCGGCCATGTAGTTGTGGGTAGAATAGTCCAGAATGGATGCCTTGTTGCCAAAGGTCAAAAGCTTTGTAGTGGGCTTGGCTTCGTTTTAGTGTATCGGTGAAGAGTTCGTAGTGGTACTTGTTGAATTTGTCGGCTTTAATTTTTTCGAAAACAGGATTGCAGGTGACAGTGTTGGCAGTTATGACGGCGGGATGTCCTTTTGAATCTTTGACACAGGATAGTATCTCGAATAGGCTGGAGAGGTCGTTGGCTGTGGCAAGGTTGTCATAGCGGCAGTAGGGATCGCGGTCTACACGAATACCTTTATTGAGGAGATTGATGTAGGCTTCGTAGGAAGGGGTGCGGATGCTTCCCCAGTCGTCGGATTCGATTACGATTAGATGTCGGCGGGTGTGCCAGCCTGGTATGTTGTAAAGGTCTTTACGTCTTAACATTTGGGAGTAAGGTAGTATGAGTCGATAGGCTTGCGACTAATGCCCCCCTGGTATGTGTAGTTGGTGTTCCCGTCACAAAAAAGAGGTATTATATGGTTCTGGTTGAGTATTTGTTGGGTAGAGTCGTTGTAGCTGCCCCAGGGGTATGCAAAGTAAGGTATGTAACGTGGGTGGTGGCTAAGTATTTCGATGCATTGCGCAACAGATTGTTTAAATTCGTCGGGGGATTGTTGAGTAGCGTCAACGTGGCCGAAGTTGTGCATGCCTATAGTGACGAGTGGTGAGTTGATGTTGAAGAGTTGCTGTTGGGTTAGATAGAGTGGAGCTGGAGCGTAGTTAGAGCGAATAGTCTTGCCGTCGAGGTATTGGGGATTTATGAAGAGGGTGACGGGTATTTGTTGCTGTTGGAGGAATTGCAGTATTTCGAGATTGGATTGGAATCCGTCGTCGGAGGTTAGGACAGCGTATTTGCGGGTGCGAAAGTAGTTTTGATTTAATTTTAGGTAGGCTTGTGTGAGTGGTATAAATTGGTATTGTGTTTTGAATTGTAGGATGAGTTGCTTGAATTGTTGAGTGGATGTCCAATCTTGTCGAAGGGTGGTTTGGGGGTTGTAGCGGTTGGATACGTCGTGGAAAAGGAATACTTCAATTGGCTGTAGACGGATTTTTTGCAGCCTGTTGTTTATCTTGTGGATGATTTTCTGGGGTTGGTACAGCATGTGGATTGGTTGCGGTTATACGAAGCAGTCGCCATCGCCTCCCTGTGATTCGGCGCTGAGGGGAAGAGTGTATTCTTTTGGGTGAGAGAATGAGATCTGGACGGTTTTCTTTTTGTTGAACAGATGTTGTTGGGTAATGTATTGTGCAAGTTGTTTGGATCGAGTGCTAAAGGCTGTATTTTTTATTGATGCAATGTGATGTATGATTGAGTTGAAGACGGTTTGTGTGTGTTGAGAGTCGTAATACAGGTATTTGACAGAGAGGTCGGTTTCGGAGTTACGTAGTATGTAGAATGCTGTGAGTTTGTTTTCTATGTAGATTTTTGCTGCTATAATGCGGTAGAAGGTATCGGTTTGGCCAAAGAGGCCGCGGGATGTTGTTTTGGATGGAAGGGGAGAGTAGTGTTTGAAGGGGTGGGCAAGTATCCAGTTAAGTGTGGGTTGGGTTCGAATGAATAGCTGGTTTGTTGCGTGGGAGGTGATGAATTGGTAAGTGTTGTCGTCGATGTGGTCTGTGTATTCGATGTTGTAGCGGGGGGTATTTAGTTGTTTGTTGTGTTTTATGCGGAAAGTTCGGATGATAGTTTTTGTTTTTTCGAGTATGTTTGCCAACCTGCCTTTGAAGTTTTGTGGGGTGATTTTGGATCCGAAGTGGTATTCAGGGAGAGTGGTATCGTCGTGTCCAAGGTAACGGAAGATGCTAACGGTTTCTGGAGCACCCATTGTGTCGAGGCAGTTCTCGGAGCCGTATAGTTCGGCAAGGGTTCCGATTACTGCGAGTGCGTATCCTTTTCCCAGGTGTGCGGGATGGCACCAGAGGGTGCTAAACCACCACATGCGTCGGTTTTGTATGATTTCTGGGAATGCGGCAGTGTAGGCAACGAGGTTTTGAGTTCCGTCAGGGTTGTTGAGATGGAGTGCAGCTGCGACGTGGTCTTCGGGTTTGATGTATGGGTTGTGCAGAATGGCCCAAGCTCTTGCAGGGGCTATAACTGCTTGAGTGAGGCCAGGGATTGTTTCTCCTTGGTTGAGCCAGCGGTTGATTTGGTCTGCTGTGTAGGTTGTTATTTGGGGCTCAGGAGTTTGCATTATTGGTTTGCCTGAAGGTGTGTGAGTGTGACGTCAATAATGTCTTGTGTGGTTCTCATACGTATGATTTCCAACATTTTGAACTTGATGTTGAGATGGTTTTCAATTTCGGTAAGGAATTGAGTGAATGTGAGTGATGTCCAGTTTGGTATTTGTTGAGGCCCTGCTTGGATGTTGAGGTTCA
>JAEEGL011798487.1_pt1 | contig 13176 bp, 8 predicted proteins | sample 9134231 | NCBI WGS metagenome assembly JAEEGL01 (sample SAMN16246548, study PRJNA631951) | gut metagenome | biome: gut microbiome; feature: rumen; material: fiber-attached | host: Bos | place: Iran: Karaj | collected 2018-10
AGATATTTGATTTATATATAGGTGATGGTAAACCTGCTTATGTTAAAACTTATAATCTAGATACAAAGGATGCTATTAAGTTATTGCGTGATAATCATTGTATTGCGGTATTAGCACATCCATTATTAATCAAAACAGATAAGTGTAATTATAAGAATATAATGAAGGATTTTGATGGCATAGAAGTGTTCTATGCATATATGAATGAATATGGTAGATATAGAATAGTAGAAGATGTTGCTAGAAAAGCAAATATGATGATGACAGGTGGTTCTGATTACCACGGACCAAACGTAAGAGATACGATGGGTCAAGCTTATGTAAGCGATGAAATAGCAGATATATTTTTGGAAAAAATTAACATGAAAAAAAAGAACTAAAAGAGTTCTTTTTTTAATGTTGTTTTGTTTTAAAATATAGTAATCTATGTTATAATACATATTAGAATAGTGGGTTATTTTATGAAGGTAAGAAAGTTATTATTTGCAATAATATTATTTGTTTTATTTCCTATCAGTGTGCTAGCAGTAGATGGTACGACAGGAAGAACGTCGATTGATAAACAAGAGGTCGATTCTTTTTCGGTTGCCAATATTAAAGTTAGTAACATTGCATTTAACAAATTCTATAATTATCAAAGTACTGGAGTAGGAGGATATACTCTTTCAGCATCTATTTTTAATTACTATACGACTGATGTTGAATTATCATGGAAATTTGAAATGTATAATTTAAATGGTCAAGTATTAGGAATTAAAGAAGGTTCAGTTACTGTTGGAGCAGATGAAAAGTTCCCATTATTAATTGGTGAACCATTGTATCCAAACGAAAGAGGATTCTCAATTAATGATGTTACTAAATTCTCTTTAACTGTTACTTTGTTATCAGATGTTAGTGTTATAACTGAAAATAGTGGAAATAATAGTAACTATTACTTAGACAAAATAAATGTTGTAATGAACGTTGATAGATCTAATAAGATAAATGTAGATGAATCATTACATCTTGCATTAAAGAAACCATTAAAGTATTTTCAAAGAAAGATACATGTTAACAATAAAGTAGATGGATATGTTAATCAAATAGGTACTTTAGATGGTTTATCTACTTCAGAGAAATCAACTATTAAATTAAAGGATGGATATCAGGTAATCTCTATGAGTAAGTCAGATGATTCTGTATATGAAGAGATGGATGATATTAATATTAAATATACTAGAGTATTGGGTGAAGATAATTCTAAGAAGAAAGATATCTTCTATACATATATTGTTGATCCTACTTTAGATGTAGTTAAGAAGAATATTACTTTTGAAATAGAATTCCCTGAATTAGAAGGTAATGAAAAAGTAAGATTTATTAATGGTGATAAAGAAATAGATGTTGAATATGAAATAATTGGTAATAAGATTGTTGGTAGTATTCAAAAACTAGAGAGTGGAGATTCTTTAGCAATACTAGTAGATTTGAAAGATGGATATTTTAGTAGTGCTACTGGTAATTATAATTTCTCATTACAATTATTAATGTTTGGTCCAACTATATTATTATTTGTTGGTTTATTAATTACTTTCTTATTAAGAAAGACTAATAAGAATAAACATGAAAAAGTTAAGATGGGTGATATCTTAGCATTAAGTCCATTAAGTGCTGGATATATTAAGAAGAGTGTTATCTTAGCTAGAGATATAGCTACTTTAGTATTTGAACTAGCTATAGGTGGATTTATTAAGATAGTTAAAAAAGGAGATTCTTTTGAACTTAGAAAACTAAAGAATTACAATGACAAGGGTGGAACTAAGTCAATGTTATTTGAAGATATCTTTAGAGATTCTAAAGTAGTATCAGAAGAAGATTTATATAATAATAATTATGAATCTTTAAAAACTATTAAGAAGTATTTAAAGAGTGATGCTAAGAGTATAGAGAATAATTATATTAATAAGTATAGTTATTTACTAATTTTCTCTGTAATAGCATTATTTACGATAGTTTATAGATCTATAGTAGTTTATGATCAAGTAGGTGTAGTAGTTGGTACAATAATGGCTTCTATATGCTTTATATTATTACTAGTAGTATTATTTAGTAATTATAATCCTTTAGAGAAGTTATTAGCTACGATATGTATATTAATATTCTTAGGTATAGGTGGTTATTTCTATATAGCTCCTGCTATATTAAATCACTATGTATATACTATATCTTTTGTAATAGGTGTTATTGATATAGTTATTATGTTATTAATATACTTTAATTTACCTAAGAGATCTTTCTATGCTGATAAACAATTATTAAAAGTATTAAAGTTTGAAGATTTACTTAGAAATAGTTCTATGAAACAAATAGAAAAGACATTAAAAACAGAAGATTTATATTTCAGATTATTACCTTATGTTTATGCATTAGATCTAAGTGATGAATGGATTAAAAAAGGTAGTGCTGAAGAAATACCTAGTTGGTTAGAAAGTGACTTTATAGGTAGTAGAGAAGCAATGAAATATCTTAAAGAAGTACATATAAGATTATCATTTGCTTTAGCAAATAATAGTAAAAAATAATAGATAAAATATATTAGTTAGGTGGTGATAAGGTGAAAAAAGAAGAAATGTTAAGTTTTCTAGATTATGCAACTAGAATTCAGTATAGTGATGTTGAAAAGATGGATAGAAGACTATTAATAGAATATATTAAGAATGTTTCTGATACATACAAAGTAGAATTAATATTCTATGCAGTATTAGGTCATGATAATGAATTAACTACTGCATGTATTGAAAGATTACCTTATCTAGCCGGTAGTATTACTGAGGAAGATGTTTTAAAAGATCTTAAGTATTATAAGAAGATAGCAGCTAAGTATCCTAAAGAAGTAGCTGTATCACTTCCTTCATTTGATGATAGTATTCTTGAAAGAATGCCTAAAGAATTGTTTGCTTCTTTAGAAACAAAACCTTTATTTATTAGATATTTAAGTGATGAATTTATGATTAGACATCATGAAGATGTAATAAAGGTATTTGCTAAGAAACCAGCAATAATTAGATATATACCTAAAGAAATACTAATTAGACATGCAGATGAAGTAATGAGATACTTCAAAATAGATAATAGATTATTAGAATATATACCTGCAGAAATACAAGTTAAGTATGTAGATGAAATTAGAGAGATAGTTAAAAAGAATCCTAGTATATATAATTATTTAGATATTAGATGTAGAGATAAAGATTTATTCTATAGTTCTATAGAAACTTTATTTCCTACATTAACTAAAGAACAAAGAGATATAGCTTATGAGATGTCTTTAAATAATAATTATCTATTAGGTATATTAGAACCTTTTATGTTAGATGATAAATTAATTAAAGCATTAGGTTCTAAAGTAGTAGAGAGATTATTAAGATATAAAGATGTAGTTGATGCTATAGGTAAGATATATAGTGATACTAATAAGTTTAATGTTTTATTAGAGATATTAAAGTTATATGATAGTACATCTTATCTAGAACCTAGAATAGAGTTAATATGTAATGCTTTAATAAAGAATGAAATAACATTTGTTAGAGTAGAACAAGTACCTAGTTCAATGCCAATCCCTTATCCTGTAAAAGGGAATGTAGAACCTGTTTATGATTTAGAACATGTTGAACTTGCTAGATTAGATGATTATGTAAGTGATAAATTAAGAAATAAAAAAATAAGTGATATTGAAAGAAAAAGAATAGCTTATTTATATTTAAAATATAAAGGTAAGATTATTGTTGATAATGTAGATGATTTTGAACACTTAGATGATTTTAGATTAAAGAAGTTACAAGAGAAAGTAGCTGATCCTGAGTTAACTGTTAGGGAAGCGAAAGGTATTATATTTGAATTAAAATATGGATTCAGTGTTAATGAAGCTGAAGAATTATTAGGTAAATATGGTACTGAATTACATGACTTATTAAATAAATTAGATAAAACTAATTTAACTATAGAAGAGTTAGAAGCTAAGAGTGCTTTATTAACATTGTTACAAATAAAGAGATATGATGAACTATTAGATATAGAAGTATTAAGAGAAGAAATAGAGAATGCTTTTGTTAACTATAAAGGTGAAGAAGCTGTTTATAATACATTCTTATATTTAGAAGATTCATTAAAGAAAGTATATACTGATAGTATGGTAGAAGATGTTAATGAAGATTTAGTATTCGTTGACGAAGAATATGTATTATATGAATCAGTAGTTCCAAAAGAATTCCAAAGATCAGAATATATGGGTAAGTTAGTCAAAGTTAAAACAATTGACCCAGAAGCTGATTACGATATATTAATTAGTGTTAATGATGGTTATAGAGGCAATAGAGATGGCGATGAGCCAAAGAATATGCGTGATAAGTGGATGAACCCACTATATAATGCTAATCATGCAATATGTACATCACAAATAGGTAGTAGATGTTTTGGTACAGCACCGATAACATATAGCGATGGATTAAGAAAGATAATGTATCGTTTTATAGTAGATGATGGAAGAGCTATTACAGCTGCTGCACCGTTTGATTTAGCTTCTAATAGCAAGAGTAATACTACTACAGCAATGCGTTCATCAGTTTTCTTAACTGGTAAAACAAATATAGAGTATACAAGACATACTCATAATGAATGGGTATTAGAGTTAGATGAATTTAAAGGTGAGTTCTTTAGAAAGAGAGTACCTGAATCTGTTGTTTGTTTTGAAACACTAAATCCTAGAGCAGTAGAAGCTGCTATAGATTTTGGTGTAGAAATAGAATTAATAGATAGAGTAGCTACTGCTAAATATCAAAGATCAGTAATACATGATATGTTCTTAGATTTTGAAAATTATGTTCTTACAGGAGATAGACAATATAAAGAAAGATTAAATGAATTAATTAGTTTATTTGGTTCTTTAAGAGCAGGATTTAGAATTAGTGATTTAAGAAATATCATGGTAGATGATGACGATGCATTATTTAATCCTAAAGTATTAAATGAATATTTTGAAAAGATATTTAGTGATTTAAATAAACTATTACAAGATGAAGAATATGATAGAGTTAATGAAATATTAGCTGTTATTAAAGCTGCTTTATATAATGAAGAATATAAATTAGATCTATTATTTAATGATCATGGAAGACAAAATACATTACCTTATGATAAGAGATATGTAATGAGAGAGATAGATAAGATTGAACGTAAGAGTTCTATTAAAACATTTAATGAAATAGAAACTGTTCAAACTTTAGATAACTTAACTAGAGACTTTACTAGTGCCGATTATCACTATAATAAGTTATGGAGTGGGTATAAAGGTCATTATGAAGCTCATGAAGTTAAAGGTGATATTGATCAAGAGTTCATTAGAAATAATATAGATGCTATTTATAGAGGTGGCTTATATAATAGTTTCACTGGTCATAATGTTTCTCATATTGAGAGAGTTGCAGTTTATGCATCTATTATTGCTAATAAGGTTGGTTTAAGTGAAGAAGTTAGACAATTAGCAATTTTAGCAGCAATATATCACGATAGTGGTAGAATTACTGAAGGCAATGAAAAGCATGGTGACTATAGTGCTGCTATATTCAGAAGTATGGTTGGTGATTTACTATCTAAAGAAGATACAAATCTTGTATGTGCTGCAATTGACTTACATGATGAAGATAAGGAAGATGCTGAAACAATCAGTAAGATGATGATAAGATATCGTGTTAAAGATAGAATGAAATTAACTGCGGTATTAAGTGTCTTAAAAGATGCAGATGCTTTAGATAGAGTTAGATTTATTAATTCTAAATCAGGATTAGATCCAAAGTATTTAAGATTTGAAGAATCTAAAAAGTTAATTAGATTTGCTACAGAACTATACGAAGTTGAAGCAGAAAGAAAATTAGAAATATTATACAATAGACATTTTATTTCAAAGAAAGATTTAATGCTATGTGCAAATAAATCAATGTTACCAGAGGAATTATTATTTGAAGTATTAAAGAAGAATAATATAGACTTAAATAACCCAATGTTTTTTCAACCTACGACTGGAGTACCAAGGAGAGGTTAGTAAATGAAGAATACAATTGTTGGGATGGTTGGTAATGAATTAGTAACAGAATTAGAGAGACATCTTAGAGAATATGAAGAGATGGAACTTAGTTCTGACGAGATAATGGATAGAATAGAAAAATTCAATTCATTAACTATTATGTGTTTATATCTATTAGCAATAGAAAATGGTTATAAAGATTTATCTTATAGAATTAAAAGGGCTTTAGAATGTTTAGATATTAAACAAGAAGAAGACTTTAAGAAGTTGGTAGAAACTAATGAAGAAGATAAACTTTTAAGTAAGTTAGATAAGATAGATTTAATTAATTTAGCTAATAGAATGAATCTATATTCATTAGATAGAAGTGCTTACTATAAGTTAGATGAAACTCATAGAAAGTATTGTGATATTTTGAATAATTATATTAATGAAAAAAGCAATTAAATTGCTTTTTTTATGTTATAATTTTTATAGTAGAAAATATGGTGGTGATGCTATGAAAAAGAATGGTTTTACATTAGTTGAAATGATGGCAGTTATAGCTTTAGTAGGTTTACTGGCAGTTATTGGTGTCGCTACATATACTCGTGTTAATGAGGCAGCTAAACAGAAGACTTTAGAAGCTAAAAAAGAACAAATAAGAAGTTCTGCGATGAAGTGGGCGAAAGAGAATAGCATTACTAATAAAACAGTAATTTCAGTTAATGCTTTAGTAGTTGAAGGATATTTAACTGCTGATGAAAACAGAGTTAATCAAATTGGTTTAATCGAGAATCCAGTAACTGGCGATAATATGATTTGTAATACAGTTGATATTTCATTTAAGGAAGGTGAAATGGTAGCTGAAGTTAATGATACAGTTCAAAACTGTGACTTGGCTACACAATCATTAGTAGATGATAAGATTGGTATTCAAGTTATTGATGAGCGAAGTGCTATAAAGACTGGTACTGGTTCTATGTCTAACTGGACTAACAAGAATGTAATAGTTGTTGTGTCTAGTTCAGAATACGATAGAGATGCAGTAAGTATATCTTTTGACTTTGAAGGTAATACAGAAACAAAGATGGTATCAGGTTTAAGTAAATATTCTGGTACAGCTTATCTAGATTCTGATCAAGCTAAGTTATATTACAATGTATTTAATGTAGATGCTAATCTACTATTAAATACTAAAGTAGTAGTATCTTATACACTAACTAATGGAACAATAAAGAGTAGATCATATACCATTAGAGTAGATAAAGAAGAATCTACTGCTTCAGTTAAATCTAATAATGAATGGTTAACTACAGACAAACCTATCTACGTATTAGTAGATGATGGTAAAGGTAGTGGACCAAGATTCTTCTATGTTACTACTTCTGATACTGAAGAACTAAAAGATTCAAATAAGTATGATGCTAATAACTTTGAGGGAACAGCAACCGACTTGGAAGTTGGTAAATACTTTATTTGGACAGAAGATAATGCTGGTAATAGATCAGTAAGACCTAAGATGATATTAGAAGTTAATAACGTTGATAAAACAGTACCGGATTGTGAAGTTGTATTTAAAGGTACTGAAGGTGACCATGGTTGGTATAAAAAAGATCCAGTAGAAACATATGGACACAATACTGTACCAGCTGGTATAAGTGGTGTTAATGTTGGCGTTAATGAATCTCCTGATTCACCAGTTTATACAGCCTTTGCTTATTATGGAACAGATAGTTATGGACAAGGTGAAACAAGAACAACTAATACAGCTAAGGGTGGAGATCCATTCTACTGTCACGTTAAAACATTAGCTGGTAATTATGCTAGAGGAACTAAGAAATTATATTTAGATAGAACACCACCTAATGTTTATATCAGTGTTACAACTGATACAAATTATACACAAACAAAATCTTTAACAATATCAATTCAAGATGATTTAAGTGGTTTAAATACTAGAACAACTGTTAGGTATGGTTGGGGTTTAGGAGATGCTGCACCAACTACTTGGAAGACAGCAACAATATCAGCAGCTGAAGCTTCAAATGCACTTGCTAGTACAACTATTAGTGGTGAGGGAGCATTAACAGGTAAGTATAAATTATGGATAGATGTTTCTGGTTTAACTGATTATGCAGGTAATGTGGCTACTCAAGTTCAAGGAGCATCTGCTGGAGATGGCTATGCAAAATTTGGTCCATTCCATTTTGATAACACACCACCTCAATGTACAAGCAATAATGGTAAAACTAATTGGACAGATGGTTCTTATAATATAAGACAATATTGTGGAGACGCTGATGGTACTGTAGATCAAAGTGGATGTGCTCAAACTAGTTGGTTAATTCCATATACAGCAATGAATAATGTATGGTCTGATTCTGTAGTTATTAGGGATAAAGCTAATAACACTAGAACTTGTACATATGATGTATATTTGGATAATGATAATCCTTCATGTAATGGTAATAATGGTAAATCGAATTGGACAAGAGGTTCATGGACTGGTAGTCAAAACTGTAAAGATAATTATAGTGGATGTTCACAAAATCCATTTACACGTACATGGACTTCATCAACAGATCAAAGTACAATTACTATAAGAGATAATCTTGGCCATATTAGAAATTGTAGTATTAGTGTTAGACTTGATACGGCAGCACCTACTTGTACTACAAAATCTACACAAGCTGAAGGTAGCTGGACGAATGGAACAGTTACTTTGACTGGTGAATGTAGCGATACTGGTGGTAGTGGATGTCTTAGAGCCACTACATTCCCTGCAAGTTTCTCAGATGAACAAGCCCAAGCTCATTCTCCTGGTAAAGTAGCGGATAATGCTGGAAATGAAGCAGATTGTCCTTACTTCACAGTAAGAATTGATAAAACAAAACCTTATGTTAGATGTGAAAAATCTCATACAGGAACTACTGATGGCGTTACAGTTACATTTACGGCAAATGATAGTCTAGGTAGATTCCAAAGTGGATTAAATACTGGTGCTTCTTCTAGAGGTGGTAGTGGAGTTAAATCTACTACAACATATACGGCTTATGATTATGCTGGAAATAGTGACAGTTGTACTGTAACAGTTTCTACTACAACTGAATATTGTAAACATACTAGAAGTGCAGCAACTTGCACTAAGAGTTGTTGTGGTACTTATCAAGATTGTGATTCTGAATATAAATGTCATGATAATAAAGTTTCATGTTCTGGAACAGCTACTAATATTCAAACAACAGGATCTAACTTTTGTTATACATGTACTACGTGTGAAACAAAAAATAATACATGTACAGATTCTTCTTGCTGTGGATATACTGATTGGAGTGGCTGTGGATCATGGGGAACTGGAAATTATTGTAGTAGTAGTACATGTTATTCAGATAGTAGAATCTTATATAGTTAACATAAAAAAGGACTTTGTTCCTTTTTTTTGTGTTTTGTATTATAATATAGGTGTGAAAGAAGGGATTATATGGATCCATTTGCAATTATATTAGGAATATTTTTAATAGGTTTATTTGTAATGGTAGGTATGATGATATTCGCGCCAAGATTTAGAAATAGAATGTTCGATAATCAAATGAGAATGGCAAAGAGTATGTTAGAAGATAATAAAGATACTTTTAAGGAATTATCTAAAACTACTATAGAATTTAAAAAAGAAATATTAGAAGAAAATGAAGAAGCTTTAAAAGATTTAGCTGCTAAAGAAGCAGATATTGAAAGCGTTGGTTTAGAGAAGAAAGCAGCAGCAGTTAAGAAAGGTTTAACTGATACTAAGAAGTGTAAATACTGTGATGCTACTATCGAAGCCGATTCAATCTTCTGTAAAGAATGTGGTAAGAAGCAATAAAAAGAATGTCAATAGACATTCTTTTTAATTTAATCTCTTTCCATGTACTAAAGGGTTAATAACACGTTCTTTAATATATGGTAATTCTATAATAGGTATATCACTTAGTTTAATAGTTTTAAATTGATGATATAGATATTTAAAGTCTTCATCTTTAATAGTAGAAAATAACTTATATAATTCTTTTTCTGTTTTAGTATATAATTCATCATAAGTTATATAGTTATTTCTAATACAGTAATTAGTTAAATCTGCTAATAAGTTCATCATGTAATTATCTTCTTTAGAATGACAAAAGATATTTATATTATGATTTAATTCATTTACTATAATAGCTACTTGTTTATTCTTAAAACCTAGTTCTGGTTTATTTAATTCATTAGGATATACTTTTATATTATTAAGTATAGTAGGTATATAATTGATATCTAAATCTTTAGTCCAAGCTAGACTAGTTAGAATTATACCATCTAATCTATCGGCACATAGTTTTGGTCTTTTATTATCTACTATTGGATAGTTTTTATAATTTACTAAATCTTTAATTGAAAGATTATCATCAGCAAGAATTTCTGATAGAGTAGAAGAACTATTTAAGATTTCTTCTGTTTTATCTTCAGTTGATTCTTGGTTAGCGTAATCTTTGTTCATATAATCTATTACATGTGAGAAACATGGAGTAGATATGTCATGAAATAAAGCAGCGATAGTTTGCTTTTTATCTTTAGAGTAACGCCATGTAAGAAGGGCAGTAGATAGTGAATGGTCATAACGAGATATTAGATATTTAAAATCATAAATATCTTTAGATGCATAATCCATACCACAGAAGTAACCAATATCTTTTAATCTTACTAAGATATCTACTTTAAGATATTTATTTAGAAAATCAGGTATTTCACATATATTATCTATATAAGTATATATATTCATAAGTTGGCCTTCTTTCTAATAGTGTATTGTATTAATAAATTTAGAGATAGTCAATCAAATAAAATATGTTATAATATCTTTTTATAGAAATGAGGGATATTATGTTGGATGTAAATTGGGACAACAAGATAACAATTAAAGATCCTTATTTAGTTGGTGAATTATGTGATTGGTATGGTATACTTAGAACTTTTAGAATAAGATCTGATAATACTAAGAACTATATTAATTTTAGTTTGGATAGAGATAAAGCTATAGAACAATTTGGTTACTTAATAAGAAGAGAGAATCTAGATACTAAATTAGTACATCATTTTATGATTATAGATTGTCAAATTAAAACATTGTTTAGAAAGTTATTAAGAACATATGGTATTAGTGATGATGAAGAATGTGAATTAACAGATTATAAAAGTGATACTTGTTCTTTTGTAGTTAAAATTGATGATAGAGAAATAGATGTAAGTTTAAAATATCCAAATGAATTTACGAGAAAGAGTAAAGTTTCAATTGGTGATTATTGGTTAAGTAATGAATATGTTATTGATAGATATAAAAATGAATTAGATTATGAATTAGTTGGAGAACAAAAACGTAATGCTAAGAGAACTAGTCATAGAAGTTTTGATACTAAACATTATTATTTTAGTTTAAATGAAGGTAATGAAAATATATTTATTGATATTATGTTCCCTGAAGAATTAGAAGATAAATATACTAATATATATTTTGATAATGGTCTTTTAGAAAGAGGATTAATGAGTAGTGAAGAACTACCAATAATAGATATATATGAAGCAGTAGTTAGTTCATTAAAGAGTATGGGTTATAAGTTTGAAGATTTCCCAAGTATCTTTATTCAAAAGACTAAGAATTTTGGTAAAGAAAATGATGAAGTAACTGATAGAGTAGCTATTAAGAATGGTGAGTTTGAATCATTTATATATACTAAGGGAGAAAAGAAAGTATATATTAATAGTGAAGGTGAATGGTCAGTAGAAGATAAAGTATCTAAAATAAGTGATAAAAAAGGTAAGATAGATATTAGTGTATATGGTGATAGAAATGCATTAATGGAACTATTTGATTCACCTGTAGAAATGTATAATAATGCTAAGACAGATGCATGTGTAGTAGAGTTATTATCTAAAGTACTTATCGATGAAGCAAGAAAAAAGTAACTAGTAAATAGTTACTTTTTTTTATATAATATAAGTATAATAGGAGTGATATGTATGGCTAAGAAAAAAGAACAAGCCCCTAAGAAAAATTATCTAATGGGTTTGTTAATGTTTGCTATTATATTATTTTTTATATCTTATATGGTTGTATTCTTCGTTGGAAGAAGTAGAAGTACTAGTGGTGAAAAAGCTAATATCGAAAAAAGAGATTATGACTTAGCTGTTAAGAAGATAGCAGTTAAAGAAGATAGAGTACAAACTTCTATTAATAATTATAATTCATTTAATTTTGGTGAAGAAGTATATCACTTAGATTCATTAAGTGTAGAAGATGTTCCTATGTATAATTATATAGTTGGAGCATTAGCTAATATAAATAGTGATAAAGTAGCTTATTGTATTGCTGATAATAGTGGTTTAAAAGATCCTGTTACATTAGATGAAATAAATGAAACTGTGCATAAACTAGGAGATATCAACATATCTTATGAAGATTTATATAATAATGCTAAAGAGAGTAGTAATGCAGTAGGTAATTTAGGTTATGGATTCTATTCAATATTAACTATGGATGGTAATCTATATGTTATTGGTGCTTGTGATGCAGTACCTAGTGAACAACCTTATGTAGTAATAGAGGAACAAGCAGAAGAGTTTGAAGATTATATTAATATATATCAAAGAGTAGCATTTGGTGTTAGAAAAGGTGAGAAGATTGCTTACTATGATAACTATCAAAGAGAAGGTTATTCTAAAGAAACATTAAGTGAAGGAGAGAAACCACACTTTAGTAAATACCAATATGCGTTATATAAAATTACATTCTTAAAAGTTGGAGATAATTATTATTTCCAAGGTATTGTAAGTAGATCATAATTTTTATTATATTTTTATAGTTATTATGTTATAATAATAACGTGGTGAATGAAGATGGTTAATATCTCAGGTACAACTCAATCAACTGCTAGAGCTGGTTTTGTAACTAGATGATTTAATATACAAAGAAACGATTTATAATTGTTTCTTTTATTTTTGTTCACTGAAGAGGGAGAGAAGAAAATGAGAGATTTAGGAACAGTAGTAAGAGGAATTAGAACACCAATTATTAAAGAGAATGATGACTTAGAAAGTATAGTAGTAGATTCTGTACTTAATGCAGC
>JAEEGL017192369.1_pt1 | contig 13176 bp, 9 predicted proteins | sample 9134231 | NCBI WGS metagenome assembly JAEEGL01 (sample SAMN16246548, study PRJNA631951) | gut metagenome | biome: gut microbiome; feature: rumen; material: fiber-attached | host: Bos | place: Iran: Karaj | collected 2018-10
AAGGCCGTATACGCTGGTGCGGGCGCTTCGGGAGACCGCCGGGGAACTGGGCATCCCGCGTACCCTGAAGGAGCTGGGCGGCGTGACACCGACTGACTTTGGAGCGCTGGCGGAGCTGGCAGTCCGGGACGCCTGTATGGCGGATAACCTCTATACACCGGACAAAGAGGAAGTCATCGGGGTATATGAGAACGCCTGGAGCGGGAAATGATGAGTGACCGACCGTAGAAAAAAGGTGAGCAGAAGTTGTCTATCTACTATTACGCCAATATATTTCTTTGTTGGATTGCCTTGGGAGTTCTCAGCCTGCTGGTTCATGAAAACGCCCGGATCACGCAAAGAGGCAAGCATCTGCTATATCTCTCCTACGCACTGATCGCTGTTTCTGCCCTGGCGGAATTGTGTGGCGTTTATCTGGATGGACGGAAAGACATTTCCTCCTATGTGCTGCTGATCGCAAAATGCGCAGACTACATTCTTACGCCAATGGCAGGCGGGGCGCTGATCTTTCAGTTACGGCTTCGAAACCGCTGGAATACCGTACTGATCGGTTTACTGGTATTCAATACCCTGTTGCAGTTGGTAAGCGCCCTGGGCGGTTGGATGGTCACGCTGAACGAACAGAATCACTATACCCACGGGCTGCTGTATCCGGTTTATCTTTTCGTCAGTGTGGCGATCGTTCTGATCGTCCTTCTGCAATTCATTCTCTATGGGAAATCGTTTCGCAGGCAAAACCGCCTGTCCATGTACGGCATCATGTTTCTGACCATCGCAGGCATCGCCATCCAGGAGCTGTCAGGTGCGAAAGCCAGAACGGAGTATATCGCGCTCACATTTTGTGCGTCCATGCTCTTTATCCACTATACGGAACTGTCTTCAGTGGAGATGGAGGACCATCTGGTCATGCAGCAGGTTAAGATTGACACGGATGCGCTGACCGGCCTGTACAGTCGCTATGCCTATTCCATGGCTCTCAAATCCTATGACGAAGGGGAAGCACTGCCAAAGAATTTTGTCGTATTCACCGCTGACATTAACGGGTTGAAACAGGTCAATGACAGCCTTGGACATGAAGCCGGGGATGAATTAATCTGCGGCGCAGCGAAATGCATTAAGCACACCATCGGCACGGATGGCAAATGCTACCGCACCGGAGGAGATGAATTTGTCGTTCTGACAGCCATGAAACGGGAAAACGTGGAAAACGCGCTTCGACAGCTGGAAAAGGAGTGCGAACATTGGCACGGGAGTATTGTAAGATCCCTGAGCATCTCCGCCGGATACGCGCTGGCTGCGGAATACAATGGCTTGTCTGTGGAAGCGCTGGTCAGAGAGTCAGATAAAACCATGTATGAAGCGAAATCCGCTTATTACCACAGTATAGATAAAGACCGCCGCAGCAGACACGGCGGTGAAGGTTCAATTCAGGTTGAAGGATAAGAATCAGGTATAAGATGTTACTGAGGTCAGGGGGAAGGATAGCCAGAGGAACCGTCCCCCCTGGCTGTTTTCAATACGGATTCCGTTTTGTCTTCCTGAAATAAACGATCTTGGATAACTGGACATAACCGGCGGCGGCGAGCACACCGTACATCATGGCCGGCGGATAAACGGTCAGGGACAGAACGAGGGCGATGATCTTGATGGCGATATCGGGCAGTTGGAACCGGCGGTATGCCTTTGTGGCTGCCAGCAGGGCTTCGTTCCGGGAATTCGCGGAATCCACCACCTTATGCAGAACCCAGTTCGTACAGGTGATGACGATCACGATGATGCCGTAAAAGGCCTGCGTCAGGGCGTTTTTGAAATTGGCGCTGACAAGGCCTGTGGCGTAGGGCATGAACGAGGAAAAGAACAGGAAGATCAGGTTCCACCAGAGGACCGTTCGGGACACCTGTTCCGCGTGCTCCCAGATGCTGTGCATCGAGATCCACACCGAACCGAGCCAGAAAAAAGACAGGCAGTAGGCAAAAAAGTTGGCCCGCAAGGCCCAGAATCCGCTGATCGAAAGATCATCCGGCTTCTTCAGTTCCAGAACCAGGATGGTCATGATGATGGCCATCACCGCATCATTAAACGCGAGCAGTCTTTCCTTTTTTCATACAGTGGCCCTTTCCTATCTGCACAGGTCAGAATTCCATAAGAAATTCGCCGGCGATGGGCTGTTTCCCTGCCGGGAACGAAATGCGTACGTCCCCTTGTTCCCTTGATATGTAGGTATGGGTTATACCTTCAACGCTTTGACGGATTTGCCTTCGGTCAGTTCCGTGGTCAGGGTGACGATCCGGGAAACGCCGGTTTCCTTGCTGGAGAGCATGTCGAGCATGAGGTTCGCCGCCTCCCGGCCGATGCTCAGCTGCGGCTGCCGGATCAGAGTCAGGTCCGGGAAGATCTCGCCGAAGAGTTCCAACTTATCAAAACCGATGACGGAGAGATCCTCCGGAACGCGGATGTTGTTGTGCTGCAGGGCGAGCATGGTCCCCAGGGTCATCTCAAAGTTCGTGACGAAAAGGGCGGTGGGACGGTTTTTCAGCTTCAGCAGCTCCTGGGCCGCCTGGTAGCCGCCGTCCATGGTATAGTCGCCGTAGCGGATATACTCGTTATCCGGGGCAATCCCGGCATCCTGCAGGGCATTCAGATAACCGGTGAGACGCTGGTTGGTGGTGTATAGATTCGGGCTGCCGAGGATCAGGCCAATCTGCCGGTGGCCCAGAGAAGTCAGCTTCTGGACTGCCTGGCCGGCAGCATGGACATTGTCGATGACGACGGCGCTGACCTTGCCCTGGAGGGAATCGATCAGACGGTCCACCAGCAGGACCGGGATCCCGGAGGCCAGGGGGGCCTTCAGATGTGCGCCGGTGGTGTCGGTGGCCATGTTGATGAGCCCGTCCACCCGCCGGTGGAGGAGGAAGTCGACCGCTTCTTTTTCACGCTTCGGATCGCTGCGGCAGTCGCAGACGATGACGGCGTAATCCTGCTTGCGGAGGATGTCCTCCATGGAGGAGATGATGGAGGTGATGAAGGCGTTGCTGAGCTCGGGGATGATGACCCCGATGACGCGGGTATGACTGGTCTTCAGGCTGCGGGCCACCTCGTTGGGCACGTAGTGCAGCTTTTTGACAGCAGCCTCGATCAGGACACGGTTTTTTTCCCGGACCGTGCCGCCGTTGAAGTACTTGGAGATCGTCGCCAGGCCGAGACCGGTCTCGCGGGACAGATCCTTCATTGTAGCTGCCATGGATGATCCTCCTGACTGATGGCGGGAAATGCCTAAAAGCGAAACGTTTTATTTATTCTAACATTTTACAGGCGGAATGGCAAGGTGAAGATTGTTAAAAGTCATGAAAAGCAATGGAAAGCGCTTTTCCCTGGTATCGGACAGTCCGGACCGCAACGTTTCCGTCCGGGCGGATAAGCCGGACCGGTAGGGAGACATCCACGGGCAGGCTGCCTTCCCGGTCACCGAAGTGCAGCGTGGCGGACTGATCGTCCCAGCGCAGCGGGATCCGCAGATATTCTCCCTGCAGGTATCCCATGCCGTCGCCCGCGTCATCATACAGGGTGAAGGATCCGTCAGCCCCGCCGAAGATCAGCAGTTCAGCAGCGGGAGAAGAAACCTCCGCGGAGCAGCAGGCTTCCCCGGAAAGCGGCAGGATGCTGCCGGCGCGAACCAGCAGCGGGAACCGCTCCAACGGCGTTTCCAGGATGACTGTACCATCGCCGGGGATCGCCTCCTTCGTCAGCAGATCATACCAGAGCCCTTCGGGCAGAACGACCGGAGTGGAGGCTCCACCCTCCTTCAGGGGACGCGTGACCGGCTTGACCAGGAGAGCGTCTCCCAGCATATACTGATCCGCCAGGGAGACGGCAGCCGGATCTTCCGGGAAGGAGACCAGCATAGCCCGGACCATCGGCAGACCGCTCCGGCAGCATTCGGCGGCGCAGGAATACAGGTAGGGGAGCAGTTTGTAGCGCAAGCGGATGGTATCCCGCAAAACCATATATTCCGGGCTGTCCTCCCCTCCGAAGAACCAGGGTTCCCGGGGTGTATCCGTGCCATGGGAACGGAAGACCGGCAGCATTGAACCGAACTGGAACCAGCGGAGGTAAAGCTCCCGGTATCCGGGATCCGCCACGCCTTCCGGATAATCGCCGCGCCAGAACCACTGCTCTTTTTGCCCGACAAAGAAGCCGCCGATGTCCAGAGTCCACCAGACGAGACCGCTCAGGCCTGAACGGACAGCTTCCGTCACCTGCTTTGAGAGTACATCCCACCGGGCGCAGATATCCCCGGACCAGAGAATGACCCCAAGGCTGGCTGAATCAGGTCCGCCGCTGCGGGAAAGAAGGGCCGGCCGCTTATCCGGGAAATCACGGAGCCAGTGCTCCCGGAGCCCGCGCAGATGGCAGGACGCATAATGATTCATCGTTTCCGGATCCATCCGGAGAGAGGAGGCTTCGGTAATCAGGCGATAACGGGTTTCCGGATCCCGCTTTTCCTCTCCGCACCAGTCCGGATCCGTGATCGGCTCATCGCTGTCACACCAGAGGGCATCTGTACCACCGTCCATCCAGAACCTGCGGCACTGCTGCCAGTACAGATCCCGCGCTTCGGGAGAGAAAGCATTATAGATCCGGCTGGAAGGCAGGAACTGTCGCGCGGCAGCGAATTCATCACAGTCCCGGCCTTTGCCGGTGTTCGGCCAGACGGAGACCATGAGGTGTACATTCATCTGATGCAGTGTGTCCGTCAGCGCCCGGATATCCGGAAAGCGCGCGGGGTCAGGGGTTTTGTCTCCCCAACAGCCGTCCTGCCAGGTCATCCAGTCCTGCACGATGCAGTCGAGTCCCAGCCGGCGGCGGCGAAACTCACGGGATACCGCAAGCAGTTCATCCGAGGACTGATAGCGTTCCCTGCTCTGGATATAGCCGAAAGCCCATTTCGGCAGCATGGCCGGCAGGCCGACGCAGGAGGACAGCTTCCGCAGAACATCCGCACAGTCCGATCCCCGAAGGACGAGATAAGACACTTCGTCCGCCGCATCCAGCTCAAAGCAGAAGGAACGCCCTTCGCCGCGGAACTTCATGGCGCAGCCGGCTTCCAGAAGAAGACCCCAGCCGCTGCTGCCCAGGAGGAAGGGAATCGGGATCTTCATGTTATGCTCATAGAGCATCTCCGTTTCCCGGGAATAGTCAAAGATTCCATCCTCATGGGTGCCGAGACCGGTGAGAATCACCGGTTCCGGGCATTCAAAAGCGATCCGGGCGGAATGACCTGTGCGGATCTGCTCACGGGTTCCCGAATCAAAGGACACGACTTCCCCGTTGGCGGTCTGCTTTACCTCTCCGCCGTTTTCGCTTCCGGAAAGACGCCAGACAGGCCGCGGTGAAAAAACGCAGCCTGTCTGGCGAAGGTATTCCCCATGTTCATCCGAGAAGAGAACCGGCGAGGCCGACGGCGATTCACCGGAAAGAATCCGGATCCTGGTGATGCCCGGAGAGAGTTCGAGTAGCGTCATGCCGATCACCCCTTTGTCAGTTATTGATTAATTCCCTGTCGATGAATATTTTACCCCTTGACGGCCCCGGCTGTCATGCCGGAGACGATATATTTCTGGCCGAGCAGATAGACGACGATCACCGGCAGGCTTGTCAGAACGATATCAGCGCAAACCAGATTCCAGTCCTTGAAATACATGCCGAAGAAATTATAGACCGCCAGCGTCATGGGCCATTTGTCCGTGCTGCCGAGGAAATAAAGCGGCATGACAAATTCATTCCAGGTATTCAGGAAAGTGAGGACCATGACGGTCACCAGAACCGGTTTCATCAGCGGCATAACAATCCGGAAGAAAAGACCGAGGGGGGAGGCGCCGTCGATGACAGCGGCTTCGTCAATCTCCGGGGAGATCTTGCTGACAAAGCTGTGGATCAGGAAGACGTTGAAGGGTGTCTGGGTAGCGGTGTAGAGCAGAATGATCCCGATCCGCGTATTCATCAGGTTCGTGATCTGCATGACCTTCATCAGCGGAATGAAGTTGATGGGCATGGCAATTCCCAGCACCAGGAAGAGGTACAGGAAATTATGCAGGCGGCGACGGTTCCGGGAAAGGACGTAGGAGGCCATGGTGCACAGGAGGGTGCACAGGAGCACACTGCAAAAGGAATAGAGCATACTGTTCAGGAAGGTCGTGCCCAGTTTGCCTTTTTCAATGACAACCGCGAAATTGGACCACTCCAGGGAAGCGGGAAGGGCCAGGTTCATTTCAGCAGCGGCCTTGCCGGTCTTGAAGCTGTTGAACAGGATCAGCAGGAGAGGCGCCAGCAGGACGATGGACAGCGCCCAGGCCAGGATGTTGATCCCGATAGTGGAAAACAGTTTTCTGCGCTTCATATATCCTGCCCATCTCCTTTCACCATATGCTTGATCATGAAATAACCGACGATCAGCATGACCAGGGTCATGATGGTGGAAAGTGTGGTGCCGACTGCATAACGCCCGAGGCCGAACTCCTTGTACACCCCTGTATACAGAACCTCGGTCGCGAAGCCGGGACCGCCGTTGGTCAGGGAATAGACCGTATCAAAGACCTTCAGGCCATAGATGACGTTCAGCACGGTTGTCACGGTCAGGGTCGGAGCCAGGAGCGGCAGGGTGATATGCCGGAAGCACTGCCAGGTATTGCCTCCGTCAATCGAGGCCGCCTCATAATAGGTCTGCGGGATGGACATGATGCCGGCGATCAGGATTGTCATAATGTATCCCATGCCCTTCCAGATATCCACCGCCATGACCGATCGGAAAGCAATCTTTGAATCCGTGAGCCAGTTGCTGGCCAGGAAATCCAGGCCGACCCCGCGCAGGAAGGTATTCAGCATGCCGATCTTCGGGTTCAGGACGGATTTGAAGATCATACCGACGATCAGGGCGGAAAGGACGCAGGGCAGATACATGACAGCCCGGTGGAAATTCAGCAGCTTCACTTTCCGGGTCAGCAGAACGGCCAGGGCCAGGCCGATCACATTCTTTGCCAGGGTGGTTACCAGCGTGAAGACGAAAGTGTTTTCCAGCATCCGGAGATAATTGTAATCCGCGGAAAAGACCGTGGCAAAGTTTTTCAGGCCGATGAAATGAATCTCCTGGGAATAGACCGACCAGTCGGTAAAGGAATACCCGAGACCGACGACGGAGGGCAGCACAAACAGCACAACATACAGCAGCAGTGCGCCAAACACAAAATAGGTTGGGTAGATCCGGTTCTTGTTCATGGGTTCCCTCCAGTTGGTTCTTTCCAGCCGGGATTCAGGCGGGTTTTGTGAAAAGAGGAGGAAACCGGAATGCCGGTTTCCTCCTCCCGGGAGTCGGGAATCAGATCAGTTCCACGCGGGATCCTGGGCGGCAGCCGCCTGATCCGCACGGTTCCTGTCGATGTTCTTCAGCATATCTTCGGCGCTCTGGTCACCCAGGATGACGGCGACCAGTTCCTTGCCGATTTCCATCCACTGAGGATTGACATACTTGACACAGGTCTGGTACACGGTGCCATGGTCCGGATAGGCCGCATAGAAAGCGGAGATTTCGGGGGAGTAGGCATCCTTCGCCGTCGTGAAGGGCAGGGTGTTGAACTTCGGAACTTTCTCGATCTGGTACTGAATGTTTTCCGGCTCGGCGAGGAAGGCCAGGTACTGCTTCGCGGCGTCGATCTTGTCGGAACCGGAGTAGATGAAGCGGGTCGGGCCGACGGGGTTCATGTTCAGCACCTGGTTGTCGCACAGGGGCATGACGAAGAAGCCGATATCCTCCGCAGCGAACTCCGGATAGGCAGCGTTCAGCTCGGTGGGGAAGCCCTGGTTTGCCACGGTCATGGCGCACTCGCCCTCGGCGACTGCCTTGGCAGCATCGGCGTAGGCGTTGGCCATGTAGTTGTCGCCCCAGTAACCCAGGTCAGCCATTTCCTTGATCTGCTCGATCAGCTGTTTCGCGGCGGCGCTGTCGGCGAACTTCATGGTGTTGTTGTTCAGCTTTTCCGCGGTGCCGGGCTCGGCATGCTCGATCGCAACGCCCATCTCGCAGAACCACAGCTGATGATGCCAGCCGTCGGAAACCGCTTCGTAAATGGGGGTCATGCCGTCCGCCTTGATGGCTTCGCAAACCGCCTTGAACTCTTCGTAATTGGTGGGAACGCTCAGGTTCAGCTTCTCAAAGACCTTCTTGTTATAGGCTACGGCCCAGACAGCGGACACATCCTGCGCGGGCTGGCCGTACAGTTTCCCGTTCACAGAGGTTTCGGAAGCGGCCAGGGGATCCACGGTGGATGCCCAGGCTTCACCGCTCAGGTCCACGGCGTTCTTTTCCACGTTCAGCTGGGTAACAATGTCAAACTGACCGGCCTGGCTGCCGAAGAGATCGGCGCATTCGCCGGCATTCAGCTTGCTCATCAGCAGGGTGGTGTACTGATCGGAAGGGATGATCTGGAAATCCACCTTGATACCGGTCTTTTCGGTGAACTTCTCAGCCAGTTCCATTTCGGCATCCTGGACCCAGTCCTGACTGGCCATGTAGGTGATGGTCACGCCTTCATCAGCGTGAACGAGGGCGGCGACGCTGAGCAGCATGATCAGCGCGAGTGCAAGGGCAAGAATCTTCTTCATCCGGGGGAACCTCCTTCATATATCGTCTCTGTTTTCAGGATGCCAATCCTCTCCGGCATCCCTGACTGAAATCATTATAAGAAAGGGAAGGATAAAAAAGAATGGAGCGTTTTATCCTGTTTCATGGATATTTTTTACTGAAAACCGACCGAAAAGGATAAAAGGCAGCGAGGCGGTTGACAAAGGAAAGGGATTTTCTTATACTTTTCACAGAAAACGAAACGTTACGAATAATGTTCGGTTCCGTATATACCGGGAATTAAAGGAGAAGTGTTCCATGCAGGAAAAAAGCGGGCGGGAGCGGTCGATCCGGGCGACGCTGCTGGGAAGCAACGTCATACTCATCCTACTTTCCTTTACGGTACTGTCGATCGTATTCTCCCTGATCCACGGATCACAGGTCCGAAAGCAAACGCTGGATACGCTGGAACAGCAGGCCAGGATTGTGGCGTCTTCCGCAGACCGCGAAATTGACCAGATGCGCACCATGGCTATGAACATCACCTATTCCACACGGCTGCAGGATCGTGTATACCTTCGCCGGAACGCCGCGGGCGGCCAGCCGGGTGAGGCGGACCGTCTCTCCATGATCCTGTCGCTGATCATCTTTCCGAACCGGCCGATCGACCAGATCAATCTGTACACCAAAGACGGGATGTGTGTTTCCTCCGGGCTGCGCAACGAGGTGACGGAGGACAGCGCGGAAGACAAGCCGTGGTACCCGCTGCTGGACGGGGAGGAGACACAGCACCTGCTTTATTATTCGGGACAGGATGAAGCGCTCTCCAAATATATAACGGACGCCTACGGCAGGGAATTCATCTCCTTTGTGATCAGAAATTACGACAATTTCGGCAATCCGTGCGGCTTTATTGAAATCAAGCAGCGCGTCAGCAGGATCCTGTCCGCCATGATCAGCTATCGTTCCGGATTCGGGGAAAAGCTGTTCTTCTTCGACCGGGAAGGGAAACAGGTTTATCCGATGGGCGAAGCGGAGGAAAGTCCTCTGATGGCAGGGGAAGCGGAAAACGCTCCTTACGGGTTCCATTCGGACGGGAAAGGGACACAGATCTGTCCAATCCCCTGCGGCAGAGGTGAATTCCGAATGGTGATGACGATCAGTGGGAACGACCTGATGCAGCCGGTCCGGGTACAGATCCTGATCATCCTGTTGATCACACTGGGAACGCTGCTGCTGACGGTGATCTCCTCCATCCTGGTATCGCGGCGGATTACGCAGCCGCTGGCAGAGATCTGTGAACAGATCGAAGCAATCGACATTGAGCATCCAGCACCCCTGCCGGAGCTTCACACCGATATCCGCGAGATGCAGACGTTGCACAACGCTTTCTCAACTATGCAGACAACGCTTTCCGACCATGTGACCCGGATGCTGGAACTGCAGAACCAGGAAATGCAGTCCAGGATGCTGGCTCTGCAGGCCCAGATGAATCCCCATTTCCTGTACAACAGCCTGCAGGCGATCCAGGCTATGTCGGACGAGGGAATGAACGACGGGGTGGCCGAGATGTGCCAGTCCATGGCAAGCATCCTGCGCTATATTTCCTCCGATTCCGCCCAACTGGTTCCTTTGGAAAAGGAGATCAGCCATGCCCGGGAATTCCTGCGGTGCATGGAAATCCGGTATCAGGGCGACCTGACCTGTGAGGTCAATGTTCCCGAAGAACTGAATCCGGTGCAGGTACCCAAGCTGTGTGTACAGCTGTTGGCGGAGAACGCGGTCAAATTTACCACCACCCGGAAGCCTCCTTACCGGGTGCGGATCGACGGGAAAAGCACCGGGACAGGATACGAGCTGAGCATACGGGACAACGGACCGGGATTTGAAAAGGAAACGCTGGCTGCGCTGGAGATGCAGATGAAGGAGATCCGGCAGACGTCCACCCTGCCGTCCCTGAAGATCAGCGGGATGGGGATCCTGCATGTCTATATCCGCTTTTTCCTGCTTTACGGGGAGAACTTTGTATTCCGCCTGGAGAACAATCCGGAGGGTGGTGCGTGCGTGGTGATCGGGGGTGATCTGAACGGACCGGTTGTTTAAGGTGATCGTTGCGGACGACGAGAAGCTGATTGCAAACAACATCGCCCGGCGGATTGAAGAGAACTGCCCCTCCTTCCGGGTAGCTGCCAGGGCCGGCACGGGCCTGGAGGCGCTGGAACAGGCGAAGGAACTGCTGCCGGATGTGGTGTTCAGCGACATCAAGATGCCGGAGATGGACGGGATCGAGCTGATTTCGCGGCTCAGAAGGGAAATGCCCGCCGTTCTGTGCGTGATTGTCAGCGGATACAGCGACTTTGAATACATGAAGGCAGCGATCCAGCAAAGCGCGGCGGATTATCTGCTTAAACCCGTGAACCCGGAGGAACTGAAGCGCCTTTTGCAGCGGCTGGAAGCCACCCTGCTGGCCCGGGAGCAGCAGATGATTCCCCGGCGCGAATCGGATGCCGCCGCGCTGGCAGAGCGGGTGCGGCTTTATCTGCAGGAAAACTATGATCAGCCGGTGGATTTCTCATCGCTGGCGGATTCCCTGGCGGTCTCCTCTCCTTACCTCAGCAAGCTGTTTCATGAGCAGGAAGGGAAGAGCCCCAGCAGATACCTGACGGATCTTCGTATGCGGAAGGCGCAGAAGCTGCTCATGGATACACAGCTGACCGTTCGCGAAATCGCGGTCCGCGTCGGCTATCCGGATCCCTTCCATTTCAGCCGGAATTTCAAGAACGCGATGGGGATCAGTCCGGCACAGTTCCGGGAAGAACGGGCAGGGAAAGAACGAAAAAAGGGGGATGGTTCAGGTGAAGAAGATTGACGGGTTTCTCCTGGGCGATATGCTGCTGTCCTATTTTCTGGACGAAGCGGGCTGCGTGAGCATGACGATCATTCCTGCGGGGATGAAGGACCGGTTGAGCGAGAAGAAGTATCATCCTGAGCCGCTTGTACAGATCCACGCGCGGGGCGACCACTTCGCCAACGGCTACGGCAACGGGCATACCCTGGCCGGCACGTCGGCCAGCGAGGCGCTGAAATTCGTGCGCCAGGAGCGGGAAGACAGCACGGTAACCACGACCGTTGCGGACGGGAACGGGCGGACCGTGCGCCACCAGGTCACATGGGCGGAGGGCCTGCAGGCGGTGACGGTCCGGAGCGTGTTTGAAAACACGGGGAAGGAACCGGTGACGCTGAACCTGTTATCCAGCCTGAACCTGAGCGGGATCACCCCGTTTGCGGCGGGGGACGCGGCAGGGAAGCTGAAGCTGCACCGGATCGGCAGCGCATGGAGCGCGGAGGGACGGCTGAAGACGGAGAGCATCGAATCCGTGATGCTGGAGAGGAGCTGGACAGGGCATGCCATGCGGGTATGCAAGTTCGGCCAGCTGGGCTCCATGCCGGTGCGGGGATGGTTCCCGTTTGCGGCGGTAGAGGATACGGAGGCCGGGGTAACGTGGGCGGTCCAGGTGGCGTGCCCCTCCTCGTGGCAGATTGAGCTGCGGCGGAAGGACGACTGTCTGAACCTGATGGCCGGCCTGCCGGATGAGGACTACGGGCATTGGGCCAAGACGCTCCGTCCGGGCGAGTGCTTTGAGACCCCCGAGGTTATCCTGACAGTCGGAACAGGCGGGGTGGACGAGGTCAGCCAGCGGCTCCTGACGGTGCAGCGGCGGAACATGCCCCGGCCGGACGCGGAACTTCCGGTGATGTTCAATGAGTACTGCACGACGTGGGGTAACCCGACGCATGAGAACCTGAAACAGATCACGAAATGCCTGGACGGGAAGGGCATGGAATTTCTGGTGATCGACGCCGGCTGGTACCGGAAACCCGGAATCAGCTGGGCCGACTGCAGCGGCGACTGGATCCCGGAAGAAACAGAAATGTTCCCGGAGGGCCTGAAGGCGACGGCGGACATGATCCGGGCCCACGGGATGAAGCCGGGACTCTGGTTTGAGCCGGAAACCTGCGCGGCGAACGCGGAGATCTTCAGGAAGGAAGAGATGCTCCTGACCAGGGATGGCGCGGTGATCGATACGGACAACCGGCGTTTCCTGGACATGCGGAAGGAAGCGGTCCACGCCTACCTGGAGGAACGGGTGATCGGCCTGCTGAAACGGTGCGGATTTGAATACACAAAGATCGACTACAACGACTGCATCGGAGTGGGATGCGACGATCCGGACAGCCTGGGCGAAGGCCTGCGGCAGAACATGCAGGGCACGCTGCGCTTCTTCCGTCGGTTGCGTGAGGCGATCCCGGGGATCACGATCGAGAACTGCTCCTCTGGCGGGCACCGGCTGGAACCTTCCCTGATGGCGGTGACGGACATGGCCTCCTTCTCGGACGCGCATGAGTGCGCCGAAATCCCGATTATCGCGGCGCAGCTGCACCGGGTGATCCTGCCGGCGCAGAGCCAGATCTGGGCGGTGCTCCAGACAGCGGACAGCATCCGGCGGATCAACTACTCCCTGATCAACACCTTCCTGGGCGTAATGTGCATCTCCGGCGAC
>JAEEGL010045597.1_pt1 | contig 13175 bp, 9 predicted proteins | sample 9134231 | NCBI WGS metagenome assembly JAEEGL01 (sample SAMN16246548, study PRJNA631951) | gut metagenome | biome: gut microbiome; feature: rumen; material: fiber-attached | host: Bos | place: Iran: Karaj | collected 2018-10
TGCTATTCCTTTAGATGCATCAAGGCCTGTAATGTCTTGCATACGATTCCATATGTCGTTAATATCGATTTCGTAATCAATCTTTTTCTTTTGTTTTTTTAGCCCTTCAGCTCGAATTAGTCTGGCCTCATATTCAGCACGAGCTCTTAAATTCCTAAAATCTAAATAATTTAATTTACAACCAATTAGAAAGAACAAATCACCCGGTTCAGAAAATGGTCTGAATATTAGCGTATCAAATATATCAAAAGAAACTACATCGTATTTGGAAAGTTTATCTACAAATGTATCAACTGAAACATCAGGATACTCTTTTTTGAAATGCTCCATTTCAGATGATTTATATTCGACATTCTTGGACTCATACAACTTGCTCTTATCGTCCTTACCTAAAAAATGCATGAACAAAACATAGTATGCAAAGTTTAACCAAAGAAGGTAAAGCCAAGATAATGCCTTTACTATACCTACAGAATTGTCATGCATTGCATGATATCTTTTTCTTATACCAGCATGCTTATTAACCAAAATATTGTATATTAATAATCTCATTATTTTCCCTTTAAAATATCTCCCATCGATTGATGGGAGATACAGATATTATCAGAATTAACTATAGACTTTTTAATATATACATTTTTCTACTTTAATGCATACAATACAGATGTCTATCTTATTGACGAATCATCAAAAATACCATTTTTTATTAAAAACTGCTTAAATCTATCATAGATTGCAGCATAATTCCTATTAAACTCTGTGTAATCAGCTAAATCATAATAGTATTCAACTGGCTTCGTCTCATCAAAATCGTTAATACTAATTGATGGTAATTTAAAATATTCAATCATCTCAGAAGTTCTTGAATCAATTGACACAAACAATGCCGGTACTCCATTCCATACAGAAATCACATTTCCATGAAACCTTGCACCTATTGAAAAATCGTATTGCCTAACATATTTTTCCCATTCAGAAACATTAAAAAATATCTTTTTATTACCATTTAACCAAGGTTCAACATAATTGAAATAATCTACATCGTTTACATTTTCAAGCGTTAACACATGCCTTGTCTGTTCAACAAATCCAAATTTATTATTTGCACAATAACTTAAAAAGTGTTTTTCATCTTTTGTAAGCGAACCATATATAGTCCTAAAATTAGATGTCACTTTTTCTAACTTGTCCTTTTTTTCAATTCTAAATTTAGGATTAAGCATTCTATACATAGATGGACAACCAATAACTTCTATATTGGTTATACCATTTTTTTCTAATATTTCAGCAGTATAATACCCACGCACTCCTATTATTGCACGTTCTTGTATCGCCATCAATGTCTTCTTAACAGAGTCATTTAATTTAAATTCACTATCTCTACTCTTACTTTGTAATCCAACACTTATTGGGATGAATTTAACTTCTGGGTTATCTATAACCCTTTGATATAGATAATCAAAATTACTATTTTCATTAATCCAAATTAAATCTGTAACTATAACTGGCAATTTTTTCATCGCCTCAGATACACTAACATATTCTTCATATGTCATCTGTATCAATGATAATTCTTTAATTAAAGCATCTCTAAAGAGTAAATTACCCGTATTTTGTCCTACTGAATCAAACGCCAAATCAACTGAACTAAAATTATATTTACTCTCCAAAAGAATTCCATATGCTGCCATTAATTTTTATCTCTCTTTCCTATTAAATGTTCTTTAACTCGCTTCTTAAAAAATGCTTTATCCACGCACAACCAATATAATGCTTTCGAATATAGCTTCCCTCCCATTAAGCTTTTATTATATACTTCCCATTCAATATTAGTTAAATCTGGTTCAACTCTAACTTCCTTCTCAACAATACGATCGACGTATTCAACTTTCACTATCGTATTATTTTTTTTTGCCAAATTTCTATCACCTATTTGCCAATCCCAAATTTCTGTTAGTTTGCGTTCTTTTATTCCTCCATAGAACTCATCTTCTATCAAACAATAATCGAATATTGCTCTATCAAAAACTTTAGGAGCAACTAAAAAATGCTCATATAATAGACTACTATCCATTGGCTGAATTTTAATTAAATCAAACAATTTACTATAAGATTCCATGAATACTTTTACAAAGTCATAAGCGCCTCTGTTAATTTCATTTACAACATAATCACCCACATAATCATTCATCTTATTTTCAAAGACTACGGAAATCTTTCCATTTTTTTCCTCATATCCAACACAAGAAGGAGCACGATCGGAAAAAATATATTCATTAATTATTCCTTGCATACTAGGGGTAAAATTATAATAGGAATGAATATTCAAATTATTTGCACTTATTCTAGAAAGTGCACTATATCCATCTTTGCTTATATATGCACCAATAGCATTTTCTCCTATACATTCAACAATATCTTTATGTAGCTTTCCACTATATCCCAAGTCAAATATAATATCATTTTTTTCAATATTCGCACTCATTAAATATTGTTTACATATATTATATTCTTTTTGAGACTTTTCTTCTGAAAATTGATATTCTGCAAGTAAATTTAAAAATGTAATAAACTCGTCTTCACTCCTAAAACACTCACTGACATTTATTCCTGCAGCCAAATATGCATCTTTTATTTGACTATCTTCTTCACGTAGTATTTTTCCATATCTATTAATTATACTGCTTGGTGAATTAGCATATATAGAGCAACTTGTCAAAATATTTCTAATATCAGATTTTTTTCTAATCTCAATAGGTATAAACGCTTTACGACTAATATGCAGATAATTTGATAGTACATTGCTTCTACAACTCCTAGCAATATAATCAAAAATTCTCTGAATATAAAAACCATCACGCGAAGAAAAATGTACCTTTTTACTATTATTCTCGTCAGCAAGTTCCAAAAGCCATTTACATATTCCAAACATATGAGGTCCAAGTGCCATAACCCCCAGCTGATAAGGATCTCCGTTATAATCAGATTGAGCATTGAATGAAACAAAAGGATTATCAAACAATGTATTAGCAATTACTGCTACTATAGCCCTAGTTGCAAAGCTCTCAAAATACTTTGAATGATCAATTATACTTAATGAATTATCGAGAGCTTCACCATATGCATTACCAGTGTATTTGTCCCCAAGGTAATTTAAAAGAATATCTTTTGTCTTAGGTATAAAGAAAGTCCTTATCCCTTTTCTCAAAGGAAGTTGTACATCCGTCTCCCAATTATCTCCCATATGGATTATTTCTGCAGGCTCTACCTCTGAAAACTCCACTAATAAATCAAATAATCTACCTGTTGCCTTTAATGCCCTCAGCTCAGAGGATAATAATATACTTTCATATCCATCATATCCATTCTTTTTAAGAATAGATATAATATCCTCTTTCTCCAAATACATATCTGATGTAATAAATACTCTTTTGCCCATTTCAAGTGCAAGTGTAAACAGCTCCTTGCCTATCTTTCTTGTAATAGCAAACTCTATTTCAACTTCTATTTCCTTTTTTTTGAGTCTATCACAAATATTCTTTGGCACCCCATAATGTATGTTCATAGAATCGTATATTTCAGTTAGAGTAACATCTTCATAATTAGGATGCTGTACATGATTTAGCTGTCTAGCATAGCTTTCAGCAAGTTTTCTATATTTCTTAATTAAACTTTGATCATATTCCCCGATATCAGTTCCATTAACTACAACATGATAAACATCTTCTGGATTCAATACTGGCCTAACAATTAATGTGTCAAACATATCAAATGACACAACCTTAACTAATGGATTGCAAATTGCAAGTTTGATGTTTTCTAAATCAGAATTCCACTCTGTCTTCTTTTGGTCAAAATATCCATCCATAGCATCTGCCATTTCAAAATCATCTTTTCCAAATACAGCTAAAAATCTATTTTTCAATTCAACTGAATCATTCTCTTCAACAGAATTGCATACCTTTTCGACCGAATATGACCACCATCTAAAATATCTATTCATCCACTCGTTATAATAAGATTCATACTTATCAAATATCTTGCAATCAATCATGAATTGCTTCATAGTGGAAAACACGTTTTCAAGATCATCAATATTTTTATGGCATTTTTTTAATCCATTTGTACTTATTGTTGATGAATTTTGGTTTCTAAAATAAAAATATCCATCATGATTAGAGAAAGCCATCTTTTTTGCATGATAAAAAAGAATGCAAGAAAACATAATATCTTCAGTCATAATAAGATGCTTCTTTATTCTTTTTAAATCTGCCATTGCATTGTTCCAAAGAGTCTTTTTGTAAAGCTTATTCCACATAGTGTGAATCGTAAAATCCAATCCACAATCTTTTATAAAATAATCAAAGATATCCTTATCATATTTCTCTTCTTGCGTGCATATCGAATTGTTTGCATTAAAAATGAATCTCCAATGATTTTCATCTTCGCAAATTGTTCTTCCTAACACAATATCTGCATCAGTATTTAATGCTTTATTCACTAACAATCTAATCCAATCGACACTGACATAGTCATCAGCATCTACAAACAATATATAATCTGCGTGGCTCGCCTCTACACCAGTAATTCTGGCTTGATATAATCCCATATTTTGTTCATGCGAAATAATTTTTATTCTATCATCCTTTTCCTGAAGGGTTTTTATAAAATCAACATATTCAGGAGAATTTCCATCATCTACCAATAAAATTTCTAAATTTGTATACGATTGATTAACTATTGAATCTATACATTTTTCTACCCATGATTTCTCTACATTAAATACTGGAACAATTACACTTACCAATGGCTTTTCATTTTTCTTAATTAACTTTATATTTTTCATCTTTCCTACCCTTTATTTTTATAATCTATTCATACAAGCATCACGCTTCTTCGAAAAAATCAATGTTCCTAGACCGTACAAAACAATAGCCCATCCAACGATTTTTATCCATGCTGTCCAATGGCACGGCAAATCATACATCAAACAGTTTCTAGTCATATATATCGAAATAAATATTGGATTAAATGCAAATATTTCTTGCATCTTAACTGGTAAATGATCAAGCGGAATAAAAACCCCAGAAACATAGAACATTAACGTCATAAACAATCGATATAGATGATCTATATCACCAAAATACAAATATGTAATTGATAAAATCTTCCCAACTCCAGCAATAATTGCTGTTGTCAATATAAAAATTGGAATCAATTCTAATAGTCTAAATGAAATTCTAATTTTAAAATAAATAATTATAGGAATTAAAGCTACTGATGAAAATAATAATTCCTTAATAGCATTAATTATTCTTACATCTACAAATACTTCTATTGGAAGTCGAGTTTTTATCAAAAGAGCCTTGCTACTTGATAAACTATCCATGGCACCAATTGTAGCTGAACGATAATAATTCATTATTATAATTCCTATAAATACAAATACTGGATATTTCTCTATATCATGCGTAATTATATTTTGATAATACGTTGCTAGTACAACCATATATACTAAAGGACTCAAAATATGCCAAAAGACGCCTAAATATGTTTCATCCACCTTCTTTTTACGTTCTTTATAACTTATCTGCCTTATTACAAATAACAGCTGCTTTATCGTTTCTAACATTACTTTCACCATCGATTCATTTACAACTTTTTCACAATATTATTCTCCATTAACTTAAAAAAAGAAAAGCCCAGGAGCAATGATATAGCAGACCAAATAAACATAAGTTTAATTTGCCTAATATCATAACTTTTTTCTAGAATACACTTTCTGGCAACATCCGGATAAATAAACAAAGGATTATTTTGCGTAAATCCCCACACTGCCTTAGGATATCGTTCAATAGGAATATAAATAGCAATCATGTGTACAATAAATATCAATATATTTTTCCATATAAATTTGATATCTTTAAAAAACACATATATCGTAGCAAGTAAAAAGGATACCCCAACAGTAAATATTCCTTCCATAATAACTGCTAAAAAGAAAAATAGTATAGTCCAATCTAATTTAATTCTATAAATCACCAACACTAGCGCAAGTGCAATAGTAGAACAACCTAAATTGACAAAAGCTGTATAATCCCTTGATAAAACCAATACTTCTCTTGGCATTTTAGTTTTCTGAAAAAGATTTTTATTATCTTCAAATGAAGTCATTGACGTAGTAGTAGCCACATTAAACATTGTCCATATAGTATAGCCAGTAATATAATAAACTGGATATGTCGTTTGAGTAGTTGCTACTCCGCTAAAAACAATGCTCATAATTATCATAAACATAAGCGGATGTAACACACTCCAAACTATTCCAAGCACACTCCTCGAATACTTCCTCTTAATCTCCCTAGCAGTAAGTTCTCGTATAACGAAAATATATTGCTTTAAACCATATTCCATACTACGATACCTCACTAACCTTTATCGGCTCAGGGACACCTTCTTCTTGCATGTGCTGATACGCCTTGCATACCACATCAGGAGCTCCTACCATTCTAAGCTTGCCCTTTTCAATCCAAACTACCTTTGAACAATTCTCCTTAATGGTTCCCATTCCGTGTGATACTAGAAGAACTGTTGAACCGCCATGAATCATTTCTTTTACACGCTTCAAGCTCTTCTTTCTAAAGAACTCATCACCTACAGAAAGTACCTCATCTAATATAAGGATTTCAGCGGCATCACCTGCTGTTGCAATAGCAAATCCAAGACGGCTAACCATACCACTTGAATAATTCTTTACCTTTTCATCCATGAAATCCTGAAGTTCTGCAAACTCTACGATCTCATCATAGTGATCATCTAAGAATTTCTTTGAATATCCAATAATCGCACCATTAAGATATACATTCTCACGTCCTGTAAGCTCCATATCAAATCCAGTTCCAAGAGTAAGAAGCTGTACCTTTTTTCTGTCTACATCTACAGAACCTGATGTAGGGCGTAGAGCGCCTGAAACGATTTTTAGCATAGTAGATTTACCAGAACCATTTGTTCCAATGATACCTACTACCTCGCCTTTATACACATCAAAACTAACATTATCTAACGCATTAAATTCCCTATAAGAAATATTTCTCTTCAAAAACTGAATTAAATAATCCTTAATTCCCGAGGTACTCTGTGTGGCCACCTTAAATTTCATAGTCACATTCTTTACAGAAATAACCACATCCGAATCACTATCTGAATCATCAGCATCATCTAAATCCTGGATTTTCAAAGAATCCTCAATATGCTGGTTGCGTCTAGCTATCCTCATAGCTTCCTTCTTCTTACGTCTCTTTTTTCTTACCAGCTTTACTACTATTAACACAATAAGAGCAACTACGATAAGTACCACTGCGCCTGCTAATCCAAGTATCAAAGGATTAGTCATAAGCGTTGATTCAACATCCTCTAACAGGTTAGTTTCAAATTTCATACTTTCTGGATTTTCACTTTCTTTTACTTCAACAACAGGTTGTGTTGTAACTACTTCTGACACTGGTGAAACATCATTTGCTGCCTCTTCTAATTCTGCCTCTTCTTCCTCTATCAACTTGGCAGTATCTTCACCCTCTATGAAAACATTAACATTTGTTAAATCTTCTATTTCCTGCCTGTTGGAACCATCTGCATCTGTGGTATAGCCTTCTACAACATTAATGTATCCTTTACCACCTGATAATGTATCAAACGACAGCATGTATTTTCTTGTTGAAGATAAGCCACTTCCTTCAAGGATAATGACACCATCTTCCTCAGAATTTCCACCTTTTATATAGCTCATTCTGTTCTTATCATATTTCAGTTCAATATGATAATTCTGATTTCTATCTTCAGTACTAACGTATACGCCTATTGGGAATTTGGAATCTTCTGCCTCGTTGTATTCCTCCGAGCCAAAATAGACTTCACCGCCAGCGGCATATACATTTTGATTATTAAGCATTAAACAGGATAGTATTGTTAGCGCAGTAACTAGTCCTTTAATATTATGTCTTCTCATTCTTCTCGCTTTCTTATCCAACGTTTTCTTTTACTATATTGCAAATAATATTTATAGCATTTATAAGCCCATAAATGGTATTTTATGTGGGATGGTTTAGAATAAAGCATCACTGAGCCTTCGTACCATCCTGATATGTTTACAACGTATCTTCTCTTAAAAATCATTTCTCTAAGTTCAATGAACACTCTTCTCAAAAAATGATTATCATTTAAATCTTGTTCTGAAAGATTTGCAGCCAATTCCACATTATTATAGTCAATCACATCATCGGAAAAATGTAGCTTTCCGAAGGTAGCGGCTTCTTCGTATGATGGTCTGGCCATAAAGCTAAATAATACATTTTCAATTATCTTTCTGGAATATGGATTATCAAACAACTCCAAAACTTCTAAGAAGTTTGAATAGCATCCAAATATCCTCTCAAGATAAGCATCTATTATAATTTCTATATTCTTAAGATATTCAATCTGTTTATTAGATATATCCGAAAACACAGGTGCATACCTGTCACCATCATTTTGATAATGTAAGGTCATCCCATGGGGCGCTGAAAAAATACACTCAAACAGGCAATTATTAAATTCCACTTTCTTTTCTAATGGAGACCTGGGGCCAAATAAAAATGAGTGATAGTCCCCTTCATTTGCGCCTATTGGAATTTCATACAATCCGTAATAATAGCCCTCTAATGTATCCTCCAAGCCTTCGTATTTACGAAACATATTTAAACTAAGCTGAATGGAGCCAACCCATCCGCTATCCACAATTGCTATTCTTTCATTAACAAGGAAGCCTTCTTTATCAAGATACTTAAGTGCCTTAGAAAACTCGGCCTTTGAGTTTTTAACTAAAAGAGAAATGAACTTATCATCCTGCTTTAGTAAAGCTTTGACTTCATTTAATCTATGTCTTGGGATTTGCTCACATTCATCTATATTCAAATAATTTGCTACCTTATCGATAAACTGACTCTTATCATTCTCATTAATTCCTGAGCGATTGATAATTTTAACAGGTGTTACATCTACACCACTAAGAGTTATGTAATCTAAAGCCTGGTCAATATCCGTATGGTATAAAGGAACCCTAAGAGATAACCTGGAAACATACAGATACTTACAAGTAATATCCAAGTCAAACTCTTTAACATATTTTTCAGCTATTACATAATAGAAATAAGCATCTCTAGCCAAAAAGAATAATGTGCTTATGCCACGATTGATAGCATCCTTTAAGAGGAATAAAACAAAACTGTTTAATACCGGTGCAAACACATACTTCCCAGTTTGAGTTATTACAGCATCCCCTTTAAAATCTGCATTATCTATTCTAAGTTCAGCTGATAAATTATGAAGCTTAGGAACCTGTTTATAAAGGCTTTCATACTCTTTTATCTTTTCTTTTTTCACAAGTAAAACTCCTAAAGCTTAAAATCCATTTCTGATTGCAAAGGCTATCCTATTAGGAACCAGCCAAACAACCATAGGCTTTATCACATAATAAAAGTCACGCCACGGATTCAGCCCTAATTTCTTAAATCCATTCCATCTAATGCCCACTTCTGCAACCTGATCTTTGAATTTTCTTTTTTTGTAGCTGTCCTTTGTCTCTCTATATATGAGCAGATTTTCCTGCAGGTTATAACCTTTAATGCCCATTGCAGTCAGATTCATAAATAGACGATAATCCTCGCCTCTGCATGGTGAACCATCACATCCATAAGGATTATCCATGGTAAGCACACTTTTTCTAAACATAATTGTTGGATGTGCATAGGGTTGATACTTTAGAAAATCACGCCTAGAAGGCTGCTTAGGATATTTGCGAATGCCATACACCTTGTCAGTGTCATCCATCAATAATAGATTTCCACCAACAAAACCATACCCAGGATGCTGCTCTAAAAAATCATATTGTTCTTCAAGTCTGCCTGGTGCGCAAATATCATCTGCATCCATCCTTGCCAAATACTTCCCCTTTGCAAGCTTAATCATCTTATTTAAGCCGTACGCTAATCCATGATTTTCGTCTTCTCTAAGATAAACAATTCTTGAATCTTCTTTAGCATATTGCTCAATTAAGCTGGCCACATCATTCTCTGAACCATCATCAAAAATAATCAGCTCAAAGTCCTCAAAAGTTTGCTCTAAAATAGAATCAATGGCCTTTTTCAAAAAAGATATTCTGCAATTATAAACCGGAAACAGTACACTTATTAATGGCATCTTCGTAAACCTTTCTCATGATTTTTTTAGATTCAGCCTTTTCAAAATTCATGACTGATTCCCTTATCATGTCTCTTTCATAGATAGATTTATCTTTTTTCCCGTAATATAAAGCCTTTAGTGCCTTGACATAGGCACCCACGCTGTCTTCTGGCACAAGGATTCCATTCTTTTGATTTTTAATGTATTCTTTGGAACCACGATTAGAAGAGGCAATTACTGGAAGCCCTGTAAACAATGCCTCTAGCGCAGCCATGCCAAGCCCCTCCCTAATAGATGGAAAAATCATGGCATCTGCTGCCTTTAAGAAAGTCCGAATCTCCAATTCATAACCAAAGAATCTGACATTGTTTTCAAGACCATGTGCCTTTACATATTCCTTGAGCTTGTCTTCCTGTCTGCCATGTCCAACCACTCCATAGATGATATTAGGGCCATTTGATTTATACTTGTTAACTATATAATCTAAAGTCTCAATCACTCTCTTTTGATTCTTATTAGGACGAATCTCACCTATAGTAATTACAAAGAAATCATCCTCTGCAATACCAAGCTTTGCCCTTTCCTGCTTTCGTTCTTCTTCATCTGTTAACTGAAAGAACTTAGAATCAATTCCCTCACCAGGAATTCGATATACTATATCAGCATGCATGCTTTTAGCTGCTGATTCATCCTCGTGATTAATGGTGACAATGGCATTTGTATTTCTACTCATAAAATCTTCAGCCCAGTAGAATACTTTGTTACTAAGCTTGGAGCCGCCGTTGTAGAAATGAAATCCGTGGGCAGTATAAATAACATAAACCCCTTTGATTCCAAGACACGCAAGACGAGCTACCATACCTCCTGTAGGAGTATGGCAATGAATAATATTTATTCCTTCCCGTTTTATTATTTCCCGTACCTGGATTATAGCCTTTAAATTAGAAAGGATATTATGAGGCTGCTGTTTAATAGGAATGTCATGGTAAATAATCCCATACTCATCTACAATATCCTCACAATCTTCGTATACGATATTAGTGTGATTTGAGGCATAGTGAATTTCTATTCCCATACTTTTTAGCAGTTCCACATTCTGACATTCAAATTTGGTCAAGAATCCATATACTGAAGAAACGATTAAAGCTTTCACACATTTTCTCCCATTACTCGTTCATTATCTCTTCTATTCTCTCTTTAGCATTGTTAATATCTTCCTCATTAGGAACCATAACATATGCCCTTCTGCTGAGAGAATAAACATTATTGTGCTCACCTTTTCCGCCAACGCTCATTTTTTCAATATTCCACTCCCCCGGATTCGATAGCTGGTACGCAACCAAATCAGCTATTTCCTCAGTTGTAAAATCGGTGGCAAATGTGCCATCGCATTCCTTCAAAATATCGCCATAGTTCATTAATGTACTTTTGGATGTCATCTTTTGAACTACTGACTGTATAACGTTCATCTGGTTTTCGCCACGCTGTACATCACCTCTTGCAAAAGAATGTCTTTCTCTAACAAAAGCCAGCGCCTGCAAACCGTTTAAATGATTCTCCCCTTTACTAAAATGACCAATATTCTCTACATCAAATGCATAGTCGGACCATACTGTAATGCCACCCATAGCATTTATCAGCCCTTCAAAGCCACTGAAATTAACCTTGAAATAATGGTCTATATTTATGTCATATAACATTTCCATGGTATCCTCTGATACCTCTGTTCCATATATTCCAGCGTGAGTCAACTTATCCTTAACGCCATTTGAAATAGATAATGGAACGTAATAATCCCTGGGTGTAGATACAAGTAAAAGATGCTTTGTACCTGGATTTACTACTGCTAAAACATTAACATCTGAACGACTTGTAACAGAAATATGTCCCCATGTGTCTTTACCGCTTATATATACGATAAATGGCTTCTCTGGTGTTACAGGCTGTGATGCCTCTACAACTTTTGAAACATTTATTTCTTCTAAAAGCTTAAGACCTACCTCTAGATTTTCACCTGTTGCATCGTCCTCAAGCATGCTCACATAAGAAGTACTTAGAATCGCTCCTTCGCATTCTTTTTTAATAAGCCCTTCTACCAAAGCTAATTGGCTATTATAGCTCTTTAGATTGAAATTATAAGCAACCAATGCTTCTGGCAATTCTTCATGCAACATGTCAGTAGACACACCAACCATCTTTCCCTGTAAGTCATTTGTAGAGCTTACTTTTGTCGACTCTAACACATACACCCCGTATGTTGTGGTCTCTACATCCTGATTAGCAATGGTGTTCAAAGCCTTAATGCTGTTTTCGTACAGATATATTCCTTCTGCACATGATGCAAATGAAATAACAATAAGACCTATACCAAGCACTTTAAGAATTATCTTTTTTCGAAATTGCAATAAAATCCCTATCAAAAAAATGATTAGTATTAATAGTATACCAGCCACAGAATAAGTAACTGGCAGGATACTAATACGGGTCATTTGATAAATCAAACATGCAACCAATAATCCCATAACAAAAACACATGCCCCTAAAATAGTAGCATGCCATCTCTTCGTTTTCATAGCTTTCGTCTTTACCTTGCCTTACTTTATTTAATTTTATTTTTGAAAATTATGTCCGCCTTAAATGAAATGATTTTTAGAATTGAAAATATTCTCCCTATATTTCAAAAACTGTTAACATTTTAGCATATAACTTGTTGTAATATTACCTAAAATTTGTTCCATAAAGTTAACCATTATAACCAAAAAAAACACACAGCCCAACTGGACTGTGTGCTTCCATTAATATCAATTTATAGTGCAATAGCTGTCTCAAGAGCAAGCTTCATCATCTCTGTAAATGACTTCTGACGATCCTCAGCTGGGATTTCCTCAGATGTAACGAATGAATCAGAGATTGTAAGCATACATGTAGCGTTCTTTCCAAGCATGTTTGCATTGTTGAAA
>JAEEGL011938330.1_pt1 | contig 13175 bp, 12 predicted proteins | sample 9134231 | NCBI WGS metagenome assembly JAEEGL01 (sample SAMN16246548, study PRJNA631951) | gut metagenome | biome: gut microbiome; feature: rumen; material: fiber-attached | host: Bos | place: Iran: Karaj | collected 2018-10
GGATATTTGATGGATTGTTTTGATCTGAGAGTCTATCATAGGAGACGCCTTCTCTGGTTCGGAAGCAATTTGTCGCAAAATAGCCATTACCTTTTCCACTCCATCCCCAGTTGCAATGCACTAACATTGTGGATCCTTCATAACGATAACCATCTATTACCCAACTATGACCATAAATACCACTGCCTTCATGATTGCTTGTCCCTAGTGCAGAGATGAATACTGGCCTGTTACCTTCAAGCATCGTTTCCGTTTTGGATCTCATGTTACTTGTAAAGTGGCTTCCTTGTAAGCGCCCAACATTATTGTAACCATAATCTTTAAGTCTAAGTTCAATCTGCCTAGCTGTTACCATAGTTCCTTCAGAAAATGCAATTTTTCCGTTGCAGTCATTGAACAGTTGTCCTATTAGTAGAGCCACATCTTCCTTTGCCTGATCATCATAAGGCTCAGAGTAATTAGCCATATTAAACCACGAAAGAGTTCTACCATTGATTGTAAAGGATGTGGGGTAACCATTATATGCTATTACCATAGCCCCCGCAAGAATCGTGCATCCACATGGAACGTGATTATTATTGTTACCACTTTTTGTCATATAACAATACTTGTTGTATTCAACTCCTGCTGAGGAAGTCCGTTGTGTCCACATGGTTTTCAATAAAGGGGAAACACTTCCAGTTGTCGCTTTTGTTTCAACAGATTCATCATCATTGACAATACCATTAATAATCAATTGTTTTAAAAATGTATTCTCCTCGTTGTTGGATAATGATAGCGACTTAGGATCGATATTACCACTTTCAGAATAGGCTATTATTCTTTGACTACTATCAGACAATCCGATAATGCCAAATCCTTGATCATCTGAATAATTTACGATGTAGGCGGTATATTCTGAAGCAATGTTAGAATCCATCGATTTAGTCTCAGGTGCTGATTGAATCGATATTTTGTCAATGGATTTAACCTCACGCCCGTTTGTGCCCTTAGTATATGGGCTCTCATCGGAGAGAGATGCCACAAAGTCATTTAGCTTTTGTAGAACAATTGCCTCTTGACTTTGTTGTTCCTGAAACTCATAATTGATTACTTGACTTTTTTCACACCCTATTGCAAAGAGAACTGGCAAAATAAATAGAATTAAACGTTTCATGATGTGTTTTTTTGAATAATGATTGTGATATTAACAAAACTGATTGTATACGTGTTTACAATTGCAATTGCGAAAATATATTTGAAAGACAGCAAAACAAAACAATTGTTTCCGAAAGCGACAATACAGACCGCGAACATGACATATTCAACATCGAATCCTTTTTCATTAGTTAGAGCAATTTGTTAAGTATGGTCTTTATGGTTCTTTCATCTTCATTTCTCTCTCACGTTTCTTGAGAATAGCCTTGGTACGTTTGAGTTGTTCTTTGGCCTTTAATGGATTATCGTGATATTCGGAAGGGAGAATGGCTACGGTGTGGTATTTCCGTCGCATGGTCTCCCTTTCCTCTTCAGTGAGATAAGGGGAAACATATACTTTGTTGAACTGTCTCCCCCAGTAGGTTTCACTATTGAAATGAGCAATGCCGATGATTGCCGTGATTGAAAATAGGCCAAGCAGAATTACACCGAAAATAATAAATCTGTATTTTAAAGCACATGCCAGCAATTCCCTCCATACGATCTCGGCGATCGACATTGCCGTGCTTCGCAGGAGGTTGGCCGCCTTCTCAGCCCTCGGCTCACAACTCTTCCCCAAAGCTGAAGTCTCCCTCCCCAGCGGCAAAACACTCACCATCACAGCCTAAGCCCCCAACCCGGTTTATAACGATATCCGGTTGAATGAGAACCCTATTCAAGGCAACTTCATCATTATTACCAAATATATAAGAAGAATAGGAATCGTTCAGTTGGGAACTTATAATAGTTTTATTACTTTTATTACACATTACCATAATTGTTTCCTGCCCCCTGATATTCAGCGACTTAATCAATTATTTCCACATTTTTCATAATTCCATTTGCGCTTTCTGCCCTTTTTGTTATTTTTGTGAAAAAGATAGAACTATGAGCATAGAAGAATTAAGAACTTTACGAGAATATGAAGATCATATCGAGTTCAAAGAAGCTAAACATAATTACCCCTTTGCGGGAGGAGAAAGAAAAGAGGCTAAAGAGCGAAGACATTGTGTTCTTGGATATGTTGTGGCCCTTGCGAATGAACACGGTGGCAGATTAGTGCTTGGTATGGCGGACAACTACCCTCATGTTGTCGTTGGTAGCGACTTTGCGCAAGGAGAAGTCGGCAATTTGGAAGACGCAATATATGGGCGTCTCCACATAAGAGTACATTGTGAAGAATTATATGAGGATACCAAGCGTATCCTTGTTATAAATGTTCCATCTCGTCCCGTTGGCAAAGCGCTCCGTTTTGAAGGTGTTCCTTTAATGCGTACTGGCGAGAGTTTACGCGAAATGGACGATGCGGAGTATTTCGCAATTATTCAAGAACAGGATCCGGATTTCTCTGCTAAGACCTGTGACGGTTTAACCTTTGACGATTTAAATGAAGGTGCAATTACTAAGTTAAGAGAACTCATAAATGAAAAACGGAATAATCCAGATGTCTTAACAATCCCCACAAGGCAGTTACTATCAGACCTGGGTTTAACCACACTTGAAGGAAAACTAACATATGCTGCCTTAATTTTAGTAGGGAAAGCCGCGGCAATTGCACAATTCCTACCTCAGAACAATATAATTGTGGAGTATCGGAACAATCGTTCTCTTGATCGTTATTCAGCCAGAAAAGAGTTTCGATATCCACTGATTAATGCCGTTGATGAAATATGGGGATATATAAGCCATCCCGCCAGTAATCCTTTGCTTCATGTTAATGACATGCCTAGAATTTTGGATGTTCCTGGGTTTAACGAAGAAACAATTAGAGAAGCCGTTTTGAATGCATGTGTTCATAGGAGTTTTCAAATGTCTGGGGATATAATGATTAAAATATTCCCCGACAGTTTTGAAATTTCAAATCCTGGAGGATTCCCATTTGGAGTAAACATTGGAAATATCCTTACTGTCAATAGTGCTCCACGTAATCGCCTTCTTGCCGAAACTATTGAAAAAACGGGACTAATTGAAAGATCTGGCCAAGGTGCCGATATAATGTTCCGAAACTGCGTTCTTGAGGGCAAACCTCTACCAGACTATAAAGAATCTGATGACTATCAAGTAACACTAAGAATACAAGCGGTGATTGAGAATCCTCGTCTCTTCCTTTTTTTGCACGACTGGAATAAGCCATTGAATGCTTTTGAATTAATTAATCTTTATTATATAAACAAGTGCCAGGTAGACAGATTATATACCAATAGTTTAGCAAGACTCATTGAAAAAGATGTAATATGTGAAGATAAGTATTTCCGCTTTACGTTCGGAAACACATTTTTTAGTTATGCCTATCCTGATCGAGTAAAACTATACGATGCCAGTATTGTCCGACTCGTTTATTATGCGATTAAACGCAAAGGTTCCGCTTCATCTTCGGTAATAATAGAACAACTAAAAGGATTATATACGCCAAAACAAACTCGTCTAATCATTTCAAAAATGTGTAATGCGGGGTGGCTAGTTCAAAAAGGGAATGGAAGGGCGACCACTTATGAGTGGATAGGATAGTATTGAATATAGGGTTCATAAAACAATTACAAGAAAGAATAATGGACAATCAATTGCTTCAAGAATACGACAAAATATATAAGTTGTATGGATACCAGTCGGCGGATGTAGATGGGATTCGCGTATATGAGTACAAACACGGGCGTTATTTTGGCGCTGATATAATAGCCCTCTCTACAGACAGAGAGAAAACTGTCAATAAAGTAGAACTAGAATACAAACAGCTAGGTTTTGCAACAACTGTTAAACATTATTCTCCGATACAAGAACTCGAGATAGATTTGTTTAAGAGCTTCTTCCATGTAGACACATTAAGACGGAGTATAAAAAAAAGATACTCAGATTTCGTTAAGAAACAACTGTTGGGGCTACCAGATAAGGCCAAATACGAGTATATTAACGGTTCTTATACTTCGTTTCTATATAACAGTAGTGGTCCTGTTAATGAGCATGAAGAGTACGACGTATCTATGGTTGATAAGATTATCAATACGATTACGACAGAGAATGGCCCTTTACTTACCATTATTGAAGCTGCTGCCGGATATGGCAAAACCTGCTCTGCTTACGAAATCGTTAATCGCATATGCGGGATAAATGACAGCATCCTACCTCTTTACATAGAGTTGGCCAGAAACAGGGAAGCGCGTATTTTTAAACATATTTTACAAAACGAGATTGATCTTCAATTTCAAAACCTTGTTACATCGGAGGTGGTGATGCATCAGATTATTGAGGGACGAATTCCAATAATCATAGATGGTTTTGACGAATTGCTCTCAAAAGACATGTCATTGGGTTCTAGTGATTTTAGGAAAGTCGAAAGCATGTTGAATACAATCTTTGATATGCTTAAAGGGAATGCTAAAATTATTATCACATCAAGAAAGACAGCTATTTTTAGCAGTGAAGAGTACTATTCGTGGATGGCAAATTCGGCAACAGATTTCAAGATGCTTCGAATCTCGTTATCTGAGCCTACAATAAAGAATTGGCTATCCCCACAACAAATAGACATCTTAAGACAAAACAACTTCCCGATTGAGAATGTTTCAAACCCTGTTTTGTTGTCTTATATTCGTAATCTCACTGATACAGAATTGAAATCAGCAAGTAAGGAAAACGCATTAGTCAATAAGTATTTCGCTTTGCTTTTAGAAAGAGAGCAAATACGTCAGAAACTATTTATGACATCACACACACAAATGCGTATTTTTATGAAGCTTGTGAGATTTATGTGTGAGTTTAATATTAAAGCAGAAGAAAAAAGTACAATTAAGGACTTAATTCTGGAATATAATTCAGATATTTTTGCAGATTATATTGAGAATTATCCAGATTACCCCAAGCCCACATATGACGAGCTCGCTGACACTTTATCAAATCATGTGCTTCTTGACAGAAAAAATAATGGCACAATCGGGTTTATTAATGATTTTGTTTTCGGGACGTTAATTGGCGACAACCTTCTCAATGGGAAGTTTTCAGAACACTATTCAAAGGAATCATTACCTTCTATTATTAATGAAGATTTTGCCACTTTAGCTATTACCGCATTTAGGGTACAACCTAGGGAAAGAAAAGAAGCATTATGGAATCAATTATCATCTTTCGATTCCTCTTTCAGCCAAGATTACTTTTTCCAACGTGATATATACCTAAAGAAGAGATTAACAAAAGAGCAATTTACAGACATGTCCATTAATGACATGTCAATCGACTCTGTTGCTTTCTCTCATAATGCACTATTACAGCATGTTGTATTCAACAATTGTGTTTTTGCAAATTGTTCATTAAAAAGAACTGCGTTCTTTCAATCAGGACTTATTAATTGTCATTTGCATAATTGCAGTTGGGAAAACAATGATAATATCGAAGGTGAATCTTCAATGTACCTAATATCATGTACTAGTGATAATGGGATAGAACTCTCTCTTTATAAAGAACAAGATACAATTGAAAATGCGGATCAAGAGAATCATGACCTTCTTTTTATTATCATCTCTTGCTTCTTTAAGGAGGACGGTCGGTATAGTCCAATGAAAAGGATTACAGCAATAAGAGCAGAATTGTCAGATTACAACAGAAAAGAATTATCTAAGGCTTTTGACAAACTGAGTAATCAAAAAATGATTAATATCGATGGCGATTTATGCTTTATACAGAAAGAGGGTATTTCATATTACTATAAGTATAAATAAATATGCAACAGAATCCAGCATTAATGCTCATTGAGCGAGCTATATATGATGATATCATTCACGAACTACATAGAATAGGTATCCATTGTAGGGTATTTTCCAGAATTAAAGAGTACGATTCGTTAAAAGAAAAGATACGGAGGAAGAATAAAGATTCATCAACTCCATATTACACTGAAACAGGGCGCAAAATGCAAGATATTTTGGGTATCCGTGTTGTTACCTACTTCTATGAAGATGTTCAACTTCTCTGGGATTTATTTTCAAAAAAGTACGAGGTCGTAGGTACAGAAGAAGCTATTATTAATACAAATAATTTTGAGGCATTACGAAAGAATATGGTGTGTCGAATGCCACCCGCTCAAATGATTGTTTTCAATGATTACATCAATTCTCTAAACGAAGGAAGCGAATATAAACTTGTCGATTCTACTTTTGAGATTCAGTTTCGTACGACATTGTCAGAGGGATGGCATGAAGTAGATCATGTATTGAGGTATAAATGCAAGGAGGACTGGGTTGGATCAGAGATGGAGAGCAGAATGCTTAACGGAATCTACGCCACTTTAGAGACGAGTGACAGAGCATTAAAAGCGCTATTTGACGATCTCGCTTACAAGCATTACAAGAAGTCGAACTGGAGCGCTATGATTCGCTCAAAATTTAGACTACATTTCGTCAAGGGTGATTTATCTGATGGAATATGTAAAATACTTGATGGAAATCATTTACTTGCCAAACGGATATTCAAGATTGATCGAAACCAAGTTATTCAAGCGATTTCGGACTCTGGCATACTTATTCCTTTGTCTTTAGACAACATAATACAAATCGTTAATTATTTATATATTAACGACGATAGTATTGGGGCTTTAGTATCTCCTATTATTGCAAGGGATCTCAAAAACAGATTGTCTCCATTCCGAAGCATTGATGAATAAGCAATGTGCTCTTCATGTGGGTCTTGTTGAAGAAAGCCTCCGCAGAAGATATAATCAACTGCGGTTCTTCAATATGTTATCAACAACATTCAAGGGGATAACTCCGATTGTTTTTACACCTTATTGTTACTCTTTTCAATATTTGGACTGCCCAACGGCTCGATGTCCTGGCTACAAGGAAAAAGAGAGGCTGGCTATCAGTCTCTCGACTTTTTAGTCAGCCCCACATTTATTCCGCACAGACTTCACAGTGGGTATCTTCCCGTGTTATAACTGTAGATGTGCAGATGCTGTTATTCAGAGGGCATGTGGTACTCGCCATCTATGATCAAATAATAGGTGCCGGATTTTTCCATATAAGTCTTCACATTCAAAAGAGACCTGTCGGCATCAAAACTGTTGGAATGGAATTCCTTTCCGTCATCAAAGATTACTGTAATAGATGATATCCTGCCGGGATTGAACAAGTCAAATATATCTTTTGCCTCAATCAATACAGTCCGAGACTCTCCAACCGGGATTTCGGTTTCGAACAGCGTTTGGTTTGACGGTCCGTATGCTTCTATCCTAATTCCTACCGGTGTCCCGTTTTCATAAACGATTTTCACATTCGTGGGATTTGGATCCACTATGCAGCCACATACCATTGAAGTGATCACGGCTAAAACACATAATGAACTAATTATTCTCAAGCAATTCTTCATATTTCTCTAGAAATAAATCAATTTGTTCATCAGTAACATTGTTTGGTTTCCAAAGCTTTAGATTCCTCTTTAAACTTGATAAACCATAAGAATCGAGCAACAACATATTTATAACATTATACTCATACCCAGAAATCTGGTCATTTGGCAGATTTGAATTGAAGGTTGATTGGTTAAATGTGTCAACAAGATCGATGAAAAGAGGAGTATAATTGTCATCGCCATCATTCCATGACTGATCCGTACTGGCTGAGGTTGTCGTACCTAATGCCCTATACTCAATGTCTGACAATGCCCATGCGACAAAATCCGCCCAACTCTCTGTTATATAGTTTTTGACTTGCAAAAATTGAACCGTGGTCATCCATGTGCAATGTGCCGCATGGCCAAGTTCATGTGCGGTTATATTAAAAATAATATCTGTACCCCGATATGAGCCATCCTTGTATTTCCCCCACACTCTGATATCAGGAACAATTCCGAGAGTCAAGTTCGAAGCATAGTCTCCGCATTTTCGCTTGTTATATGAGTCAAAAAAACAAAGTTTTTCCTTCCTGGCATTTGCTGGACGAGCCAAACCGTTGATGTTATCATGATAATATCTATATGCCGCTCTGTGCATTGCAGCATACCGTATATTCTTCTCATGCTCAGGACCTATATCAATATTCCAGGCCGAATGGTCAAGCTTTGGACCATCAAACGATACTTGGCCGAACTCCCCTTGCCGCACATCCCATTCGTCAGATTCCCATACAATTTTCATATTAACTGGATTCTTAAAAGAAGCAAGTTCAAATTCTCCATTATTGTCGGTAAGGGTTTCTTTAACTTTTAACAAATGTGTGCCTCTGATTCGAACACCTTTGATGGGTATGTACGAATTCGTATGGGTGTCAAAAGACCTAACTCTACCTGAAGGATTCCAAGAGCCTCCTCGTGTTTCGATTACCTCTTCATACTTCAAACCACATATCTCATATGCCTTTTTTAATAGGATTTCATAGTTGGTCGCTTCTGAGGTAGTCCTTGTTTCAACATATTCATCATCGTAATCTGGAATGTATGCTTTTATTAGTATTTCCGATTCTACTGGGATATTATTTATTTCAGGCCACCTCTCAACAGGAAGCGTAGTATACTGGAACGTAGGCATATTATCCGGGATTGTCGGATCATGATAATATGAGCCATGTACAACAATTTCTCTATCGAGAGGAACCTCGCTTAGGAAAACCCTTGGCTCAAGATTACGCAGAATATCCAGCTCGTCTGAATTCTTTGGTTTGAAACGAATATAATAGTGAGTAGGCTGAACGGAAGAAATGTCTATACTTGACCTTGTTTGATAATCAAGAGAAGAATATGCCTTCTGAAGGTTTTCTATCGAGTATGGGATTTTGATGGTACTTCCTAGGACGTACTCCCCCTCGGTTGTCATGTCCATTGAAAAGGATGACTGCTGAGTGCAATCATCAATCACCGTAAGCGGTAGTGCCTCCTTAGAGCAAGATGCAAAAACACTTAGAGAAAGAAGTGTTAAAAATAGTTTTTGTTTCATAATTAATGTTCACTGTTGTCCGGAGAATAATTACCATAATGTAAAACTCCCGACAGAACCTGTCTCCGGAACCACAACGGAATCTGTCGGCTGATAATAGTACGACATTGCAATTGTCCGGACAAAAGTAAATTGAAAAGAAAGTAATACAAAAACATTGTCTCTGAATGCGACAATATCGACCATGAACAAGACATATCCAACGTCGAATCCTTTTTCAACAACCAGAGCGCCATTTGCTGAAGAAAGTCCTTTCTTGGCCTTAAGGTTCTTTCGTCGTCATTTCTCTCTTACGTTTCTTTTTGACCAGCCTTGGTACGTTTGAGCTGTTCTTTGGCCTTTAATGGATTATCATGATTATCGGTAGGGAGAATGGCTACGGTGTGGTATTTCCGTTGCATGGTTTTACTCTCCTTCTCAGAGAGATAGGGAGATGAATATACTCTGTTGAATTGTCCCCCCTGTAGGTGTCACTATTGAAATGAGCAATGCCGATGATTGTCATGATTGAAAATAGGCCAAGCAGACTTACACCGATAGTAATAAATCTGTATTTTAAAGCACGTGCCCGCAATTCCCTCCATACGATCTCGGCGATTGACATTGCCGCGCTTCGCAGGAGGTTAGCCGCCTTCTCAGTCCGGGAACGGACGATAAAGGCACCGACGGTCCCGCCGAGGAAAGCTCTCAGGATGCGATGGGCATGGTACATCGATAATGCGTACACCTCGGCAAGCCTCGCCAGGCTGATATCCTCGCCGATATGAGCGTACACGTAGTCGATGACGCAGTTCACCTTTTCCTGATATAGTTCTGTTGCCGATTTCTTCTTCTGAATATGTCATTTCTCCGATGCAAAAGTAATACCTTCCAACGGGACCGACTTCGCAGATGTCGCGAAAATGAGCTACCATTTGCAGAGCAACAATGTCTGCCGCAAAAACAGGCCATCAACAATCTCATATGAACATCGTAAGTTGTTATTCTGTTCATTATTGTTTACCTTTGGTTATATAGATTCCTTCAGTTATTATTAGGGAACGATATACCTGTTTACACCAATAATCTCGTAAAATATTGAAGTCCAGGCTGAAATAGCCTGGACTTTTGTGAAAGAAAACCATAGGTTTAAGGTATAAATACATAGAAATACCTTGAACTATGAGACTTACACTTGAGCACTTTGATTCCCTTATCTCCCTCACCAACCATTTCAATAGTGACAAGCGTTGCCGTGACTTTATCACCGAGCAGCGCTGGGGCAAGGTGGTTGTCTGCCCCCACTGTGGTTGCACCCACATCTATGTCTGCGGTAACGGAGACAATCAGTTCAAATGTGCTAATTGCCACAAGCGTTTCTCTTGTCTTGTCGGAACCATCTTTGAGAACACCAAACTGCCGTTGCAAAAGTGATTTATGGCTATGTACCTTATCAGCAGCCACAAGAAGGGCATATCCTCCCACCAACTCGCAAGGGATATTGAGGTAACGCAGAAGACAGCGTGGTACATTCTCCATAAAGTCCGCACCCTGTTCAATCAGTATGATACTCCTACCCTTGAAGGCGAGGTGGAGATAGACGAAATGTATCTCGGTGGGAGGGAGACCAACAAGCACGAATCCAAGAAGACAGAGAAAACTCAGGGTAGGAGTACCAAGACGAAGACTCCCATATTCGGTATGGTGGCAAGGAAGGGCGAGGCAAGGGCTATCGTTGTTCCCAACACGCAGGCGGCTACCCTTATGCCCATAATCAAGCAGTTTGTGGCAGACAATGCCTATATCTTCACGGACGAACCCTCTTCCTACGCAGGGCTTGTCAAGGAAGGATACAAGCACGGAGTCATCCATCACGGCGAGAAGGAGTTCTCCAAGGACGGAATTACTACCAACTCCATTGAAGGTTTCTGGGGACATTTCAAGCGTATGGTGTTCGGTAACTACCATTTCGTTTCCAAGGCATACCTTCAGCAGTATATTAACGAGGCGGTGTACCGCTACAATACAAGAAAAGCGGACGAATCCGTCCGCCTTGCTGATATGTTCGCCAAGTCCATTGGTGTGTGTTCCTATGAAATGGTTAAAGCCTTGAAAGCCGCCTAACCGTACAATTCGCTCAATACCTTCTTTACTGACTCCGCAATAACAGCCCGAAGTTGAGATTCATTGAGTACAATTATGTTCTTTGTTTCAACACCCTCAAGCACTATTGTAGTCTCAGGTTTGTTTGGCGTAAGTTCAAATACCTTTGCGTGCTTTTGGGGATTAGTTTGCAAGGGCTCATAGTAATTGTTATTTTCGGGAATTCGTTGAATCATCGCATTTATTATCCCGATATTTCTAGGTGAGAGAATAGAAAGATTATATACATACTGTATAACTTTGAAACTGTTCAACTTGCCAATCACAATCCGTTTACCATCATATCCCAATATATTGTTTCCATCATCATCTTTTTTGTAGACATTCATATCTGCGGTCGTGTTTGAATTGTGATTCCCATCATCCGAAAGAACAATACAAATATTTGCACAACATTCACTGGGGTCAACTGGCGCATTTTTGACCCAGGTCCACAATTCTGTTCCGTGATTTGACACCCTTACCTGAATGTATCCTTTACTAGTTTTGTATAGCCTATAAAAAGAATCTTCGTATTTATTGGGTTCAAACCCGGCGTTATCTTTTAGGACTGATATTGCTTCTTCAAAACTAACCATACTAATCATTTATTGATAAATAGTCTTATCTTTGTGAAAATGTATAATATGATACGGCGTATTGCAGATTTGGCTGAAAAACAGAGGAACGCTGTTTTCTCTGACAGTATGATTGCTGACTTTGATGAATCTCTTTCATTTGCAATCATTAAAGGAGAAGATGTTTTAGGCTATGTTTTATTGAAGGCATATTCTATTGATGAATCGTTGAACATTGAGCATCGCCCTTCCTTCCCTATATCGCAATTTGCTTGTGAAATTCTGAGAATACGGCCTCTTGTAGGAGAGAATGATACAGCTATAACCTTGTCCCTTTTAAAAACCACTTTGAACAGAGTTGAAATGTGGTATAATAAAGACAATGAATATTTCAAATACTTATGGGGAGTTTTCTCACAAGAGGGTGACGCACATTTCTTTGCTGACACTATGAATTGCGACATTTCCAGATGTCTACTTGGGACGGATACAATGAAATTTATCATTTTTAGAGAACTAGATAATGATATGTGTGGTTAAAATAAAACGCACCCGAATAGGATGCGTTTCGTTTTTTGCTACCTTTGCAGGTGGAAGTCACAACGCCAGTGTAAAAAAAGACTCGTGGCCAACCCGGTTAGGATGTGTGTTTAGTCCACTGCCGCCGGAGTAACTTAAGTAGAGCCCCACTCGCTGGGTCCAATAGGAATAGGCACTGCAATGTGGCTTCCTTTTTTCTATAAATATATCGTTTCTCTGAAAAGAGTCAAGAGTTAGTGTAAACAGGTATATCGTTCCCTATTTTAAACTTATTTCGTTGAATATCAATCAGTTTTGACTAAAGCAGGGACGACTAATTACGTTTTCTTAACCTCTCGTGCACAAACAACCAGGAGATTCATCGGGACCGTCAGCCACCCATCATCTGATGTCCATTTTCAATCATAGTTGGACACAATGCCGGTTATCGTTATGGTTATCGTTCACTCGAGCTTGCTCGCTTGTTCCGAAGGTCTCAAGAACTATTAACTTTAATCTCTTCGCTCGGCCCATAAGGACGCTTGCCTCAGCAAGAACTGTTACATCGGAGCAGGCCACCGAGTTGGCGGACGCGGGTTTTGAGGAGGTGGAGGATTTGAAACGACATAAAACTGTTCAATTACTCTCACTTTCCACCCATTCCTTAAATTCCTTATAATTCATCACATTCCCAGCATCGTGAAACGCACCCGATGCCACCAACATCGTCTTATCGGTAGTGATGAAACGGAATGGTTCGTGGTCAACCGTATGATCATTTACGTGAAACATAAGCGCAATGTCCCACACATAGTTTTTCAGTTTGTCGTCCGAAATCTGGTTCCTGCTCTGATGAATCCGTCTCA
>JAEEGL012109945.1_pt1 | contig 13175 bp, 10 predicted proteins | sample 9134231 | NCBI WGS metagenome assembly JAEEGL01 (sample SAMN16246548, study PRJNA631951) | gut metagenome | biome: gut microbiome; feature: rumen; material: fiber-attached | host: Bos | place: Iran: Karaj | collected 2018-10
ACAGCGCAGGGGGCAGCCCTTGAGGAATACCGTGGTGCGGATGCCGGGGCCGTCGTGAACGGAAAACCCCTGAATGTCGTACAGCTTGCCGGTGAGCTTCTTTTCTTCCATAGCCAGCGCCTCCGTAAAGTCCTTTTTTCTTTCATTATAACGGCTTCAGGGAAAAAGGCAAGGATTTATATAGTTTGGAAAGTGGAGCTGCGGTATCGCCTTCGACGATGATCTGAACGCTGCCGCCGAAGGCGGCGCCGGAACCCTGTATCCATATTATCATATTATTATGTATTCGGGTCCTCCTCTCCGCCCCTGGGCCACTGGGCCCGGAGATGGCGGAGGGCCTGGTTCACGTTCTGGGCGGTACAGCCCCACAGCTGGGCGACCTCCACCTGAGTATAGCCCCGGAAGGCCAGCAGCGTCAGCAGCTCCAGACTTTTTTTCGGGAGGCTCTGCAGCCAGCTGCAGAGCTCCGGCGAATCGATGTCCGCCAGCCAATCCGTTTCCTCCTGCAGCGGCGCCTCCGGAGGAACGGTCACCGCCTCCGGAAACTGGCGGGTCAAAGACTCCTCCCAGCTCTCGTTGCCGCTTTCGGCCTCCAGGGTCCAGACGTGGCGGTAAAAGCGCCGGTCCGAGCGGAAGACCTCCAGATCGAAGCGGTACAGCTCCCGGATCTGCTCCTCGCTCATCCCCTGCCTTCGGTATTCCTCCGCCAGCCGGGCCTGACGGCGCTGAAAGGCCTTCCACCTGTTTCCGTTATGCCAGTTCATTTGCTGCTCCTTTCCGCCCCGAAATGACAAAAAGCCGCCCGACCCGCATACCGTTCCTTGGGTATGCGGATCAGGCGGCACATGGGAAGTCACGCCTCAGCTAAGGCGGCTCCGGGGCACAGACCTGAATGCTTGTATGAAATTGTCCCTCAGCTTCTGCGAAACGACAGGGCAGGGAAAATGACCTCCTCGCCGCAGTTGTGGCATTTGATGCGGCAGGGTCCGTGGTTCCCCCGATAGAGGAACTCCACCTTGTGGCCGCAGAAGGGACAGATGCGGGCCACGGTATACTGGGTGGCGCAGCTTTCCCGGAGCGCGTTCTGCTCTGCCATGGCCCTGGCGTAGCGCTCCGGGTCCGCCTCCCTTACATTGATTCTCGGCATTCTTCTTCCTCCTCCATAGTGATGTCCAGAACGGCCCAGGGGTCCGCCGGGTAGTCCCGCCGCAGAAGGCCCAGCCGCCGGAGCCGCAGGGCCAGGGCCTGCCGGGAGACCCCCAGGGACTCCGCCAGGGCAGAGGCGCGCCGCCAGGTCTCCGGGTCCAGCCGGGGATGCAGCACCCGGAGGGGCCCGGTCAGCCCGTGCTCCCGCATTCCCCGGCGCAGCAGCTCCTCCGGCATCAGAAGAGCGGCAGCCAGAGCGTCGGCCCGCCATTCCTCCCAGCTTCCGATCTCCCGGCGGCAGCAGAGAGGCGCCGCCGCCTCCGGGGGCGCGGAAGGGTTCAGCAGCTGGTGGGCGATCTCGTGGGCCAGGGTGAAGTTCCGCCGCCCCTCTGCGCCCCAGGGCGGGGCCAGGGAGGCGTCCAGCAGAACGGTCCTGCCGTCCAGGCGCTCCCAGGCCCCGGGCCGGTCCTGCACCGGGACCCAGAGGGGGCCCGCCGAGGTGAGCCCCAGCAGCGCCCCGTCGCCGGAGAGGCAGCGGTACTCCACCCGGAGGCCCAGCAGCTCCCGCCCCAGGCGCCAGGGGTCCACCCGATCCCCGGCCGCGCCGGGCAGGGCGAAGTAGCGCGGCAGCACCCGCCCCGCCAGCGCTTCCAGGGCTTTCCGGCTCCAACAGCCCACGCTCCCGCCTCCCTCTTGTGAGATGGGACCATTATAGCACTCAATAATGGAGTTGTAAAGAAGAATTTTACTCGTTTTTAGGGAATTTCAGAAGAAACGAAGGGCAATTTTAGGAATTCGGGAAAAAGCCTATTCCGTTTTTCCCGTTTTGGGTATAAAATAAACTGCTTAAAGTCTGCCGTTTGCATGACACAGCGGATTTGAGCGGAAAGGAAAAGGCCGTGAAGAAACGACTGACGAAAAAGGATGTCCTTACCGTTCCCAATGCCCTGAGCCTGTTCCGCATCCTCCTGATCCCTTTGATCGTCTGGCTCTATGTCTTTGCGGAAAGGCGTTATCTGGCGGTGGCGGCGGTGCTGCTCTCCGCCGTTACGGATATTGCCGACGGCTATATCGCCCGGCGCTTTCATATGGTATCCGAGCTGGGGAAGCTCCTGGACCCGGTGGCGGATAAGCTCACCCAGGGGGCCCTGCTCATCTGCCTGACCAGCCGCTGGCGTCTCATCTACTGGGTGTTTGCCCTGCTCTGCCTCAAGGAGCTGGTGCAGGGGATCCTGGGGTTGGCAGCCGTCCGCATCACGGAGCGGATGCAGTCCGCCCAGTGGTACGGGAAGATGAGTACCGTGGTGTTCTACGTCACCGTGCTGGTGCTGATTCTGCCCATTGACCTGCCCGAGGCCTGGGCAAAGCTCCTGATGCTCCTCTGCGCCGGAGCCCTGATGCTGTCCATGGTCCTCTATGTCCGCAATTTCCTGGGCATCGTCTGGGAGGCGCTGTTTCCCCAGAGCGGGACCCGCTCGGTATGGCTGCGGCTGTTCATGCTCCTCATGTGGGGCGCGGTGCTGCTCTTTGCCTGGCAGCACCGGAACAGTGTGGTCATGGAGGGGAGCCTGCGGGTGGTGCCCCGCAGCATGTTCCTGGCCCTGCTCCTCATGGCGGGCCTCTTTGTGCTGAAGAGCCTCAGCGTGGTCATCCACAGCGGCATCCTGTACGCCCTCAGCGGCATCCTCTTCCCCCTGCCCCTGGCGGTGGCCGTCAACCTTCTGGGCACCGGCCTCATGGCCGCCCTGAGCTACGGCATGGGCCGGCGCATGGGGGGCAGCGGCATTGACCGCTTCATCCAGACCCATCAGAGCGCTGCGGTGCTGCGCCGCCTGCACAAGGACAACACCTTTATCTTCACCGCCCTGACGCGGCTCGTCAATCTGCTCCCCTTCGATATCGTCAGCGCCTACCTGGGCGCCATGGAAACGCCCCTTCCTCCCTATCTGCTGGGCAGCGTGGCGGGCATGGCGGCCTCCTGCGTCCTCTTCCCCCTCCTGGGGGCGGGGCTGGGGGACCTGGGCTCCCCCCGTTTCCTGGTTCCCCTGGGGCTGGAGGCGGCGCTGATCCTGGCCAGCGCGATGTTCCTTCTGGCCGTGCGGCATAAGGGGGGCGGCGCACCGGCGGCGGAATAACGCAAGTCCCTTCTCTGTCACAGATAGATAGGAGAGAAGCCATGTCTGCGGAATTCACAAAGGAAATGCGGCGGGACTACACCATTCTGGCCCCGGATATGTTTCCCACCCACATGGAGCTGCTGCAGGCGGTATTCCGCATCCACGGCTATCATGTGGTCATTGTCCACGGCGAGGGGAAAAAGGTCATCGACACCGGGCTCAAGTACCTGCACAACGACATGTGCTACCCGGCCATCTGTGCCGTGGGGCAGCAGCTCTACGCCCTGACCTCCGGGGACTATGACCTGAACAGGACCGCCCTGATCTTTTTCCAGACCGGGGGCGGCTGCCGGGCCTCCAATTACATCATGCTCCTGCGGAAGGCCCTGGAGAAGATGGGCCTCCCCCAGGTGCCGGTGATCTCTCTGAGCCTGACGGGGCTGGAGCGGTCCCCCGGCTTCCGCTTTACCCCGGCCATGCTCCTGGCGGCGATGCGGGCCATCATCTACGGGGACATGCTCCTGCTGCTGAAGAACCAGACCCTGCCCTACGAAACGCATCCGGGGGATACGAAGACCCTGGTGGAGAAGTGGATCGGAACGCTGACGGCGCAGTTTGCCCGGGGCCGGGGCCTCTCGGGTCCGGCGCTGCGGCGGAACCTCCGGGCCATGGCGGAGGACTTCGACCGCATTCCCCGGGAGAAGAAAGCCCTCACCAAGGTGGGCATCGTGGGGGAAATCTATGTGAAATACGCCGCCTTCGGCAACAACGGACTGGAGCAATTCCTTCTGAGCCAGGGCTGCGAGGTGATGGTCCCCGGGGTCCTGGGATTTTTCCAGTACTGCTTTGCCAATACGGAGACGGACCGGCGCTACTACGGGGCGTCGCGGATCCACGATCTGGCCGGGAAGCTGGTGCTGCGCATTTCCGAGCGCTGGGAGCGGGAGATCCTGAAGGCCCTGAAGGGCACGGAGTTTGAACCCCCGGTGACCTTCGACCGGGTGAAGGAGCTGGCGGAGACGGTCATCGACCGGGGCGTGAAAATGGGGGAGGGCTGGCTCCTTCCCGGAGAGACGGCGGCACTCATCGAAAAGGGCTATGGGAACGTGGTCTGCGCCCAGCCCTTCGGCTGCCTGCCCAACCACATCGTGGGGAAGGGCACCATCCGGAAGCTGCGGGAGCTGTATCCCGAGGCCAACATCTTCCCTGTGGACTACGACGCCGGGGCCAGCAAGGTGAACCAGGAAAACCGCATCAAGCTTATGCTGGCCATGGCCCGGGACCGGGAATAAGGGATAGGAACAGTCCGCCGCCTGCCGCCCCTCCGGGGGGAACGGCAGGCGGCGCTTTTGGAAGGGCCGGACGGAGCCCTCCGCCGGGACCTCCGGAGCCCTCCCTGCGCAGGGCGATTGCCTTTTTCCCCGAAATATGATAGAATACAACCGAAAATGCCGTTACAGCGAGGAAAGCCAATGAAGAGACTGGGCATCGACGTGGGGTCCACCACCCTGAAGTGCGCCGTGCTGGACGAGGGCGGGGCGCTGCTGTACTGCGAATATATGCGCCACTTCTCCCGGATCGCCGAGCATCTGGGAAGGCTGCTGGCGGCCGTCATGGAGCGCTTTCCGGGGGAAACCATGGCCCTCTCCCTCTCCGGCAGCGCGGGGATGGGGCTGGCCGAGGAGCTGGGCATCCCCTTCGTACAGGAGGTCTATGCCGAGCGCCTGGCCGTCCGGCGCTTCCTGCCGGAGACGGACGTGGTCATCGAGCTGGGGGGCGAGGACGCCAAGATCCTCTTCCTCACCGGCGGCTTCGAGATGCGCATGAACGGCACCTGCGCCGGGGGCACCGGGGCCTTCATCGACCAGATGGCCTCTCTGATGCAGGTCTCTGTGGAAGAGCTGAACAGCCTGGCGGAGAAGCACGAAAAGCTCTACACCATCGCCTCCCGCTGCGGAGTCTTCGCCAAGAGCGACGTGCAGCCCCTTCTGAACCAGGGGGCGAAAAAGGAGGACGTGTCCGCCAGCATCCTTTACGCCGTGGTGAACCAGACCGTGGCGGGCCTGGCCCAGGGCCGGGAATTCAAGGGGAACATCCTCTATCTGGGCGGCCCCCTCACCTTCCTCTCCGCCCTCCGGGCCGCCTTTGACGACGTGCTGCAGACCAAAGGCATCTGCCCGGAGAACTCCCTCTACTACGTGGCCATGGGCGCGGCCCTCAGCGGAACGGGGGAGGAGCGGGACCTGCGCGCACTGGCGGAGCGGCTGAAGCAGGGGACCGGCAGCGGAAACTACATAGCCTGCGAGCCCCTGTTTACCTCGGAGGCGGAATACGCCGCCTTTCAGGAGCGGCACCGCCGGGCCTCCGGGGGCATCCGGGAGATCGAGGCGCCCCGGGGGGATATGTTCCTGGGCGTCGACGCGGGCTCCACCACGGTGAAGGCCGTTCTCTGCGACCGGGAGGGGAACCTCTTCCACCCCTTCTACGCTCCCAACCACGGGAACCCGGTGCCCCTCATCCGGGGCTATCTGGAGGAGATTTACCGGCAATTCCCGGAGATCCGCATTGCCGCCTCCGCCGTTACCGGCTACGGGGAGGAGATCATCCGGGCCGCCTTCCGCCTGGACTGGGGCCTGGTGGAGACCATGGCCCATTTCACCGCCGCCCGGCGCTTCCGGCCAGAGGTGGATTTCATCCTGGACATCGGCGGTCAGGACATCAAGTGCTTCCAGATCCGGAACGGGGCCATCGACAACCTCTTTTTGAACGAGGCCTGCTCTTCCGGCTGCGGCTCCTTCCTCCAGACCTTTGCCGAGGCCCTGGGCTACAGCCCGGAGGAATTTGCCCGCCTGGGCCTCTTTGCCAAAAAGCCGGTGGACCTGGGCTCCCGCTGCACGGTGTTCATGAATTCCTCCGTGAAACAGGCCCAGAAGGACGGGGCCACGGTGGAGGACATCGCGGCGGGCCTCTCCATCAGTGTGGTGAAAAACGCCCTCTACAAGGTCATCCGCTGCGCCGGCGGAGATCAGCTGGGGCAGCACATCGTGGTCCAGGGGGGCACCTTCCTGAACGACGCCGTCCTCCGGGCCTTTGAGCGGGAAACGGAGATGGAGGTCATCCGCCCGAAGTACGCCCCCCTCATGGGGGCCTACGGCGCCGCCCTCCACGCCCTGGAGCGGGGCCCGGGGGAGGGGAAGGGCCTGCTGACGGCCCGGGAACTGCGGGATTTCCGCCACGAGACCGGCACCACAACCTGCCAGGGCTGCCTGAACCACTGCAGCCTCACGGTGAACCGCTTCGGGGAGGGACGGCGCTACATCGCCGGGAACCGCTGCGACAAGCCTCTGGGGGGCCGGGGCCGCCAGGTTCGGGAGGACCTGTACGAGGAAAAACTCCGGCTGCTGGAGGAATACTGCAAAAACGAGAGAGACCCGGCAAAGCGGACCGTGGGCATCCCCCTGGGCCTCAATTTCTTCGAGCTGCTGCCCTTCTGGCATACCTTCTGGCGTGAGCTGGGCTTCAATGTGCTGGTCTCTCCCCTCTCCAGCCGGGAGACCTACCTCCGGGGGCAGCACACCATCCCCTCCGATACCGTCTGCTATCCCGCCAAGCTCATGCACGGCCACCTGGAGTGGCTGCTGGACCAGAAAGCGGAGGCGATCTTTTATCCCAATATGAGTTACAACACCGAGGAGGGGCTGGGGGTCAACCATTTCAACTGCCCTGTGGTGGCCTACTATCCCCAGGTGCTGAAGATGAACGTGCCTCGGCTCCGGGAGACGGTGTTCATCGACGATTTCGTCAGCATCGCGGAGCCGAAGCAGTTTCTCCGCCGGATGGGAGAGATCCTGAAAAAGTATGTTCCCGACCTGGGGAAGGGGGTCCTGCGCCGGGCGGCGGACCGGGCCTACGAAGCCTATGCGGCCTATTTCCGGGCCCTTCGGGAGAAGGGGCGGGAATACCTGGAAAAGGCGGAGGCGGAGGGAAGGCCGGTCATCGTTCTGGCGGGTCGGCCCTACCACCTGGACCCGGAGATCAACCACGGCATCCACAGCCTTCTCGGGCGCCTGGGGGCCGTCGTCATCACCGAGGACAGCGTCAGCGGCCTGGTGGAGGCCTTCCCCGTGAAGGTGCGCAACCAGTGGACCTATCATGCCCGCCTCTATGCCGCAGCCCGCTGGGTGGCCGCCCAGGGTGCGAAGGTGAACCTGGTGCAGCTGGTGTCCTTTGGCTGCGGGGTGGACGCCATCACCACCGACGAGGTGCGCAGCATCCTGGAGGACGCCGGAAAGATCTACACCCAGATCAAGATCGACGAAATCTCCAACATGGGAGCGGTGAACATCCGGCTCCGCAGTCTCTTTGCCGCCGCGGAGGAAAAGGAGCGGCGGGAGGAAGCCCCGCAGGCGGCGGAGCGGGAAAAAGCAGCAAGTACCAGGTAAGAGGAAACGAAAGGCCCCCGGAACGAGCTCGTTCCGGGGGCCTTTGCAGGAGAAGCCCGGCGGCCTTCGCTTCCGCAGACGCGGATCAGCCCACCTTCAGCACCTTGTAGTCCTTGGCCTCCACGGCGTTTTTCAGGGCTTCGTCCGCCACCTCGGCGCTGAGGGTCACCACGGCGGTGCCGGCCTCGTGGCTCACCTGGGCCTCCGTGACGCCCTCCAGGGCCTCCAGGGCCTTCTTCACGGTATTCTCGCAGTGATTGCACATCATGCCTTCGATGGTCAGGGTCTTTTTCATGGGTTCTTCCGTCCTTTCTTCCGCTAAATTGTCTTGGGACTCCGCCTCGGTCAGCAGTGTTCCGGCCGCCGACAGGGGCAGGGGTTTCCGATGCTTCCGATCCCCTGCGGCGCTGTGGATGTCCGTCAGGTTCAGCCGCAGAGAGTTCATCACCACGCAGAAGCTCGACAGGCTCATGGCGGCGGCCCCCAGCATGGGGTTCATGGTGATGCCCAGGCCCACCAGGACCCCGGCGGCGGTGGGGATCAGCAGGGTGTTGTAGATGAGGGCCCAGAAGAGGTTCTCCACGATGTTCCGGTAGGTCCTGCGGCTGAGGCGCACGGCGGCGGCAACATCCATCAGGCTGCTCTTCATCAGCACCACGTCCGCCGCGTCGATGGCCACGTCCGTCCCGGCCCCGATGGCGATGCCGATGTCCGCCCGGGTGAGGGCGGGGGCGTCGTTGATGCCGTCGCCCACCATGATCACCTTTCCGAATTCCCGGCGCCGGCGGATCACCTGCTCCTTTCCCTCGGGAAGAACGCCGGCCACCACCTCGTTCACCCCGGCGGCCGCCCCCACGGCCCGGGCCGTCTGTTCGTTGTCGCCGGTGAGCATCACCACGTGGATGCCCATGTCCTGCAGCTCCCGGATAGCCCGGGCGCTGTCCTCCTTGATGGTGTCCGCCACGGCGATGATGCCCAGCAGCTGCCCGTCCCTGGCGAAGAAGAGAGGGGTCTTGCCCTCCCCGGCCAGGGCCATGGCGGCAGCGTGGGTTTCCGCAGGGATCCGGACCCGGGTGCGGAGAAAGCTCTCATTGCCGCCCAGGAGCTCCGCGTCCCCCAGACTGGCCGAGAGTCCGTTCCCCGGCAGGGCCCGGAATTCCGTGACGGGCTCCGGCTTCCGGCCCTCCGCCTCCGCCCGGCGCAGGATGGCCCTGGCCAGGGGATGCTCGCTCTTCTGCTCCAGGGCGTGGGCCAGGTCCAGAAGCTCTTCCGCTGTCACCCCCGCCGCCGGAAGAAGGTCCGTCACCTCCGGCTCGCCCCGGGTGATGGTGCCGGTCTTGTCCAGGGCGGCGATCTGCACGTTTCCGGTTTCCTGCAGGGCTTCGGCGGTTTTGAAGAGGATGCCGTTCTTGGCGCCCATCCCGTTGCCCACCATGATGGCCACAGGAGTGGCCAGCCCCAGGGCGCAGGGGCAGGAGACCACCAGCACGCAGATGCCTCTGGCCAGGGCAAAGCCCACGGGCCTCCCCAGCAGGAGCCAGACCAGGATGGTCACCGCCGCGATGCCGATGACCGCCGGAACGAAAATGCCGGAGATCCGATCCGCCAGCTTCGCCACCGGGGCCTTGGTGGCCGCCGCGTCGCTGACCATCCGGATGATCTGGGAGAGAGTGGTGTCCTCCCCGACCCGGGTGGCCCGGCAGGTGAGGAAGCCGGACTGGTTCAGGGTGGCGGAGGAGACCTCGTCTCCCGGGGCCTTGTCCACGGGAAGGCTTTCCCCGGTGAGAGCGGCCTCGTTTACGGCGCTCTCCCCCTCCACCACCACCCCGTCCACGGGGATGTTCTCCCCCGGACGGACCACGAAGAGGTCACCGGCATCCACCTCGTCCACCGAGACGGTCAGCTCCTGCCCCTCCCGCAGCACCGTGGCGGTTTTGGGGGCCAGCTTCATCAGGCTCTTCAGGGCGCTGGTGGTCTTCCCCTTGGAGCGGGCCTCCAGCATTTTGCCCACGGTGATCAGGGCCAGGATCATGGCCGCCGACTCGAAGTAGAATTCCATCATGTAATCCATGACGGCCTCGTGCTCCATCCGCACCTGGGCCACGGTCATGGCGAAGAGCATGACGGTGGAATAGCCGAAGGCCGCCGCAGCCCCCAGGGCGATGAGGGTATCCATGTTGGGAGCCCCTTTGAAGAGGCTTTTGAAGCCGCTGACGAAAAAGCGCTGGTTCACCACCATCACCGCCCCCGCCAGCAGCAGCTGCATAAGCCCCATGGCCACGTGGTTCCCCTCCATGAAGGGGGGCAGGGGCCAGCCCAGCATCATGTGGCCCATGGAGAAATACATTAATACAATAAGAAAAACCAGGGAAACGATGAGCCGCTGCCGCAGCTTCGGGGTTTCATGGTCCTTCAGGGCCTCTTCCTCCGCCGCCAGCCGCTCCAGGCTGCTCCCGGCGGCCTTTTTTCCGGCGCCCTTGAGAGCGGCGCCGTAGCCCGCCTCCTCCACGGCCCGGATGATCGCTCCCGGCGCGGCGCTGCCCTCGACCCCCATGGAATTTGTGAGGAGACTAACGCTGCAGGCCGTCACCCCCGCCACCTTGGAGACGGCCTTCTCCACCCGGCTCTGGCAGGCGGCACAGGTCATTCCCGTCACCACATACTGTTCCATCTATGTGCCTTCCTCCCGTCATTTCATCAGCTTCTGCAGGGTTTTTACCAGTTCCTCCAGCTTGTCCTCCTGCCCGGCCCGGATGTCCTCGGCCACGCAGGAGCGGATGTGACTGGTGAGGAGAACCCTGGTAAAGCTGCCCAGGGCGCTGGAGGCCGCAGAGACCTGGTTGAGGATGTCGATGCAGTAGGCATCCCGCTCCACCATTCCCCGGATCCCCCGGATCTGTCCTTCGATGCGGCTGAGCCGGTGGACGAGGTCCTGCAGCTCCTCCGGGGTGCGCTGCTTCGTTCTGCAGAAGCAGGCGATCTCGCCCGGCATCCCCTCTGCCGCAGCGCAGCAGGGTTCTTCCAAGCCGAAGTTCGTTTCCTGGTCCATGTTCGCCCTCCTCTCGGATACCCCCGGGGGGTACTTTCAAGGGGAGTATATACCCGGAGGGGGTATCTGTCAAGGACTATTTCCCCTTTTTTCCTTTTCGATTTCCGGGTCCTGCCGGAAACGGAAATGCTTCGCAGCGTGAAAAAAAGGGGAGATTCTGCTTGACCGGAGAAAAAGGATGTGTTAATATACGATTCCCACGGAGTGGAACTTTAATCTCAAAACGTTTGTGTTTTTGGGAATGTCTCCCTATAATCGTGGAAATCGTGAAAAACTCTTGTTTTTTTTGCAGGGGCCCGTTATAATGAGCTAAATTAGAGTATCCTGCATTTTCTGTGTATATTGCGGTTCGAAGCGCCCGACATCCTTTCGCCGGGGCACCGGTTCCCGAGAGGATGACAGTGCGAATATCTCCGCTTAAAGGTTGCCGTCCGTATTCTCCGGCGTCCTCCTCAGCGGTAAGATTTGGAGTGGATCATGACAGAAAAAACTGAAAACGTGGAGATCGATCTTCGGGAATTGTTCGGAGCCCTTCTTCACCGTGCCTGGCTTATCGCCCTGGTGGCCGTCGTGGGAGCGGTCATCGTTTTTGGCTATACTTATTTCATGGTGGATCCTCTTTACCGTTCCAGCACGCTGCTTTATGTCAACAACTCCGGCATCAACATCGGCAGTTCCTCCTTCAGCATCTCCTCCGGCGAGCTTACCGCCGCCCAGAAGCTGGTGGACACCTATGTGGTCATCCTGAAGTCCCGCGCCGCCTTGAACGAGGTCATCGAAGAGGCGGAGCTTCCGTATACATATGAGCAGCTAAAGGACATGATTTCCGCCGGGGCGGTGAACTCCACCGAGGTCTTTGAGGTGGTGGTCACCAGCAAAAGCCCCAGCGAGGCGGAGAAGATCGCCAACACCATTGCCAATGTCCTGCCGGAGAAGATTTCCGACATCGTGAACGGCAGCGACGTGCGCATCGTGGATTACGCCGTGATTCCGTCCCACCGCCATTCTCCCAGCTACACCCGCAACACCGCCATCGGCTTCATCCTGGGGGCGGTGCTTTGCGCGGCGGTGGTGATCCTCACCTATCTCTTTGATGAAAACATCCGCAGCGAGGATTATCTCACCCAGAATTACCCGGATATCCCGCTGCTCTCCGTGATTCCGGATATGGCGGCCTCCCGGCAGCATTCCGGCGGGTATTACGGTTACGGCTACGGTTACGGCAGCTCTTCCGGAAAGAAGCGGTCGAGCTCCGCTTCCTCCGGTTCCGGCGGTCATCCGTTCGAGCAAGATGAAGGGAGGGTGCGGGATGAAGCTGTTTGACTGGCAGCGGCGCAACGCGAACAGAAACAGGGGCGGCTCCGGTACCCGCACGGACAATGCATCCGAGCGGCTGTACATGATCGGCCCCAACATGAATTTTGCCTCCTCTGAGGCGTACAAGCTTCTTCGAACCAATCTTCTGTTTTCCTTCTCCGGCATTTCCGAGTGCCGGATTATCGGCATTACCAGCTCCTTCAGCTCCGAGGGCAAGAGCCTTACCTCCGTGAATCTGGCCTATACCATGGCGGAGTCGAAGCGCAACGTCCTGCTGATCGAGGGGGATATGCGTCTGCCCACCCTCAACAAGCGCCTTGTGCTTTCCGCCAGCCCCGGCCTCTCCAATCTCCTGGTGGGCATGTCCACCGCGGGAGAAGCGGTACAGACCTTCCGGGCCTCCAATGACGAGGATTCCCAGGTGACTCTGGATGTGCTGGTAGCGGGGGACATTCCCCCCAACCCCTCAGAGCTGCTGGGCTCCGAGCGGATGCAGTCCCTCCTGGAGGTGCTGCGCCAGCACTACGATTTCATTATTCTGGACCTTCCCCCGGTCACGGCGGTGACCGACGCTTTGGTGGCCTGCAAGCTGGTGGACGGGATGGTGGTGGTGGTTCGCGCCGACCACGCGGTTCGCGGCGCGCTGGCAGAGACCATCCGGCAGCTTCGGCTGGTGAACGCCCACATCCTGGGTTTTGTCTTCAACGGGGCGCAGGAGTCCGGCGCCGGGTACTACCGGCGGCGCGGCTATTACAAAAAGCACTATAAATATAATTACTACTACAAGAAGTCTGATAAGAAATGACCGATTTCCACGCGCATCTGCTTCCCGGCGTGGACGACGGAAGCGACAGCGTTGCTACCTCACTCCGGATGCTGGAGCAGTGGCAATCACAGGAGATCAGCCAAGTCTGTGCGACGCCGCATTTCTATGCGGAACGCACCACCCCGGAGCGATTCCTGCGCCGCCGCAGAGAAGCCGCCGACGCGCTTCTGGCCGCTCTGAAGGGCCGTGGGGAGGTTCCGGCGCTGCGTTTCGGCGCGGAGGTCCGGTTCTTCGACGGCATCAGCGGCGCCGACGCGCTGCCCTCCCTCTGCCTGGAG
>JAEEGL012224319.1_pt1 | contig 13175 bp, 11 predicted proteins | sample 9134231 | NCBI WGS metagenome assembly JAEEGL01 (sample SAMN16246548, study PRJNA631951) | gut metagenome | biome: gut microbiome; feature: rumen; material: fiber-attached | host: Bos | place: Iran: Karaj | collected 2018-10
ATGTACAACAGCAGCAAGGAGCTCAAGTGGGACACCCGCCCCATGGGCAGCGTGTCCGTGTCGGTGGTCTTCCAGCAGGGAAACCAGACGGAGAACAAGAGTACGTCCCGCAGTTTCCGCTGCGGCGCCGAGATGCTGAGCGACACCCTTATCCAGGAAATGGCCGCCGATGTGGTGAAAGGAATTGACGAACGCTTCGCCGCCCGCCGGCCCAAAGGCGGGCAGATGCCCGTGGTGATGGGCGCCGGCGCTTCCGGTATCCTCCTGCACGAGGCCATGGGCCACGCCTTCGAGGCCGATTTCAACCGCAAGGGCACCTCCATCTTCGCCGACAAGATGGGCAAACAGATATGCCCCAAAGGCATCCAGATCATCGACGACGGCACCCTGGCCGGCAACCGCGGCGCCCTCAACTTCGACGACGAAGGCATCCCCGGGCAGAAGACTTATATGGTAGAGGACGGCGTCCTTACGTCGTACCTGCACGACCGCATATCGGCCGCCCATTACGGCGTGCGGCCTACGGGCAACGGCCGGCGGGAGAGCTTCCGCTACGCCCCCCTTCCCCGTATGCGCGCCACTTATATGGAAAGCGGCACCGCCAAGGCGCAGGACCTCATCGCCAGCGTAGGCAAAGGCATCTACGTGGACGAATTCTCCAACGGACAGGTCCAGATTGGCGAAGGCGACTTCACCTTCTATGTGAAGGCCGGCTTCCTCATCGAGAACGGCCGCCTCACCATGCCCGTCAAAGACATCAACATCATCGGCAACGGCCCCGCCGCCCTGGCCGACATGCAGGGAGTGGCCGACGACCTGGCCATCGACCCCGGCGCCTGGACCTGCGGCAAAGAACAGTCCGTGCCCGTTTCCTGCGGCATTCCCACGGTACTCATCGGGCATTTAACGGTTGGAGGAGAATAGATGAACGCATTGTTGACACAGCAGGAAATAGCCCTGGCCCAGCATTGCCTGGCCTATGCGCAGGAGCAGGGCGCACAGGGCGTGCGCATTACCCTTTCCAAGACCCTGATGAACCTGATAGGGCTGCTGAACGGGCAGGTGGACAAGACCGCCCATGCCCTGGACCGCAGCCTGCAGATCCAGCTGCTGGTGGACGGACGGTTCGGCACCTTCTCCAGCAACCGCCTGGAACAGAAGGGCCTGGAAGAATTCATCCGGGACGCCATAGGCACCGTACGTATGCTGGAGGCCGATTCCTACCGCGCCCTCCCCGCCCCCGAACGCCTGGTGAAAAACGCCGTCACCGGCCGCGAACTGGACCTCTACGACCCGGCCTACGATGACCTCACCGCCGAACAGCGCCGCGAAATGGCCCTGCAATCCACGGCCTGGCCCCAGCCCGGCCTCATCGCCGAAGAAGGCGAATATTCGGACTCTGTCTTCGATTCCCTTACCCTGGACTCCCAGGGACTGTATGCGCGGCACACGGAAACGTCTTTCGAGATAGGTTACGAATCCACCGTAGAGGACGCAGAAGGCAACCACCTGTCCAGTTACTGGTGGGACGCCACGCCCCGCTTGAAGGACCTGAAACTGAAGGGATGTGCCGAGAAAGCGTTCCGGCGGGCGAAGGAACAGATTGGCCCACAGGGCGTTCCCAGTGGCAAATATACCCTGATCGTAGACAACGAATGCGCCGCCAAACTGCTTACCCCGGTGCTCAATGCGCTGGGTGGATACAGCCTGCAACAGAAGAATTCCTTCCTGGTGGACAGTCTGGGTAAAAAGTTGTTCCCGGAGTCCCTCACCATCCTGGACGCCCCCCTCACCCAAGGCGACACCGGCTGCCGACTCTTTGACAGCGAAGGCGTAGCCACCCGGGAAATGCCCGTGATAGAGAAGGGCGTGGTGAAGACCTATTTCCTGAACACCTATATGAGCGCCAAGATGGGCCTGGAGCCCACCATAGAGGACATTACCCGCGCCAAGGTGCTGCCCACGGGCGGCTGCTCAACTCAGGAAGATGTGTTACAGAAAGTAAAGGACGGCATCCTGGTCACCGGCTTCAACGGCGGCAACTCCAACCCCGCCACCGGCAATTTCTCCTACGGCGTGGAGGGCTTCCTCATCAAGGATGGAAAGAAAGTGCATCCCGTGCGCGAAATGCTCATCACCGGCGACTTCCTCACCCTGTGGAACAACCTGGTGGCCGCCGCGCAGGACGCCCGTCCCTGCCAGTCCAAGCTGGTCCCTACCCTGGCCTTTAAAAACGTAGATTTCAGTGCCTAAGACCGCCGTTGTCATATTGAATTACAATACCGCCGACTACCTGCAGCGGTTCCTGCCGGGGCTTATCGCTTCCTGCAAAGGGCTGGACGCACAGGTGGTGGTGGCCGACAACGCCAGCCAGGACGGCTCCGTGGCGCTGATGCAGGAGCGTTTCCCGGAAGTGCCGCTTATCCTCCTGGATAAAAACTACGGGTTCACGGGCGGCTACAACAGGGCACTGGCACGTATAGAGGCCGATTATTTCGTCCTCATCAACAGTGACATCGAAGTCCCGGACGGCTGGTTGAAGCCGCTCGTCGAGTGGATGGAAGCCCATCCCGATTGCGGCGCCTGCGGCCCCAAGCTCCTCTCCTACGCCCAGCGGGACACCTTTGAATACGCCGGCGCGGCGGGCGGCCTCCTGGACCGGTACGGCTACCCCTTCTGCCGCGGCCGCATCCTGCAGAAAGTGGAAAAAGACCACGGTCAGTATGATTCGCCGGCTAACGTCTTGTGGTGCAGCGGCGCCTGCCTGCTGGTACGCGCCAGCCTGTGGAAGGAACTGGGCGGCCTGGACGAGCGTTTCTTCGCCCATATGGAGGAAATCGACCTATGCTGGCGCATGCAGCTGCGCGGCTGGAAAGTGACCCTGGTCCCGCAGTCGTACGTCTGGCACATCGGCGGCGGCACCCTCCCAAACGAGTCCCCCTTCAAGTTGCGGCTCAACTTCCGCAACAACCTCCTCCTCCTGGAGAACAACCTCCCCGGCACCTTCGCGGCGCAGGGGCTCCCGGAAAAGGAGGCCCGGCGCAAGGCCCGGCTGCGCATCTTGGCGCGAATGTGCCTGGACGGGCTGTCGGCCACGGTTTATATGACTACCCGCCGCTACAACTTCTACCAGGCGGTGGTGCAGGCGCACGCGGAATACCGGAAACTGAGGCGGCCTGGAGAGATCCCTCAGAATCCGCAGCAGCCCGAAGGCCTCTTCAATGGCTGGATTGTGCCGCGAGGATTGTTCGGAAAAAAGTAGTATATTTGCATACTTATACTTATAGGTAATAGGCACTATGAAGATTATCATCGAAGGCGCAGGACAAGTGGGCTCCCATCTGGCCAAGATGCTCAGCAGCGAGGGCGGTGAGATTACCGTCATCGACAACGACCCCGAGCGCATCCGGGCCCTGATGTCCACGGCCGACGTTGCCACCATCCAGGGGCCGCCGTCCAAAATCAATCTGCTCACGGAGGCAGGTTGCGCCGATGCAGACCTTTTCATCGCCGTCAATCCCACCATGCACCAGAGCGTGAACATCGTGAGCGCCCTGCTGGCCAAGAAACTGGGCACCAAGCGCGTGATTGCGCGCATCGACGACGAAGCCTACCTGGCCCCGGAGAACAAGCTCCTGTTCAAGGATATGGGACTGGACATGATGTTCTTCCCGGAAAAGGGCGCCAGCGACGAAATCCTGGAGATGCTGCGCCACAGCGCCGCCACGGATTCCATGGACTTCGCCCGGGGCAAACTGCAGATGGCCGTCTTCAAACTGGACGACGACTCCCCCCTGCTGGACATGGACGTGAAGACCTTCGCCCACTCCGTGAAAGACAAACACCCGGAGGCCGATTTCCGCATTGTGGCCATCTCCCGGGGCGGCAGAACCATCATCCCTTCCTTCGACACCACCTTCAAGGCCTACGACTACCTGTACATCATCGCCCTCCGCGACGCCCTGCCCGCCCTGATGAAATTCCTGGGCCGGGATAAGCTGGAAGTGAAAAAGGTGCTCATCATGGGCGGCAGCGAGATTGGCCAGATGGTGGCCACCCGCCTGGCCGAACAGAAACTGGACGACATCAAGATTATCGAAATCAACGCCCAGAAGTGCCGCAAACTGTCGGAAACCCTGCCCGACGAAGTGAGCGTGGTGACCGGCGACGTCCGGGACACCGACTTCCTCCAGGAAGAGGACATCTCCGGCTACCAGGCCGTGCTGGCCGTCACCGGCCACGACGAAACCAACATCCTCACCTGCGTGGTGGCCAAGAAACTGGGCGTGCCGCGCGTGATCGCCCAGGTGGAAAACCTGGAATACGTACGCCTGGCCGAGGAAATGGGCGTGGACAGCGTGGTGAACAAGAAGCTCATCACCGCCAGCCGCATCTACAAGTTCACCCTCAGCGACAAAGTGCGTTCCGTGCGCTATATGAGCGGAACGGACGCCGAGGTCCTGGAATACACGGCGGCCCCCGGCTCCAAGATTACCAAGGCCATCCTCAAGGACATCGACTTCCCCGCCAACGCCCTGGTGGGCGGCATCATCCGCGGCGGAGACAGCTTCATCGCCTTGGGTCATACCCAGATAGAACCCTATGACCGGGTGGCGGTTTTCGCCCTGCCCGACGCAGTGAAAGACGTAGACAAACTATTTAGATAAACGATATGAGTATCCAATCGGATCACATTGAAAAATTGGTTCAGCGCCGGGCAAAAGCCCGTCTGGGCGGCGGAGAAAAACGCATCGAAGCCCAGCACGCCAAAGGCAAGAAAACGGCCCGTGAGCGCCTGGAACTGCTGCTGGATCCCGGCAGCTTTGAAGAATACGACATGTTTGTGCAGCACCGCTGCACCAACTTCGGGATGGATGCTTCCCACCCCGACGGAGACGGCGTAGTCACCGGTTGCGGCACCATCGGCGGCCGCCAGGTGTACGTGTACGCCCAGGATTTCACCGTGAGCGGCGGCTCCCTGTCCAAGACCATGAGCGAGAAAATCTGCAAGGTGATGGACATGGCGCGCAGGAACGGTGCTCCCTGCATCGGCCTCAACGACAGCGGCGGCGCACGCATCCAGGAAGGCATCGACGCCCTGGCCGGTTACGCCGAAATCTTCGAGCGCAACATCCTGGGCAGCGGCGTGGTTCCGCAGATCAGCGCCATCATGGGTCCCTGCGCCGGCGGTGCGGTGTATTCCCCCGCCCTCACGGACTTCACGTTCATGGTGAAGAATACCTCCTACATGTTCCTCACCGGCCCCGCCGTGGTGAAGAGCGTCACCGGAGAGGAAGTGAGCCAGGAAGAACTGGGCGGCGCCAGCGTGCACGCCAGTAAGAGCGGCGTGTGCCACTTTGCCTGTGACACCGAGGAAGAGACCCTGGAGGGCATCAAAGCCCTGCTGGCATTCCTTCCCCAGAACAACCTGGAGACCGCTCCCCTGGTGGAGACCTCGGACCCCGTGAACCGCGTGGACGACGCCCTCAACAGCATTGTCCCCGACAATCCCAACAAGGCATACAACATGTACGCCGTGATTGGCAGCATCGTGGACGACGGCAAGTTCCTGGAGGTGCACAAGCAGTTTGCCAAGAACATCATCGTGGGCTTCGCCCATATGAACGGCCGCAGCGTGGGTATCGTGGCCAACCAGCCGGCCGAGTTGGCCGGCGTGCTGGACATAGGCGCCAGCCGCAAGGCCGCCCGCTTCGTGCGCTTCTGCGACGCCTTCAACATTCCGCTGGTCACGCTGGTAGACGTTCCGGGCTTCCTTCCCGGCACGCAGCAGGAATACGGCGCCATCATCACCAACGGCGCCAAACTGCTGTACGCCTACGGTGAAGCCACCGTCCCCAAGGTCACCGTCACCCTGCGCAAGGGCTACGGCGGCGCCCACATCGTGATGAGCTGCAAACAGCTGCGCGGAGACATCAACTATGCCTGGCCCAGCGCAGAGATTGCCGTAATGGGAGCCGACGGTGCCGTAAACGTTCTCTACGCCAAGGACATCAAGGCCAATCCCGAACATGCCAAGGAGATTTTCGAGGAAAAGAAAAAGGAGTACACAGACTTGTTCTCCAACCCTTACCAGGCCGCCCAGAAGGGCTATATCGACGACGTCATCGAGCCGCGCAACACCCGCTTCCGCGTCATCCGCGCCCTGGAGCAGTTAGCCGGCAAACGTGAGGAAATACCTGCCAAGAAACATGACAACCTTCCTTTATAGCCTACTTCTGACCGCCGGCGGGGACAGGATGGCCCAGACCGACCCCCACGGCTGGACGCTCACCCTCATCAGCGTGACGGTGGTGTTCAGCGCCCTCATCGTGCTGTACTTCGTGTACAGCCTCTCCGGCAACATCTTCTCCGGCAAGTTCAAACGCGCCCCTAAGCCCAAGAAGAAGCGCGCCGCCGCGTCCGGCGAATCCGCCGAAGTGGCTGCCGCCATCGCCCTGGCGCTGGACATGGAAAACGGAGGAGACACCTACGCCGCCATCGCCACCGCCGTGCACCTCTACCTGAACGACAACGTGCACGACGTAGAGCCCGGTATCGTCACCATCGCAAGAAAAGAATCTGCGTGGAATAACAAAGCATTGAATTTCAGAAAATTACCCAGATAACATTTATCGCCATGAAAGAATATAAGTTCAAGATTAACGGCAAGGATTACGCTGTGGTCATCGGTGAGGCCGATGGCAAGATGCTCACGGTGAACGTGAACGGCGCCGACTATCAGGTAGAGCTGGAGAACGCTCCCGTCGCCGCACCCGTACAACCCGCTGCCGCTCCCGTAGCGGCGAAGCCTGCAGCCGCCCCTGCCGCAGCCCCCAAAGCCGCCGGCGCCGGTACCACCATCAAGAGCCCCCTGCCGGGCATCATCATTTCCATCGACGTGAAGGAAGGCCAGGCCGTCAAACGGGGCCAGAAAGTGGCCGTAATCGAGGCGATGAAGATGGAAAACGACATCCTGGCCGAATGCGACGGTACCGTTACCGGCATTCACGCCAACAAGGGTGATTCCGTACTGGAAGGCGCAGACATCGTAACCATCGGCTAATGGAAACCGTTATCGACAGCCTGCAGCAGTTCTGGCAATTCACGGGATTCGCCAACTGCACCTGGCAGCACCTGGTGATGATCCTCATCGGGTTAGTGTTCATTACGCTGGGTATCGTGAAGAAGTGGGAGCCCCTGCTGCTGGTGCCTATCGGCTTCGGCATCATCGTGGGCAACATCCCGCTGTTCTTCGACCCGGCCACCGGCCTGGGCCTCAAGATTGGCATCTACGAGGAGAACTCGGTGCTGAATATCCTGTACCACGGCGTGCGCAACGGCTGGTATCCCCCGCTCATCTTCCTGGGCATCGGAGCCATGACGGACTTCAGCGCCCTCATCTCCCAGCCCCGCCTCATCCTCATCGGCGCGGCGGCCCAGCTGGGTATCTTCGGCGCTTATCTGCTGGCCCTGGCGCTGGGTTTCGCTCCCAATGAAGCCGGTGCTATCGGCATCATCGGCGGCGCCGACGGCCCCACCGCCATCTTCCTCAGCTCCAAGCTGGCCCCCGAACTGATGGGCGCCATCGCGGTATCGGCCTACTCCTATATGGCCCTGGTGCCGGTGATCCAGAAGCCCATCATGCTGCTCCTGACCACCAAGAAGGAACGCCTCATCCGCATGAACAAGCCCCGCGTGGTGAGCCAGCGGGAGAAGATCATCTTCCCCATCGTGGGCTTCATCTGCACGGCGTTCATCGTGCCGTCCGGCCTGCCCCTGCTGGGTATGCTCTTCTTCGGCAACCTCCTGAAAGAGAGCGGCGTCACCAAGCGTCTGGCCGCCACCGCCGGCGGTCCGCTCATCGACGTGGTCACCACCCTCATCGGCCTCACCGTGGGCGCTTCCACCCAGGCCGACGTCTTCCTCACCGGACGCAGCGTGCTCATCTTCGGACTGGGCCTGGCATCCTTCGTGATTGCCACCACCTTCGGCGTGAGCTTCGTCAAGTTCATGAACCTCTTCCTTCCGGAAGGCAAGAAGATCAATCCGCTCATCGGCAACGCCGGCGTGAGCGCCGTCCCCGACGCCGCGCGCGTATCCGAGGGCGTGGGCCTGGAAGCCGATCCTTCCAACCACCTTCTCACCCACGCCATGGCTCCCAACGTGGCCGGCGTGATTGGCTCCGCTGTAGCGGCGGGTATTCTGCTGGGATTCCTGGGATAAAGGATGAGAAGAGCCGCCCTCACAGGCCTGCTGGCCGTCTGTACCCTCCTGGCACAAGCACAGGAGCAGCCCAAGACCGGCTGGGTATTCACACCCATGCCCAATATCAGCTATAATTCAGACGTTGGCCTGCTGCTGGGAGCGTACTCAGACTTTTTCTACTACGGGGACGGCACCGTCTACCCCAACTTCCTGCATCACACCAGTATTTCAGCTGCCTTTGCCACCAAGGGCAGCTGGTACGTTCATGGGATGTTCGAATCCGTGGCACTGATTCCGGGCCTGCGCATCAGCGCATCGGCCACGTACCGGGACGCTCGGGTGAACAATTTTTACGGATTCAACGGCGTTGCGTCGCCCTTTCATCCCGAACTGGAACTGAACAAGGATACCCGTACGGCCTGGTACACCAACAGCCGCCGCCTGCTGCGTGTGGCCGGCGCCGTGCAGGGAAAAATTACCGGTCACCTGCACTGGATGGGCGGCCTGGTGTTCCGTCACGTGATGATGGACGACTTCTCCCTCAAGAACTACGATTCCGGGAAAAGTCTCTTTCTGTACTACCGCCAGACAGACCTCATCCACGAAGACGAGTTCAGGGGCGGCACCTCCCTGGAACTGAAGGGCGGCGTCACCTTCGACACCCGGGACGTGGAACTGTTCCCCTCCAAGGGAATGTACGGGGAACTGATGCTGGTGGGAAACGGGGACCTGAAGCAGTGGCGATACAGTTACCTGCAGCTGGCCGCCCAGTGGAAACATTTCGTTTCCATCATCCCCAAGTGGCTCATCTTCGCCTATCACCTGGGCTTTCAGCACACTCTGGCGGGGGAAATCCCCTACTACAACCTGAACGAGTTGGCCACCATCTCCTACCTGTACGAGGAGAACTGCGGGTTCGGCAGCCGCTACAGTATTCGCGGACTACGCCTTAACCGCGTGGCCGCGGCGGGTTATGCCTGGGCCAATTTCGAAATGCGGGTGATTCCGCTCAAGTTCAATCTGTTCAAACAGTACTTCGAAATCGTTTTCAATCCCTTCCTGGACCTGCTCTCCATTACCAAGACCTACCGGGAAGAGGAAATGATGTATAAACTGACACCCATGCCCGGAGAACTGCAGCCCGGTATCCCGGCTATGTGGTATACGGGCGAAAAACGCCCCGTAATGGCCACCGCCGGCATGGGGGTCAAACTGCAAATGAATACCAACTTCATCTTGTCACTGGATATCGGCAAGGGCTTCGACCCGCAGCTAAGTGACTTGTTTATTGGAATGGCCACCACATATGTCTTTTAAAACACTACCTTTTGTGGCCGCTGTCGTGCTGCTGGCAGCCGCCTTCTTCGCAATCCCGCAGAGAAAGAACGAAATCCGTAGAAGCAGCCCGGAGCGTCAGGGAATGAACGGCAAGTACCTGGCCCTCATTGACAGTACCGTGAACGCCTCCATCCAGGACGGGGACGTCCCCGGCGCCGTAGTGGGCGTCGTGCGCAACGGTGCGCTGGTTTTCGAGAAAGCGTACGGCAACAAATCCATCTACCCGGAAGAGGAGCCGATGACCGTGGAAACGATGTTCGACCTGGCCTCCGTCTCCAAGTGCGTGGGCACCACCCTTTCCATTATGCAGCTGATAGAACGGGGCAAACTCCGCCTGGTGGATTCCGTGGCCCGCTATATCCCGGGGTTCAAGCCCTGGGTGGACCCTAAAACCGGCGAAAAGGTGCCCATCCGGGTCCAGGACCTGCTCACCCATGCCTCCGGCCTGGACGCTTACATGGACGACATGGACGGTTACCTGGCAGAGTTCGGTCCCCTGACGCCGGATTCCCTGATGAAGGTGATCGCCACCCGCATCCCGCGCAACTTCAAACCCGGCACCGACGTCCTGTACAGCTGCCTCAACTTCATCACGCTGCAGCACATCCTGGAAACCATCACCGGAGAACGCCTGTGTGACTATGCCCAGAAAAATGTATTTGACGCACTGCACTTAAAACACACCTGTTACTTCCCCTGGGGCCAGGATAACGCCCTGCGGCCCCTGGCGGCACCCACGGAAAAACAGCCCGACGGCAGCGTCCTCCGCGGCATTGTGCACGACCCCATCGCCCGTATCATCAACGGCGGCAATTCCGGCAACGCCGGCGTGTTCTCCAACGTGGAAGACCTGGCGGTCATCTGCGCCGCCCTGCTGAACGGCGGCATTTACAACGGCCACCGCATTCTGAGTCCCCTCACCGTGGACCGGATGTTCGCGGTACCCCCGGCCAACGACCCCAAGGTGGCCCGTGCGCTGGGTTGGGACTGCTACTACCCCGAACCCTACACCAGCGGCGACATCTTCGCCGTGCAGAATCTCCGCGGCCACACCGGCTTTACCGGCACCTCCGTCATCCTGGATCCGGACACCAACACGGCCGTCATCATCCTGGCGCACCGCGTGCATCCCGTGAACGACGGCTCTGCCAGCCGCCTGCGCAGCACCGTCGCATCCATCGTGGCGGCGTCCATCGGCCGATAAAGGATTGGATTTGTAACAATATTTTGTTATCTTTGTAAGAACACTGAATAACTAATTACTCATTCTATATGGACAAACTCCAGGAATTGACCCAACAGTTGTACAACGAGGGCCTTTCGAAAGGAAAAGAAGAGGGCGAGGCCATTCTGGCACAAGCCAAGGCACAGGCCCAAGAAATTGTGAAAAAAGCGCAGGAGGAGGCCGCAGCCATCCTCGAAAAAGCGCAGAAGGACGCACAGGACCACAAGATCAAGGTGGAAGGAGACGTGAAGATGGCCTCCATCCAGGCCATCCAGGCCACCCGCGCCAGCATTGAGAACCTGATCGTAGCCAAGGCCACCGAGCCCGCCAAGGGCGCACTGGCCGAAGAAGCCTACCTCAAGGAAATCATCACCGCCGTGGCCCAGCGCTTCAGCACCCAGGAAAGCGCCGACCTTGCGCTGGTGCTGCCGGAAAAACTCCAGAAGAACCTGGAGCCTTTCGTGAAAGGTGAACTCGGCAAGACCATCGGCAAGGGCGTGGAAACCACGTTCTCCAAGAAGATTGCCGGCGGCTTCGTGATCGGCCCCAAGGACGGCGGCTACTTCATCTCCCTCACAGACGAAGCCTTCCAGAACCTCATCGGCGAATACCTGCGTCCCGCCACCAAGAAAATCCTCTTCGGGGAATGAGCAATTTCGAATACATCATCTCCAGTCTCCCCTACGTAACCGCAGACTTCAAGTACGAGGAAGGGCAGGGGTTCGGGCAGGTCATCGATGAAATCAAGGAGAATCTGGGCGACAGGGACACCGAAACGCTGGATTTCCTCCTCAAGGGATTCGAACCCGATTCCCTGAACGAGGACTTCTATGCCGAAGCCCTTTCCCACTCCCTCCGCTTCATCCGGGAATACTTCCGCTTCGACCTGAACCTGCGCAACGCCAAGGTGCGTTACCTCAACAGGGAGCTGGGACGTCCCGAAGGCCAGGACCTCATCCTGGGCAACAAGAAGCAGGAAGGCGTGGAACTGGACATAGACCTGTTCCGTTTCCAGACCGGAGAATTCGAGGAAAACGCCAAGGTGGAAACGGCCCTCACCCAGGGAGACCTGCTTTCCCGGGAAAAGGAACTGGACGACATCGTCTGGGAAAAGGTGAACGCCCTGGAAACCTTCCACTACTTCGACATCACGGCCGTGCTGGCCTACGTGGCCAAACTGCACATCGTGAACCGCTGGCTGGCCCTGGACGAACAGAAGGGCCGCGAACTGTTCCGCCAGCTGGTGCAAGAAGTAAAGGGCACATACAAAGGAGTAAAATTTGAAGCATAATATGAAAACGAAAGGTATCGTAACGGGCATCGTGAGCAACCTGGTCACCGTGAAGGTGGACGGGCCCGTGGCCGAGAATGAAATCTGCTACATCGACCTGCAAGGGGTGAAGATGATGGCAGAGGTCATCAAAGTGAACGGAGAAACCGCTTCCGTGCAGGTGTTCGAGTCTACGCGCGGCCTCAAGAACGGAGACAGCGTAGAGTTCGAAGGCCGCATGCTGGAAGTGCAGCTGGGCCCCGGCCTGCTGTCCAGCGTTTATGACGGCCTGCAGAACAACCTGGCCACCATGACGGAGGTCTTCCTCCAGCGCGGCGAATACACGGACCCGCTGGACCACCAGAAGAAGTGGGCGTTCACGCCCATCGCCCAGCCCGGCGACAAAGTAGTGGCCGCCGACTGGCTGGGAGAAGTGAAGGAAGGCTGGCTGCCCCACAAAATCATGGTCCCCTTCTCCTTCCAGGGTGAATTTACGGTGAAGAGCATCATCGGCGCCGGAGAATACACCGTCGACCAGGAAATCGCCGTCCTCACCAACGAAGAAGGCGAGGACGTCAAGGTGACCATGGTCCAGAAATGGCCCGTGAAGGTGGCCGTCAAGGGTTACAAGGAGAAACCCCGCCCCAACCGCATTATGGAAACAGGCGTGCGCGTGATAGATACCATGAACCCCATCGCCGAGGGCGGCACAGGCTTCATCCCCGGTCCTTTCGGCTGCGGCAAAACCGTGCTCCAGCACGCCATTGCCAAGCAGGGAGACGCCGACGTCATCGTGATGGCCGCCTGCGGCGAACGTGCCAACGAGGTGGTGGAAATCTTCACGGAGTTCCCGGAACTCATCGACCCCCACACCGGCCGTCACCTGATGGAGCGTACCACCATCATCTGCAACACCTCCAACATGCCGGTGGCCGCCCGTGAGGCATCCGTGTACACGGCTATGACCATCTGCGAATACTACAGGGCCATGGGCCTCAAGTGCCTCCTGCTGGCCGACTCCACCTCCCGCTGGGCCCAGGCACTGCGTGAGATGAGTAACCGTATGGAGGAACTTCCCGGCGCCGACGCCTTCCCCGTGGACCTTTCGGCCATCATCTCCAACTTCTACGCCCGCGC
>JAEEGL012741391.1_pt1 | contig 13175 bp, 15 predicted proteins | sample 9134231 | NCBI WGS metagenome assembly JAEEGL01 (sample SAMN16246548, study PRJNA631951) | gut metagenome | biome: gut microbiome; feature: rumen; material: fiber-attached | host: Bos | place: Iran: Karaj | collected 2018-10
ATAGCTGGAATGTCAGCACAACGGCAATCAATGACGAACTCGCGCCCCAGCCGACCACTTTCACAATTAGTTGTTTCATTTTGTCCATAAAACACCTCAAATTAGCCCGTCATTCTCGCTAGGTTGCTCTTTTTCGACTTCCACCACTTTCTCTACGGTTGTCTCATAAACAACGCTTGTAGCCTTTAATTCGGCGACTTCTTGTTCTTTTTCCAAGACATTGTTCAAGGCTTTTTCCAGTTCGGCTTTGTTCTTATTAGCCATTAAACCACCGGCCAAACGGTCTTTGGCCGTTTGTTTTTCCATTTCCAAAATGGCGGAATTGGTGGCTTGAAGTTGTTTTAAGTTGTTAATGACTTCGTTTTGTTTTTCAATGTGTTTAGCATACAGTTCTCGTGTCAGTTGCAATTCTTCTCTCGTTTCACGAACGGTTTCGAATGCTTGCGCGTTCTGTTTGTTCAACCTTTGGATTACTGCACTATATGCAAATCGGGTCGCAATAAAGATGCAGACGGTCGCAAACGATGTCGTGGAAATACCAATGCACCACTCATACGAGATGTGCATTTTAGCAAGCACTGGCGCGATATATTCGCCCGGCACATATAACATTGCCAAGAAGAACACGCCACATAAACTGAGCGCCACTGTAAATACCCAGTAGCCAATGTTCAAAATCTTTTTCATAGTTTCTCTCCCTTTAAGGTCGCAACGACCGCTTCTAAAAGTTTTGACTGCTCTGTGCTTGATTCTCTCAAACCAGCCACAATCTTTTCCAGCCCTTGGATTTTGGTGGCACTTTCCGTTACGGTGTTTAAGTATTCCGCAAGCGGTTTGCCATTCACTCGCACCGTTTCAATCGGCACGAATTGTTGTATCCCGTTTAGTTTGACCTGCACAGAATACTCGCCCGCAGTCTCAAAAGACTGCTGCTCTTTGGCGCGCTGTTTTGCTTTTTTATGCGCGTCTTCAAGTGCTTTACTAAGCATTTTTACCTCCTTATTTTTTATTGCAAAAAGGACACCCGAAGATGTCCTTGTATTGCCAATGTTTTGTGCATTAAAAAAGGACACCGAAATGCCCTTTGATAATTAACTTTTTGAAACTGTTACTTGCTGAATTTCTCGTTCATCATACGCGTATATTCAAATTTAGCGCGAGCATTGCTTGTTTGAGCGATTAAAGTTTCCCAATCGGATTTTGAGAATTGAGCGCGGACTGATAATGCTTGTTCGGTTAATTTTTCATAAATTGAAAAATCGCCGTTACAGCAAGCTTCGCTTGATTCGTCAATCAATTTCGAATACTTATCAACTAAACTCATCATTCCCCCCTCATAGGATTTTTGGATTTATCGCGTTTTTTGTTCATAATCGGCACACCCGCCGCATTATCCCAAATCGCATCCTGATTGTATTTTATCATCAACTTGCGCGCTTGGTCAAGATTTTTGATATGGAAGCTCACTTCGGGTTCTTCGTCATAAGTGCCAATATAAGTGTCCGCATCGTTCTCTTCTGCAAACGAATTGGCCAAGTTGTCGTATTCTTCTTCGGTGTATCTTCCAAAGTGGCTTTTATAGTGTCCGTCTCCGTCCGCTTCGTTACAATGAAAACTTACCATATAGCCACTGGTTAAATGCACAACTTCGCCCGTATCGTAATTGTATGTTGCTTGCGGTTTGCCTTTGTATGATGCAAGTCGCTTTTGAACACCAACTTTCTTTTCGCGTGGTTTCTTTTCTGATTCTTTGGGGTTTCCTGCTGTTTCTGCTGATTGTTCTTGTTCCTTGCTTTTGTCTAACGCATCGGACAGTTTCTTGTGAATTTCTTCGTGGTGCATTTTGTTCAAAGCGGCGTTTAATTTTTGCTTTGCACCACCACTTCCGCCGCTTTTGTCGGTGAATTTTCCATCACCATCTCTCGGGTGGTCGCTTTCGTCCCAATTATTCATACTTTCTCCTTAATAGTTAATCATTGTATACCGGGTAGATATACCAAGGTTGCAATTTCTGTTCGTCCGGAAGTTTAACAACATTTTTAGCAATATATGAAGCTCTGCCGTTCTCAACTGTTTCCTGGTAAAAGATAATACTTTTTACCTTACTGATATCTCCACCGTTTCGCCAAGTAATATTGGATTCGCTTGGAAAGCGTATAATGATTTGATTAGCATTGGTCGATGTATCAATTTGAAAATTTTCGTTCCCATTGCCGAGTGTTATTCCCTCTGCTATGACCGTTGCGTTTCGAGAAGTAATGTCCGGATTTTCATCGAACATTGACACTTCTTCACTTAACAAAAGCATTTTGAGATCACTATCTTTTCGGCCAAAGATGTTTGGGAATGTTATAAAGTCATCATCTCCACTAGCTGCACGGTGAAGTAGGTTAATTTGATAGTTAAATCCAAGAATCTCGCGGTTATCTTTTTCAAGAGCAACTGCTTTGTTGTTTCCGCCGATTTCCACATAAACAGAGTTAGTCTCCGGTGTTATGAACGCTTTTGGCGTTTGTGGGATCTGCTCTAATTCCGAATCTGTTGTAAGTCTCTTATGGAATAACTTTGCTTGCATTAAGTCAGCACGCCCAAATATGTCGCAGTATCTTAACGACTGAGTTGATTTATATCTACCGTCTTTAATTCCAGTTGTTGTATTATACGGTGCATCTACGCAATCATTAACTTTGAAATTATCGGCCATATCCCATTCGAATATAATTCCGTTGTGCAACGGATAAGTTTGAACTGGCACGATACAATCCACATATGAACTAGCCCCGACAGGCTCAACTGTATTTTCAGATGACCAAAACACATCACTTGACGGAAACACTTGATTTGTTGGAATAACCTGCCCATACACGCCTTTATGTTGTCTCTTGGCGTCTGCAAGATAGCGTGTTAATGCAAAGTTAGGTAAAACGCGCTCTTGCTTAAATAGTATATCAGAGAGTGTTTTTTTCCAATCTTGCGTTCCGCCGCTTACCAAATACCTGGGCGGTGTTGCATTTGCGTTAGGTATAGTAGACAATGTGAAGAAGTCATTTATGCGGATTTCCCTTTTTATTTTCGATTGTCCACTAATCTCATAGAAACGCGGTTCACTTGGTATTGTGCAAATCATACTGATTTGGTTAAAGTTTTTTGAATAAGTAACTTTTTGGAAAATCGCTTTTGGATGAAATTCATTTTCTACCTGAGTTACATAGTATGGCTCATTGTTAATCTCTACGAGATCGCCCGCCTCTTTTTCGTTGCCAAGTTCGGCGTGCTCTTGTCTTTGATAAATACCGTTACCTACTCGAACTAATCTTCCCCAAAGGTTTGCAGAGAATCGTTCACTATCGATAATCTTATCCTGCTGTCCAAAAAATTGCTCGTGATGTGGATATTTTTCGTATGAACTGTTTTTCATAAATCGTTCAATATCCGGGCGGAACTGAGTTACACGCGCGCTATCTTGTGTTTTGTATTTAATACGGAAGCGTAAAGCATTTACATCCAAATCCGCTAATTCGAGACGAGTGCCCCCAAACAAAGACTGAACAACATATTTTAGCGCAGTCAAGTTGTCATTGTTCGTTGATGGAGCAACATAACTTAATCCTTGAATTTTGTTATCACCCAATGAGAACCACAGCGAGGCACCCTTGCTTGGTCTAACTTGACTTGGGTCATTGTTGGTCAATATGTCATATACTGACTTTTCGAATACATATTTTAGCGCGTTTTTCGCTTCGTAAACGCCGTTCTTCTTTTTTAGTATTTCGAACTCCACCAACTCCGTGATTCCATAACTTAATTGCAATTCGGCAGTATCAGCATTTATTAGTTGTGACGGGTCGCTGGTTTTAGCAACGCACCATTCTTCAACTTCGTTTTGTGGACTAAATAAGTTTGTAACATAGCTATCGTATTGAGTAAAATACTCACTCAAATTTAAGCTATTAAAGACTGTTAATTTTCTGCTTCTATCCTCCTTAACCCTCTTGTCGCCTAATTGACGGAAAGTTAATTCAAATCTGTCAGTTCCATCTGTTGCGAATTGTAAGTATGGTATTGCGTGCAAATAATAACCAATCTGTAATAAAATTTCCCACAGGTTCTTATTTTCAAAAATTGTTTCCTGAACTTTGCAGGTTTTCAAGCGATTACGCCACAACTCGTTTATTACAATCGGATGCTGCAATGATGGTTGAGATTGTCCGTCTGCATCTTCATCGTCAAGACTTTCTGTCGTAGTATCAAGCAAATGAGTGTCACAAGTCAATAGCGCTTTACGAAGTAAACTGTAAGCCGAATACTTAACTCCCTTTGCAAGAAATAAATTATCTTTGTTTACCCACTGAGACATATCTTTGATAGTAACCGCCCCACTCGTAAACATAACGCTATTAGCAGACACTTCTTCAAGTGTTCTAGTATTGTTTGTGTAGTTAACATAACGACCGCCCCTATCTTCCACAAACGCAGTAATCGTAAACAATTTTGGCAATGAAAAAGCGGCGGTTGTAACTATTTCATAGCTTATATATTCCCCGGCGTCCATTTCGTTTTGAGTTAACGCATCGGTTTCAAATGTTACGCTTTTGCTATTGTTATAAATTGGATCATTTGTCGCAAACCTTGAACTTCTATAATCTCCATACGATTTATGATCATTAAAAGTATCAAGATTATTAACACTTGTAACAAGACCACTGTTGATACTACCGAAATCCAAGACAGTTGTAGCCCACGCGTGCAACGGAGCATCAACTGGCACCGCACCCCAATAACTTCCAATTCTAACATTGTAAACATCGTTTTCAGTTTGTTGTAAAGAATTATCTGCGCCACATTTTAATTCCGTTACGCCCGGAGCAAATTCCATATCTTCTTCTGTTACAGTCCCATCATTGTAGAAATGGCGTTTAATAATACGGGTCTTTGTCGCTACTTCAAAACTGTTTACCCATTCTTGTTGGTCATTTGATATTTGAGCGCGAAGTGTTGGAACAGTGAAACTAATAGTGTGCGATGTTCCAGCGTGTTGCGTTAGTAATATGTTTTTAATACTTTCTGTGTTTTGCCAAAAATATCTGAAAGAGTTTGTATAGTAAACTTGTCCTACTCGCATTGGCTGATTCAGTTTTATTGCCGTGGAGTGTCCATTTGGAGTATCAGTATAATTCGGTGGAGTTACACTTCCAACGGTGTCACCTTGCGATACAACTGTTTTATAGTTAAGTGTTACATCGTTCAATTCATAAGTTAATGAGAAATTATCACAATGCATACCCTGTGCTATTGCTGATGGCTCAATCAAATGCACGCGATGGCAATATTTATCAGAAACGCCGACATAACTTTCTACATCGTCGTGCTCGACTACCATATCCCAAGTCTTACGCGGTTCGTTGCCGTTCGGAATCCACAATTCAATTCTAAACTTTGTTTTTGGCAGAAACGGTGTTGCTAAGTCCATTTTATCAAGCACAATTTCGCCGCTATCCAATGTCTCATCAAGTTTATCTTCGATAAAAATTGGCGCAACTACATTCTGTGTATATTCAGTTGTTTTTGCTCCATTTTCCCAACGAAAAACTTTGAATTGATATTTCATAATTTCTCCTTTATAATTCTGATATGAATAAAAAAATTAAAGTAACTTTAATTGCGGTATGCCTAACAATTATTATGGTGATTTCAGGTGTGTTAATTAAACACGGAGTTGATGTTCAATACGATAACTCGATTGCACAATACGAAACAGAAACGACTAACCGTTACCGGCTAACAACCAATGATGAGTATTTCGATTTGGTCAATGCCGGTGTTTTTGAAAATTATCACTGTGATTCTTCTAAATTGTCTTTTTATGACAAACAAGGAAATTTTATTATCGAAACAACTTCCGAAATCCCAGCAAAAACATCCCCATATAAACCTTACAAACTAGATAAAGACGGCGATATTGTCATTGATATAAAAACCTCTAACGGTAAAAAATATGCAACTACAAATTATGTATTTAATCAAGATGGTTTCAATGTTGACTTTTCCGGATTTTACTTTATCTGCACCGACGGTGAAACTCTAAACTACCATTCCAAGAGTGGACAAGTTGTAAAAGGCGGAACAAAGTTCGAAGCAACCAAAATTATTTCGATTGACCAAACTAGCCAGGATGAAATTGACATCTGTTTAGTTTATGCCAGAATAATGTTCTGGAATGATTACCCTATTATTGACGCTTGTTATTGGACATCAATAAAATGTGTTGACAGCGATCTAATTAAAAAGATTTATCAAGTATACAACGCGTATTAACGCAATCGTCCAGTTGTAGCGGAATAGTTGGCTCGTGCTAAATTGTAAGCTTGGTTGTTGTCTTGCTTAAAAATTTGATATTGATAACTTCGTTCTCGTTCTGCTTGACGGAACCCAATAGAAATGGCGCTTGACACGGCTCCAACTGTCGCGCCGATTATCGCCCCAGGCAAATGTCCAACAGCTGCACCAGCAGCGGCGCCACTGGCCATACTACTAATAACATTGATAGAATCGTTAACAATCTCAAATTGGCGGTTCACTAATGTTTGGAAGTTACTGTCCCCGTTTTCTCTGCCAATATTGCTTACATAATAGTTGAACGATTGGGACAATAGCTGTTTGCCAACCCCAATCGCCATACTTGTAGCGAACGCTTTTGCCGGTGACATATTACCCGTTACTTTATCTTGCGCCGCTTTCAGCGGATGCCCCATTGCCTTAAACTTGCCGGCAAGTTTTTTATTTCTTAACTTCTCGGCTTTTTCTTGTTGTCTTTTTTGCACACTTCCTGTGTTTTTATCTCTAACGGAACAATTACCACTACCATCTGTCACTATAATTTCAATTTTGTTTAACGCCATCAAGCACCTCCCTCAATGCATAAATTGAGGCTATGCACTTCGTTTGTGCCATCATCCATAGCTTTGATTGAGTGCATTGTAATTGTCGTTGGATAGATCTTAAATAACTGTCCGCGTGTTAGTTTCAAATAAACCAGTTTGCTTTTTTCTTCCTCATTCCCGAACAATGTTCGATTTGCTAGCCAGTTAATAAATGGATTATCTACAATTCCATCAAATACAAACGAATAGGTCGTTCCAGCTGATAAATTTATGACGCCCGTTTCGCTTGGGTGCGTCATCGTTGGAAGTCCTTTTGTTTGCGCTGTTTCTGTAATGGAATAATCAGCAACTGGAACTTCGGTAAAATTAGTCGGTTCATCATTAGCGTCAAGTTCTGCTGTAAATTCAAACTTATAGTCAACCATCTGCGTGGTTGGTAATGAGATACCGATGTCGACTTCAATCGGGAACTGCACTGATTCGCCGATTTCACTCGAAGTGTTAAAATCAAAATCTGACGGACGGCCAAACCCGATTGATAATGTTCGGTTTTCGATTGTGCCATCGGACATCTTAAAACTGACAGGAATTAACGCGCTTGCAAGTGCAATATTGCATTTTTCAAGCAGGCTATCAACCAGTTTAAGTTTGCTCGTCTGCACCCAAAAATCAAGCACGCCCGAGCAGACTGCCGTGTCCGTGTTTTTACTAAACTCACGGTCTACGCTGTTAAGCGTAAAGCAACCAAAAGAACGATTAACGGCCATCAGCTCGTCAATCTGCGTATTGCCCGCCGCTTTCATTTCCTTTACGATTTGCTCGCTACTTTCTGGTCGATGCTTAAAAGTATAATACTTAATATTCAAGATATCCTGTATGCTCTTGCCTTGCCAATCTTCCGGCAACTCTGGGTCGTTAATAGTGTCAATGTCTTTATCATTAAAAACACTTTTTATAACACCTAATAACACATCAGCAGTTAATGCTACTTTTTGCATTTTATTCTCCTTTTTAGTTTCTATAACCGACTTCGCGCATCCATTTTGATTGCAACCTGTAAAAATTCATTGGCGACATATCACGGGTTATGGTGTCCAAACTCTTAAAGTTCGGGTTAAAGTTCACATTGTCTATAATCGCACGCAAAACCGCAATTTTGCCGTCTGGTGTTGAAATATTGCGTATTTGTTCACTTGTGGCGAATGGTAAATAGACTCGCGTGTTAGCACGCATATTCTTTGCAATACTCGGCATTGAATTAAACAACTGTTCAATGGTTGTTTTAGCTTCTCGCACACGCTCTAAAATGTCGGGCTGTTGACCTTTGACTTTCAATATCTCGCCGCTTTCGATTGCCGATAATAAACCACGCAAATATTCTTTCACTTGCCTTTTTTGTTCTGCAAAGGAATATACCTGTTGCACCGGTTCTCGCCGTCCGAACTGTGGCACGACATTTTTCAATGCCGGATTCATAAACAAGTCCTGCATTGTGAAGTTGTTATTCCAAGCCATTAAATTAGGCTCCTAAGTTCGATATGCTGAAAACTTGGCCGCATATCCGGCGCGTAAATAAAATCTTGTCTTGGATGTCCAGTAACAATAAAATACTTGCCTTTCGGCCACGCAGCACATTTCAAATTAACAATATCACCGGCGCTTACTTTCTTTAACGAGTTGGTTTTTATCGTGGTGTATACCGCTTCGTTAATCAAGCCGTGCTGCTCTTGTTGTTCGGTTTGGGTTTCGGTTTCAAACACCCAACTAAAACTATCGCGGTTGTAGTAATTGTTTAATTCAATCTCAAATTTGTCAAAGTCAACCCTCGTCACTGTGCCGTTTTCAATTTCGGCCACAATACTGTTCGCGGTCGGCAATTCGACTTTGTCATTAAACCGTTTGTATAGTTTTGCTTTCGGGTGCGGTGAATACATATACAACTCATCCATAATCAATCCTCCCCTACTAATTTTTTAGTTGCTTTGAGGTCATCCATACTCATTCCTGGAAACAGCCTGTAATTTGTTTTTAGTTCGCTCTGAGTTTGAATCGTTTTCAGGTGGATGCCTTTATCCGTGGCTTTATCCAAAAGTTCCAAGTTCTTTTCAATGCCACCTTTAACAGCTCGAACAATCTCGGTATGTTTTCCCGGCACGAAACTGTTTTTGCCAGTGACGGAATTAGTAACCTCAACCGTTGGATGGTCGCCCACTCTTTGAGTGCCGTTCAAGTCAATGTAATCATAGACTTTGCCTTTGCCGTTAAACTGCACGCCAACAATCTTACCATATCCTTGGTTCGCTTGTAGATATTCAGTGTTCGCCCCGCCGCTTCGTTCAATAGCGGTCAACGCGTTCTTACCACCAAATGCAACGCGCTGGTTTAACGCTGTTAGTAAACTACTTGCCATCTAGCACCACCTTTAATAACTCGTCCAATCAATCGAACAAGCATCAACAACTCTTTGTCGGCTGAATAAGTTCAAACTTTCCAGGTTGATAATTACATCATCATCTAGCCAATACAAGTCGGTATAATTCAAGTCGTTTGATTTTAATCGGCCGGTTTCAGTTGTAACAATCTTTGGCGTGCGTTTTGCATTCCCGCTTTGCATATGGCGCGCCTGAGTTAACAAGACATCAAACAAAAACTGGTTGCGGAAATCGTATTGCGACATACTCGGCACACCTAGTCCTTTGGCGATGCGATACATCATTATTGGATAGTTGATGTTGCCCGCCTTAACTTTAATTGCTGAATAAACCGCATTGGTTACATCGCGAATAAATGTTTTAACTTCATTCGATGAACCATCTGGGTTAATGTCAATACCGTATTCGATTAACGCTTCATTGGTTAAATAATATTGGTGTGTGCGTTTGTCGTATGTCATATAGTCGTCACTATATGGAAAAACCAGCTGCGGTAATTCGCGCAGCTGTTCTTCGGTGTATTTAGGGACAACTAATGCCCGGTTGTCGTATTGTTTAATCATTTTTACTCCTTATCTGTTTCGGTGTCAGTGTCAGATTCGTTTTGTGTTGGTTCCATCTCAGCTTCGGCCAATTCGTTTGCGTCGCCGCTTTCTCTAATACCAGCAAAGAACTTGAACCACTCTTCGGCAATTTGCCAATGTGCAGTTTCGTTGCAAACAATGTTCTGTTTTAGGTCTTCGATTGCATCGCCAATATCTGATCTTCCGCCGCTTAACTCACGCAATGATTCTAGATCGTTAATTAGCATATTTTGATGGCATAAACTCTCTTGTGCCATCTGCATAAATGAATTCATAATGTTTGCACATTTGCTGTTGATTTCAGCATCTGTCGGCGCCGGTTGTCTTTTCAGCATTCCTGTTTCGTTGTCGTAAAATTCCATAATTGATTTCTCCCTTTATTTGTTTTTGTTTGTGCCCTTAAACGGTCTCGCTCCGCCTCGCTGCTATTTAAGGCATAAAGAAAAGGGTTTGCGCCCCTTTCTTTTAGTTACGGATTAGTTGTTTCCGTTATCTACTGGTGTTTCAGATGGTGTTTCGGTGTTATCGCCGCCATTGTCATCACTGCCAGTGTTGTCTTGTTCGCTATCATCCTCAGTTGCGTGGATGTGAGCGACACAGCGTTCTGGGTTAGTGTTCAAAACACCGCTAATGGATTGCATATCAACTTGAACACCGTTAAAGGTTGGCAAGTTGCTTAATTCACGCAAGCCCAAAATGTTGGTGTGAACGCGAATAGTCTTCGGGTCGAAGATAATCCAGTCGCAATTCTTCGCTGCGTTTGCGCCATTAACATCGTCATTTGTAATGTTAGCCAAACCGGTGATTTTACCTGCGATGTTACTTGCAGCACCAATATGGTTGGTAACTTTAACGGTCATACCTAACAAGTCACCAATAACGCCACGGCGTTTTGCTTCTTCGTTAGTTTCCGGCAAGAAACCTTGACCTTTGGCAAAATTCGACAATAACAAGGAACGAATTTTTGGCGATACGAAACAAACGGTAGCTTCGCAATCATTTTCCAAAATTGCTTCTTGGTCGGCCAAAATCAAATCAACCACATTTTCTTTGGTTGGAACACTCGTATCAGCACTGGCTGTAAAGTTCGCATTGTTGGTGCCGTTCTTGCCACCCAATACGCGAGCGGTAATCAAAGCTTGACGAGATTCTTCGTGTGAACGAACAACGACTTCTTTCTTTTCTGCTGTTTTACCACTCTTACGAGCATCACTAACCGCTTGATAAATTTTTTCGGCTTTCGTTAAAACTGCGTCAACAAGCATCGGCATTAAACTATCTTCGGTTTCCACCGCTTCAATATCTAAACCGCCGGCACTGGTTGCGTTAGTTCCTTTAACGGTGCCTTTACCGAGTTTGCGATAAAATAATTGTCCGGCTTGATATTCGCCGTCATCTTGGTAAGTTTCGCCCTCTTCCCAAACATCATTGGCATAATTGATTTCTGCCAAAATATCGGTGAATTCTGCATCCACCGTTTCTTTGTTGCAATATCTCATTGCGTTTTCTACATTAAAAGACATTTTTATCTCCCTTACTTAACCAAAAGAATGCGTCGGTCAACCGACTGTTATTTTTTCCATCCCCTTGGGTTTTTTGATCTTAAATAAGCCACTGCTTTTTGCCCGACCGTCATATCGTCCTTATGGTCGCCAATGCCAACACTTGTGCGTGGCAATGGTGGTGTCGTGTCGTTGGTTCTGTTGAATTTGGCAAACTTGTTCGCGACCTCGCCCACCTTTGATAATTCATCCAGAGATTTAACCTTGGACATAGCAACGATTGTCGCTTCTTCCAAGAAGTCATTTGACACGCCATTTTTCATAAGTTCGAGTTCGACCTTGGCTTTGAGCAGTTCTTCGTTAGGGTTCGGCTCGTTACCCTTGACCGTTTCTTGTGGGGCTGGTGCTGGCGTTGGCGCCGTTGCTGGTTTATCAGCCTGCTTTAATGCAGCTGCCAAACTTTTAACTTTCTCTGTTCGTTCGGTCGCCTTTGGTTTGTATTTGTTAAATAACTCACCAATCTTACCGACAAACAAGTTCTCGCCTCGTTCTGCGGACAATTCGCGTTGAAACTGCAAAACTTCTTTCGGGTCTAGCCCTTTCAAAGTTTCTTCGATTTCGAACATCGCCGCTTCGTTAATAGCACTCCCCTTTGTTTGTGTCGCTTGCGAATCAGCAACTGGCTCGGCTTTTGTTGGCTCTTGCGCCTTTGGTTGTTCGGTCTCAACCGCCGGTGTTTGTGCCGCCGCTTCTTTTACTTCGCTTACCGGTGCCGGCTCTTGATTATTTGTCGCCGTCGGCTCCGTTGTTTGTGGTGTTGTCACCACTGGTGTTGGTTGTGTTTCCACCGCCATCTTCTTTGTCCTCCTTTAACGCCCCGGTGGGCTCTTTATTTTGATTTGCCGTGGTGTCTTGCGACCCATCGGGTAAATCCGTTTGTTGTGCTGGTGTATCCTCTGCTAGCCCAAGCAACACCATTTCTTCTTCGGGTTTGATACCCCTAATCCTTGCACTCTCTGCAATGATATCGTCCAGCGTGTAATCTTTCTTGTCGGCTATGAATTGTTTTTCAACACCTAATTCGATTGAATACACACGACCAGCCACTGCCTGTGAAATCACACTGACAATGTTCTCGGTCGATGGATTGATGTATTCGTTAAACGAAACGCTAATTAGGTCTGAATAGTCTTTCACCGGCTCTTCTTTGAGATAAGCCAAGTATTGGAAGTATTTGTTCAAAATCTCTTCCAGTGTCTCTTTCCAGCCTTTCAATTTAATTTCACGCGTTCGTAAACTTGGCTTTTCGCGTGCGTCCTGGCTTTCAGATGAACTGTTAATACTTTCAAGTCCAGTAACGCCAAGTGTGGTCGGCGATAAGCCGGCCTTATTGATTGCGTGCGAAATCAGCGTCTTAGCGGTTTCAAGATGCGATGCATAATCAATTTTGGCTTGCTGTGTAGTTAGTAATTTAGACGGATCGATGACATCATCCAAAAGCAAGTATTCAGTGTCGAACTCGTCATACTGCAATGTTTTACCATCAACTGTTGAACTAAGCATTGCTCTATCAACAAATGTCTTCGGTGACGATTTACGGATTGTATCTACCAAGTGGCTCAAACATTCACTCAGTGCATCTTCAATGGTATCCAAACCGTGAATATCCGGCACGCCTCGTTCTCCACGATATAACAAAGAATTTTTACTGCTTTGTTTGTAAATCAATGGGAAATCATCAAACGGTAATTCAAAGGACATTTCAGTAATGCCCCA
>JAEEGL012952494.1_pt1 | contig 13175 bp, 13 predicted proteins | sample 9134231 | NCBI WGS metagenome assembly JAEEGL01 (sample SAMN16246548, study PRJNA631951) | gut metagenome | biome: gut microbiome; feature: rumen; material: fiber-attached | host: Bos | place: Iran: Karaj | collected 2018-10
GCTCTTTCTCCGCATTATATACCGCTACTACTTTGTTCCCTTTGCTCTTATCTTTGATTACTCCGGCTTTTTCATCTATCTCTATTATGCTGTCCACTTCTTCTTCACTCATGTTCCCTATCGCGTTCATCGTTCCTACTCCCTCTCCGCTTCCCGTCCTCATCGCCTCTTCCGAACTTACTAATCCTATCTCACTCGTATCAGTCTTTCCGCTTTCTATTACCTGTTCGTTTTTCTCTTTGTTATCTTTGGCTCTTTTATCGCTCTTTGCATATGCCGGTAAATTGGCTATGTTTAATACAAAACATGCCACTACCAATAAGCTCACCACTTTCCTAAATACGTGGTCGCTGTATGTCTCCTTAAAATATTCCCTTATACCCATGACTACCTTTGTTATGATATTCATGTTGTCCTCCTCTAATTTCTCTATATTTTTATTTATTTTTTCTTCTTTTTTATTCATTTTTTTCTCCATATAAAAAACAAAACTAACCTGTGCCTTATTTAGCACAAGTTAGTTTTATCTTCTATTCTTTTTGTTATTGTTTCTATCGCAAACCCTTTTCTGTTTCTTATCGCTGTTATAAACGCTATAAAAAACAATACTCCCATGGTTTTTTCTATACTACAATACACTTTCACATTGTTGTATAACCTGTACAACCTTTCTGCTATCTTGCCTGCACTGATTACTATACCCCCATCTTCTTCACTATATCCCACTATTTCTTCATATTGTCTGCTTTCCACCTCTATCCCGCTGTCACAACTGGTATTTACAGGCGTTTCTTCTTCGTTTTGTCCGTTATTTATCGGCGCTTGTGTTCCTGTTTCGCCCAATCTTAAATACTTATACAAATCTTTTGTTATTTTATTACTCATTACGGTAAGTGTATCTGCACAACTCTTAAACGTTTCAACTATAACATTGTTTACTACTGCTCCCATTATTGCTACTACACTTTCTTTATTCTCTATGCTTCTGGGAACAAATCCGTTTATTATCATGCTCATAAAAATAACCATAGCAAGAGTAATTCTCATTACCCTGACAGATAATAAACTCTTAATTGATTTTCTTTTAATCAATCGTGTCATTTTGTCCCTTATTTTTTTAATTTAAAACCTTACTATTTTTATAGCCTATTTTATCTGCTTTTTCAATGTGTTTTTTATTTGCCACTCCACTATTGTAAATTGTAAAACATTTATGAAAATTTCCATTAAAAATTTTGTAAAATTTTTGTGAAATATCTATTTATTTACTCCTTCTTTAGCTAATTTGTCAGCCAAATCATTTTTTTTGTTTCCGGTATGACTATCTATTTTACGCCATAATATATCTATATTACAGCTTGTTACTATCTCTTTGTACTCTTGTGCTAAACTGTTTTTAGGTGTCCATTTACCTGTAGCAAAATATTCTATACCTAAATAATCATAATTTATCCTTATTTTTTTTATATTATTTAATTCGCACCATTTTAAAACTAAAGTAACAGAATACAATTCACCGCCGAATTGTCTTGTTGAAGTATCATCCAACCGCCCCGAAAATCTTTGTATCTCCTTATCTCCTAAAAAAATTGCAGCACCATATCCTGTTTTGCCGTCTATATAAGAGCCGTCAACAAATGCTTCATAAATTCCGGATTCCTCTTTAAAAGTTTTAAATCCGTTAACTTCATCCCAACATTTATTTATTATTTCAACAGATTCTTTATCTTTAATATTTGTTGTAACTAATGAAAATGATTTTTTTGACGGTTTATAATAAACACCGATTTTACCCAATTTAATCAACTTATTCTTCAACGATATTTGTAATAAATAATCTCTAAAACAAGTATCATCAAATTCTGCAACAAGATTATTACTGTTCAATATTTTTACAAATTTATTTCCAAATTCTTTTAATTCATTTTTACACATCGTCATTGCTCTTTCTCCAAAAGTCTGTTATAAAACTTTTCAACCTTTCAACTATTCAACTAAAAATTGTAAAGCAATTTTTATCTCATTTTCCACAACTTATGCAACTGCGGTAAAATCCTGACATCTTTTATTTTTATTATTGCCATAGAGTAAAATTTTAAAACTTTTTGATTTGTTACATTATCAAAACTTGATGGTTGGATAACAAGCGGAATTCTTTTTGATATTTTTGAAATAAGATTTACGGCTTTAAGGAATTCTTTTTCCTGAGTATCTTTTGTTATAACAGTTTTAACAAAAGCTTTTTTCTTACAAAAATCCAAAAATTTTTTATGTTCTCTAAATAAATCTTTATTGCATGCGGATTGAAATTTTATATCCATAGAAACAACATCGCAATATTTATAAATTCTTTTTATTTGTTGCGATAAACTTCCGTTAGTTTCTATATAAACAGAAAATTTATTTTTAATATGTTTTTGTAATAATTCTATAATAAAATCTGTGTATATTAACGGTTCTCCGCCGGTAAAAGAAACAGATGGTTTTTGGTTATGAAATTTATCTTTATTTTTGTTAAACACATCGTTTATATATTCAAATAAGGATTGTGTTGTAAAATATTTTGAACTGGAATTTATTTTTAATGAGTTCGGTGTATCGCAATAATTGCACCTTAAATTGCATCCGGAAAAGCGTACAAATATTTGTGGTATTCCGGCATATATTCCTTCACCTTGGTAAGAGAAAAACACTTCGTCTATAGGTGCAAGATATTTATTTAAGTGCCGGATCATCTATACCTGCCTCTTTAAAACCTTTAGCTCTTAATTTACAAGAATCACATTTACCGCAAGGTTTTGTTTTACCGTTATAGCAACTCCAAGTTTTTTCGTAAGGAACTTTTAGTTTTGTTCCAAGTTTTATTATTTGAGCTTTAGAATATTTTTCTATAGGAGCACATATTTCTATGCCGTTATTTAATGCTTTCATAACCTGTTGCATAGATTTTAAATATTGAGGTGTACAATCCGGATAAGAAGAAAAATCAACCGCGTTTATACCCAGGAATATTTTTTTTGCTTTAATTGTTTCCGCATAAGAAATTGCATAAGACAAAAATATTGTATTTCTTCCGGGAACATAAGTTGAAGGAACAAAACCTTCTTTTATTTGTTTATGTTCAGGAATTTTTTTCCCCTTATTTATTAACGAACTCATATCCCAAGGAATAGATGTTTTTACAACATGATAATTCAACTTCAAACTTTTTGCAAACTTTTTTGCATTATCTACTTCTTTACTGTGTTTTTGGCCATAATCAAATATCAAGCAATGACAATCATAACCTTTGCTCATTGCATAATACAAAACTGTTGTGGAATCAAGTCCGCTTGAAAATAATATTATTGCCTTTTGTTTCATATCGATACCACTGCAGAAGATGTTTCACTTTCCCAAACTTCAACTTCACAAACTTTTATATCGTCTGTTTCAAATATTTTCATTTCATTAAATATAAATGTTGCAATATTTTCCGCAGTAGGATTTATTTTGTCAAAAGGTGCCGTTTCATTTAAAAATTTGTGATCTAATTTTGCCATGATTTTATCAAGATGTGCTTTCATATCGGTAAAATCCACAAGCATTCCTATATCGTCAAGCTTTGTTCCGCAAAGACAAACTCTTACTTTCCAATTATGTCCGTGTAAATTTTCACATTTACCTTTATATCCTCTTAATGCATGTGCCGATGAAAAATGTTTAAATACAGAAAGTTTATATTTCATATTAATCTATCTCCACTTTTTTTACGGTTAATATTTTTTTACCTAAAAATTTACTGCCTATTTTTTTAAATTTATCAGGGCCATCACTTACATAGAATTTATATGCAGCTTTACCGGAACAATTTAACAAATCATTTTTTACCAAAAGATCTTTCACCGCAAGTGCAACGGCATTTGCGGAATCAATAATATTTATTTTACCGCCTATAACCTTTTTTATTGTCTCTTTTAATAACGGATAATGGGTACACCCCAAAATTATCGTATCTATTTTTTTATCAACCAAATTTTTTAAATATACTTTTATAATATCTTCTGTTATCTTACCGTTATTCCAACCTTCTTCAACTAAAGGAACAAATAACGGACAAGCCTGCGAAAAACAATTTATTTTATTATCATATTTTTTTATTTCTTTTGCATAAGCATTACTTTTAACAGTTCCTTCCGTTCCTATAACGCCGATTTTTTTGTTTTTCGTGTTTTGTGCTGCCATAATCGAACCTGCTTTTATTACACCTATTATCGGAACTTTTATATTCTTTTTTAAATAATCCAAACTAAATGCAGAAGCTGTATTACATGCAATAACAATCATTTTTACATCATTTTGAACAAGGAATTTAGAAATCTTTGTTGCGAATTCAGTAACTATTTTTTTTGATTTAGAGCCGTAAGGAACATGTGCCGTATCTCCGAAATAAATAAGGTTTTCCTTCGGCAATAATTTTGATATCGCGGACATAACTGTAAGTCCGCCGAAACCTGAATCAAATATACCTATCGGTTTACTATTATTTTTTTGTTTCTTTAGCTTTTCTTGCATAATATTTTTTTACACCCTCATATATTGAATCGGCAATAGCCTTTTGAAAACTGCTTGTATTTAATTTTGATTCCTCAGTATAATTGCTTATATACGCTGTTTCTACAAGAATTGCCGGCATTTGAGTTCCTCTTAACACATAAAACACATCTTGTTTTACACCTCTATTCGGAATTTTTAATCTTCCTGTAGACTCTTGTGATACAAAACTTGCAAGTTCCGAAGATTCATTTATATATTCATTTACAACCATTGACCATAACATATTTTGTAATGCTGTCTTTTTTGTGTCATTTTTATCTTCCAATTCTATAACAGAGTTTTCCAGAATTGCCGCTGAAAATGAGGCTTTATTTGATGCATTTTCAGATAAGAAATAAACTTCAAAACCGGATGCATTTCTGTTTAAGTTTGCATTACAATGAACAGATATAAACAAATCTGCTTTATTTTGATTTGCAATATTGGCTCTTTCAACCAACTCAACAAAAGTATCATCATCTCTTGTAAGAATAACTTTATAATTTTTATCTTTTTTGAAAACTTTTTCCAATTGCAATGCTATAGATAAATTAATATCTTTCTCCCTTGTACCGCGAGGGCCAACCGCACCCGGATCTTTTCCTCCGTGTCCGGCATCAACCACAATAATTTTTGCATCTTTGGAAATTTCGTGTTGTTTTGGAATTATATCTTTAAACGTTTCGGTATCATCTACTATAGCATAACTGTCATCTATAATTTGGTCATCAGTAACACTAACAACTTTCACTTTTGCAAGTGCCTCCGAATCATCTTCCTCTTCTTCCAATACCGGTTTTTCATATATCTCGGATTCGTTTGCAATAATCCTGTTATCTATCACAGGAACATCTGTTTCATTCTCTTTAATTTCTTTATTCTCCTTGCTTTCATTATTTTTTTCTTCTGTTTTACTTAAATCCTTTTCAGGAACATTAACTTTCTTATCTTCAGAAATTTTTATTTCCTGCTTTTGTTTATCAGTATCTGTTTTGTCTTCGGATATTTTTGTTGTTTGACCTGTTTTTTCATCTATAATTTCTTCTTCTACTTTAATATTATTTTTTTCACTTGCCACTACCGTTTCAGGTATATAAATATCGCAAGGTTTTGCCATATCTACAGGTTTTGTGTGTTCTATGTCTATAACCAACTTTAAAGGTTTTGTAAACTTTTTTACTCTTACACTTTTTGGAGTCTGAGCTAAACTGATTTTAAATACGGCTTCTCTTCCTACTGTTTCATAAGAAATATCTTTTATTGCACCGTTATTTGCAATGATACTATCCTTATTTATTTTTCCTCTTTGAAAAGCAATAATTAAAGAATTTTTGGCTTTCTTAATTGTATGTGTCATTTTTTCTTCAAGTTCTATAACTATTTCAGTATTATTTTCTTTTGTATAATATCTCACGGCAGATATATTCGATTTGGATGTAACATTAAGTATTTTATGCTTTAAATTAAAATCACTGACAGTCTCTGAAATTTCAGAAAACTTTTTTTGTTCCAAAAGTTCTATCGGAACATAGACTTCTTTTTTTATCATTATTGAAGGAATTTGCAATTTTGTTTTACTTTTACCAAATGCAACTTTTCTTGAATCATAATATATATCTATAGATTTATTTTTTAATTTCATTGAAACTTTCTTACTTACCGAATACCACTCAAGTCTGGCTTGATAAAAAGCTGCCAATTCTCTTAAAGATAAAAAATTACTATCGGATATGGTATACAAATTCATACCGTTATAATTTTGTCCGTCAAAAACAACGTTTAATTTTTGACTTTCAACAGACACATCGGTTGTTTGAATTTCGTTTTTAGCAAAACAATATACCGATATAGATGCAAACAACAATAATAATAAACTAATAATTTTTTTCATATCATAACCTTAATTAATATAATTATACATCTTTATTTGTAATGGTAAAGAATTAAACATTTTTTCTTTCTTATTTTTGTTTTCAATAAAATCAAAAACTTCTCCGCCTTTTATTGCAACTGTCTGATAGCTCCAATTAAAAGGATTTCCTTTTAAAATATTGGAAGAAACCTTTATGTCGAAATTTTCATTCTTATTAGGTATTGTATCAACCAAATCATAACCATCAGCTAAATATTTATAAATATAAATGTTTTTATTGGTTATTCTAACAGCAAACTCCCAACTGTGTTCCGGAACAAAAAAAGCATTTACAGGCTTTAACATTTTTTGTGAACCGGTATATGCAATATTATTCATATCAATATAAATATCGATACTGTCTACCGCGGTTAAGTCAGCATCTGTTTTGAAATAAATATAATCATTGCTCTTATAAACGGAAAAGAACGTAAAAGCATCTCCGTCGTTATTGATAACTATAGAATTATTCTTTTTATAAAATCTGCAAGTTCCATTACTGTTGTTACTGTTTTCTTTATCGATTAAAACATCTTGAAATTCATTTATATTCGGATTTTTTTTGTTTAATATTCTAAAAATGTTATTGTAAGATATATCAAACAATTTTATTGAGTTTTTATTATTATTAATAATTCCGTCTATAACATTATAACTGTACATACTTGAAAATTCATCACATAAAATCGTATATATTTCCTCATTATCTTTTTTGTCGTAATCGGCTATTTCTTTATTTACCAAATATAACTTTAAAAGATTTTCTTTTGGAATATTTGACAAATCCTTTAATGAAATATTGTTTTGAATTGTTTTATAATTATAACAATAAAAAGCTGCATTTATCGGTAACTTAACATCAATATCGTTATTCTCATTTAAGAATTTTATAAGAGCCAACATAAACTTTTCATTTTTAATATGTTCTGTTGTTAATATTATCGGAATAACATTTGTGTTATCAACCGAACTAAACCACTGTTTTATTTTTGTATCGTTTACAGTAAAATTTTTATAAGGTAAAAATAAAGCAACTTCGTTTTTTATAAATAATCCTTTTTGTTTTTCATCTTCGGATTTTGCTACCGTCCATAAAATATTATGTTTATAAAATAAATTTAAAACCTCATCATTTAAAGCAGAACCTTTCAAATACAACCCGTGTTTATTTTGTTCAAACATTGTTCTGTAAACTTTTTTATAATTATTTAAAATATCTTTACAGACTTGAGTGTTATCAAAAACTACCGAAGAACTTATATTTATTTGTGATGATATTACAGGAAAATACGGTTCCATAACATTTAACACAGGTTCTATTTTGCGAGTAAAAATCAAATTTTGGATTTCTTTTTTTATATATTTGTTTTCATCAAAAGCAACCGCTAAACAGAATTTGTCGGAACTTTCTATTTTTTGAATAACTTTTGCAGACACACCATCAAAACTTTGTGCAAAAAAAACAATAGTTTTCTTTTGTGCAAAAACATTAACGGATATAAATAACAAACATAATATAGACAAAACTTTTATATTCATATTAATAAATTATATCATATTTATGAACATACAATAATCTTTGTATATTTAAAAAACATACCCGACAGAAAAAGTATATGTTTTATACTCCACATCTATTTTATAATTTGTTGATTTAAGTTTTGCACTGCCTGTATGAATTGCTCCGGTAACTTCAAATAAAATATTGTTATATACTATACCCAAACTTATCGAATAAAACAAACCGCCTTGCTCATCATTGAGATATGTATCATAATCTGAAACCGGAAAAAAGAAATTGTAACCTATATTACCTGCAACATAACCGTATTTATAAGGTTCGGTGGGAATTGAACGAAGTTTTAATGACAAATAAGCCGGAACAAAATATACTTTACCGGGGATATCTTCAAGCTTTCTTGAACTTTGGAAATTAGCTCCTAATCCTAATCCAAACTCATCTATAAAATAGTGATAATATTTTGCACCTAATGTTATACCTTTTAAAAAATCCGTTTCACTTTCGTGACCTTTATGTGAATATTTACCATAAAAATCATATCCGATTTGAACAATTGCTTCATCGTTTTTCTCAACTACATCAGTATCACCACTTACCAAATCCGTGCTTTTTTTTTTAGTTTTTTCATCTTCTTTTATTTCTTTTATATCGGATTTGTTTAATTTAACAAGATCTTCTTTACAAACGATAAAAACAACGTTGTCATCTTGATGATGAATATTCCCTTGATACTCTTTTCCGTCGTTCATCACTACAATTTCCGCATAAGAAATTAAAGAAAACCCAAGAATCAAAAAAGACACAACAACAAAAACATTTATAAAATTTTTCATATTTTACCCCTTATAATAACTATAAATTGTCCACACGCCTATTAAAATAAAACATATACCGCTGACCAGTTTTAACGGAATTTGTTGCAAATAAGTTTTTGCAAAAGTTCCGGCCAAAACTGCAATTGCAGACGACAAAATCAATGCTCCTGCCGAAGCCAAAAACACAAAAACCGGAGAAACTTTTGAATCTGTTGCAAACAACAATGTTGCTATTTGAGTTTTGTCTCCGAGTTCAGCTAAAAACACAGAAAAAAATATCATAAAAATTGTTGTCATAATCAAAAACCTCTTAATATTTAATATATATTAATTTGCTATAAAAATATCAATATCTATATTAAATTTTGATAATATATTTTTATAATTTCCTATATTTTGTACATGTCTATATAAAAAATTTTCTTTTGATAAAACTATTTTAAATTTCGGGTCAATATTAAACAAAGCAGGTATAATAACAAAAGTATACGGTAATTTATGAAAATGAAATAAATTATACTTTGACAAATGAATAAAATCAATTTTTTCCTCTGTCATCATTACATCTTTTACCTTAAAAAGATATTTGTTCCATAAGACGCCATAATAAAGAGAATGAAAAAGGAAAATAAGTACCAATACAAAATTTATTATCCTTACGTTTTTATAATTAATTACAAATTTAAATAAATCTTTAAACAATATAAATATCATTAAAAACAACGGAACATAAAAACCTAACACTCTATACATATATCCGTCGGATGATTGTATTTCAAGAGGAATAAAATATAACATTCCAAAACAAATCAAACAATAAACAGCATTGAATAAAATTATTATTTTTTTATTATTAATTTTAATTAAAGAAGTTATCAATACAAACAAAACAGATACCAAAAAACAAATAAACGCAGGTTCTTTGCAAAACTCAAATAACAAATAATCATCTTTAGGATAAACCGGATCAAGTATAAAATACAAATTAAAACCAAAAGCAATAAATAATAAGATATAACTCAATGCCAAAATAATATTTGTTAAAATTGTACCTTTTTCTGTTCTATACTGTTTTATCATTGCAAAAATAATCATCGGAATAACAAAAACCGCAGTCATTGGATGGCTGCTAATTAAAAAAATTGAAAAAGAAATAAGACTTATTAAATTGAATTTTGTTAATTTACTGAAGTCATTATAATAATATATGACAAAAATCACCCATAAAAACAATCCTGTTAAGAAATTTTCCGTCCAAATTTGATATATCAAAAAGTTCATGCATGTTAAAAAATACAAAAGAATTATTTCAAAACAATTTCTTTTTTCTTTTGGTATATTTAAATATATTATCAGTAAAATTAATATCGGTAACAAGTAAGATGTTAACGTGAATACAAAAAGCAATATTTTTATATTTGTTATTCCCAGAAGAATCAAAATTCCTGCGGATAAATGTTGTACCAACGATGGAAAATATCTTGAATTAAACGGAAAACTGTTAAAACCTTCATGTCCGTTCCAAATATTTTCAGACACCAACGCTTCCCAAAAATGATGACATCCATCCTCTATAATACCGATATTCATAAAGGCATTGAAAACAGCAATAAACGAAAAACATATCAACACAAAAAGTATTGATATGTTTTCTTTAATATATTTTTTTATATCTAACATTTATAACTTATTCTTCTATTCTGTATTTAACTGTTTTTGCTTTTACTATTGAAAGTTTATCTATTTCTTTTATTGCATCCGCAAGGTTCTCGCTTTTTGTTCTGTGAGTCGTAATTATAATAGAAACTTTTTTATCTTTGTTTCTGTCATCCTGATACAAACTTGCTATTGATACTCCGTGTTCACCCAATATACCTGAAATTTTCGAAAGTACTCCGGGTCTGTTAACTACTGAAAATCTTAAATAGTAATCACTCTTACTGTCTCCGTGAGGTAAAAACTTAACTATTTTTTTCTTTGAATATACAACATTTTGAACAACACCTGCCGTTCCGTTGGCAATATATTTTGATAAATCTATTATATCGGAAACTACTGCTGAAGCTGCAGGTAACTGTCCTGCACCTTTACCATAGAACATAACATCGTCTGCAGCATCACCTTTTATCATAATAGCATTATATTCGTTGTGAACATTTGCAAAAGAATGATGATGATCTATTAAGCAAGGTTCCACCCATAAATCTACACCTTTATCTGTTTTTATTGCGGAACCTATAAGTTTAAATACATATCCGAAATCTCTTGTTATGTTAACATCTTCTATATCAAGTTGATCTATACCCTTAACTCTTATATCTTCAACTTTTATCCAACTTCCCCAAGCAAGAGAAGACAATATTGCAAGTTTGTTTGCCGTATCAAGACCTTTAACGTCTGCTGTCGGGTTAGCTTCCGCAAAACCTGACTCCTGTGCATTTTTTAATGCATCGGCATAAGTTATACCTTCGTTTGTCATCTTACTTAATATAAAGTTTGTGGTACCGTTTAAAATACCTTTAATATTTTTTATTTCATTACCTGCAAGACCTTCGTTTAAACCTTGTATTACAGGAATAACGCCGCCGACGGATGCTTCAAAATATACCATCTGCTTATTTTCTTGTGCCAAAGAAAATATTTCGTCCCAATACTTTGCTAATGCCGCTTTATTTGCGGTAACAACACTTTTGCCGTTTTTAAGAGCTTCTGTGATTACCGTTCTTGCCGGTTCATATCCGCCGATAAGTTCTACTACAATATCTATGTCAGGATCTTTTATTATATCCATGAAATTTTTAACATATAATTTTGGTTTATCTATAGGACGCAAATCACAAATAGATTTAACATTTATTTTTACGCCTGCTTTTCTTAAAGCAATAGCACTGTTTTTTTCCAAAATTTTTACTACACCTCTGCCTACTGTTCCATAACCTACTAAACCGATATTCAAACTTTTCTTCATAACCTATTTTCCATTTAATGTAAATTTTTTAATTCTTAATAATGCATCATGAAATCTTTTATCGTGAGTTACCAACGATATTCTTACATAACCTTCACCGCATTTTCCAAATCCCGCTCCCGGAGAAACAGCAACTCCTGTTTCTTTAAGAAGTCTTTCCGCAACCGATAAAGAGCCTTCTTTTTTTAAGTTATCCGGAAGACCCGCCCAAACATACATTGTTCCTTTTGTTTTTTGTACATGCCAACCGATTTTGTTTAATCCGTCAACCATTTTATTCATTCTTCTTTCATAAATTGCAGCTTGTTCTTTAACACATTGTTGAGAACCGTTTAACGCTGCAACCGCTGCAAGTTGAATAAATGTAGGAACTCCGTAATCCAAAAACGATTTGAATTTTTCAAGAGGATAAAGCAGTTGCTTTGCTCCGCAAGCCCACCCTACTCTCCATCCTGCCATATTAAATGTTTTGGAAAATGAGTGAAACTCAAGTGCAACATCTTTAGCACCTGCAAATTCAAATATAGAAGGTGAAGAGTTTTCACCAAAAATAAGTTCGGAATATGCATTATCCGAAATTAAAAGTATTTTATATTTTTTACAGAATCTTATTGCTTCCTTCCAAAAAGCGGGATCATCTGCAACAGCAGCAGTCGGATTATTAGGATAATTCAATATCATCATTTTAGCTTTTTTAGCTATGCTTTCAGGAATCTTTGTAAAATCGGGAAGATAATTATTTTCTTCCAACAACGGCATTGAATATGTTTTTGCTCCCGCAAGAACCGCGGCATTAAAATGTACAGGATATGCAGGATCGCATACCAAAATATAATCTCCTACATTAAGATAAGCCATACATAAATGAGCTATACCTTCTTTTGAACCTATAAGAGACATTATCTCGGTATTATAATCCAAGTCAACACCGAATCTTCTGCCCATCCATTCTGCAACGGCTCTTCTGAATTTAGGCATACCTTTTGCTTGAGGATATCTGTGAGTATTTTTATGATGTTTAACTGTATCACATAAGCAATCCACAATATGCGTTGGTGTCGGCATATCGGGATTACCCATTGCCAAATCTATAACATCAAGTTTTTGTGCATAACATTCCAGTTTTAATTTATTTATTTTTGCAAATAAATAAGGGGGTAGTGAATCCAAATTATTTGATGGTTTTATTTTCAATATAGCCATTATTTTTGTATTAGTTTTCTTAATGTAGTTGTAGGTTTAAAAGAAACCTTTTTGCCGGCAGGAACAGGAACAACAACTCCTGTTTTAGGATTTCTACCTTGTCTTGCTTTTCTGTCTTTTGATTTAAACGAACCTAAACCGGATAAAGAAACCGTTTCCCCTTTTATTAAATTGTCTTGA
>JAEEGL013431683.1_pt1 | contig 13175 bp, 16 predicted proteins | sample 9134231 | NCBI WGS metagenome assembly JAEEGL01 (sample SAMN16246548, study PRJNA631951) | gut metagenome | biome: gut microbiome; feature: rumen; material: fiber-attached | host: Bos | place: Iran: Karaj | collected 2018-10
GGCATCTCAGGATGATTTTGACCGGTTCTGATGCTGTTTGACAGCTTGTTTTGCATTTCACCTTCTGTTTTTTTCCACTTACATCAAATGGCAGGACAGGACTTTCGATATATTGTATGATTGCATCATCAAAGAGAAAGGAGGCCGGGGCATGAAGGTAAGTGTTGATATTTCTCCTGAATATAAGGAGCCATATGCAGTAATCTACACCGATAAGGTGACAGATGAGATAAAGCGAATGCTTGATATATTCAGTGCAAACGAGACTCCTATAACTGCCCTGCAGAATGAAGAGGATCTAATTGTTCTGCAGCCTAAAGAAATATACATGGTCAGAGTGGAGGAAGGAGATACGATTATTTATGGTGAAAATCAAAAATATCGTTCCAGGAAACGACTCTATGAGATTGGTCAGCAATTAGGAAAACAGTTCATGCAGATATCAAAATCAACACTGATCAATCTGTCTTACATGGACGGCATTGAGCCGGGATTCAGCGGAACGCTTTTGCTGAAGCTGAAGAATGGATGCAAGGATTATGTTTCGAGAACATATCTGCCGGAGTTCAAAAAATATCTTGGGTTATAGGAGGAGAAAGCAATGAAAGAGACAATAAAAGATTTATCAAAGAGCACGGTGGTCAGTATTGGAATGGCAATGGCAATTTTTTGCCTGGTTGGGATTGTATTTGATATAGGGTACAAAGGAAACTTCTGTCTTGAGAATTACAGATTTACAAAGATGGTCATCGGTTGTGCTCTGGTTGGTCTTGGATTTGGAGTTCCGACCATTGTGTATAGGAAGGAAAGCCTGCCCATGCCGATCAGAGTGTTGATACACATGGGAATTGGCTGCGTGATTTACACAATCGTTGCCTATGCAGTAGGATGGATAGGTGGGTCTGCAACTATCGGTCAGGGAATTATAATTGCGGCGATTCAGCTGGCTGTTGCGTTTCTAATATGGTCCCTTTTCATGAGATACTATCGTGCAGAAGCAAAGAAGATGAATGATAAGATACAGGCAATGAAGTAAGAAGTAGGGCAATAACAACAGATGTGAGGTTTTGAAAGTGTCTTGACCTGGCCTTTGCGGCCAGGTCTATTATTATGTCCGACAAAGAAAAGGAGGACATATAGTATGAAAGATTTGAGTCTGATGACATGGAAAGAAATTAGGGAAGTTAGCAAGAAAGACAGCGTTGTGTTCATTGTGATGGCGCCTATTGAAGAACATGGGTTGTGCCTTCCTCTTGCGACAGACATTATTGAAGGAGAAAACTGGAGCAGAGGAGCGATGGAAATGATTGAGAAAAAAGGCAAAATAAAATGTTATTACCTGCCGACATTTCCGATAGCGGCGGCGTCAGTAAATTCTTTTTACGGATCTGTTCATTTCTCTATGAAGACGACCTTTGAGGTGGCGTATGAGATTTTGGATAGTGTCAGACATATGGGATTTGAAAATATCGTTATCATAGCATCACATGCCGATCCTGACCATCAGATTGCTGTGATAAAAGCTGTAAGACGAATCAACAGAAAGTATGGAATATGTGCCATAGCACCGATGGGAGCAATTTTTGAGGGGGCAGGCGTGGAGCAGACCGAAGCTGTAAAAGAACTTGAAAAAGATTACAGTAATGATTTTCACGCCGGCTGGATTGAAACTTCCAGCATGCTGGATATCAATGATAACAACGTCAGAAACGGGTATAACGAACTTCCGGATTCAGATATTACGGACAAAGATATGATTTCCAAAAGAAAACAGATTGCGGCTATGGGGGACTACGGGCACATCGGAATACCAAGGATTGCCACAAAAGAAATAGGGCATGATTTAAACAAAAATTGTATAGAATCAATATGCGAAGCGGCGATAATGTTTTATTATAGAGAAGAATATGAAAAGTATGATAATTATTTCTTGTATAAGATATTTCCGCTTCATATTGGATTTTTTAAGTTATTTGGAAAAGTGAAGAGAGGAAAGGTGGGCGAATAATGTATACACGAGGACAATTTGCAATCGTAGGTAAAGTAGGCAGGAAGGCCCTTAGGATATATGACGAAGAGGGGCTACTTACCCCGGTATATGTTAATGAGGAAAACGGATATAATTACTATGATGAGAGTCAGCTGGTTACTCTTGAGAAGATAAAAAGACTCAGAAAGATCGGGCTTTCAATATATGAAATAAAACAGATATTTGATGGGAAATCTTCGGAAAAGGAACTTGTTGACAGTAAGATCCGCGAGATGGATTTTCGCCTGCAGGAGGTTCGAGGCCTCGCTGATTTTGAAGAAGAGAAGAAGGTTGCCTATTGCAGTGCAACACCGGACGTCTGTTCTTTTGAAAGAAGAAAATGTCTTTTTATTGATGAGAATGTAGACCTGGATAATCTCGGTATTTCGGTTGGAAAACTTTATGAGAAAGCGTCTTCAAAGGGAATAAAACCTTCAGGCAGTCATTTTGTAATATACAAAAATCTGTCTGATGAAAAAGGAATATCCATGAGGACATGCGTACCCGTAAATGACTACAATGGAGAGGATTCCATAGAAGTATTTGAGGAGAAGTGCCTTCATATAAGATTTACCGAGGGCTTTTCTAAGGTTTCAAGAGCACATATCCTGATAAAGGAATATGCAGATGAAAACCGGATAATCTGCGCAGACAAGGTTTACGAGGTTTATAATAAAGATATGTCAGTGGATGTATACCATGTGTTGGCATGATAATGTTTTTTACCACGGCGGCGAGACGTATGTTTATAAGGGATATAACATGTTTTGCAGAACGGAAAAGTACGGGAATCTATACCTGATACAGCTGTATCCTACTGTAGCAGGAGATAATTACTCAAATGAATGTATGAAAAATACAGTTTCATATATCGGAATTGAGTAATATGTGAGGACAATCCGGAAAAAGATCAGATGAGGAGAAAGATAATGAAAGAGGCGGATGTATATTTATTTGGGCAGATACTTGGAACACATTCTTTTCTTCTGAAGGATGGATTCCTAAAGCCGGATGAGTATTCGGAAATTAAAGAACAGTTTTTTCTTCCGGGTGGAGAGACAGGGACTGCGGCAACAGTACTAAACTCTTTGGGGGTGACTGTTCGTGTTGATGGCACATGGATCGGTACGGAAGTGGCTCAGATGCTCCGCGATTTTTATGCCGGGACAGGCGTGGACTTATCATCTCTTACGTTTTCGGATGACTCAGGAGTAATGGACTATGTAGTGATCGCAGGGCTTGTACGTTCACCTATGGGACGATTCCAGACGCTTTTTCAAAGCGGCAAACAGTGGTGGAATGATCCAAAGGAAGAAGATATCGTCGGCTGCAAAGCAGCTGCGATCGATCCGTTTTTTGGAGAACAATCTGATCAGGCTGCGAATATCTGTGTTGATCATGGTATCCCTTATGTGACGATAGACGCGGCGCATGAATCATATCTTCATAGACATGCAGCGATAAATGTTGTTTCCAAAGAATGTATTTCCGAACATTATGATGGAATGTCTGCAGATGAAGTCATGAAGCTAATGATGCAGGAAGCGGAGGGACTCACTATCCTGACACAGGGTGGAGGGGACATGCTGTATGGGCGCAGAGGAGAAGAGATTCACAGAATGCGGCCTTTTGATGTGACGGTCAGAAGCACACTTGGAGCAGGTGATACATTTAAAGCGGGCTGTGTATATGCACTATTGAATGGATTATCTGATGCTGAAACAGTTCGTTTTGCAAGTGCATGTTCAGCAGTTGCGATCTCAAGGTTCCCATTACCGCTTTATCCGCCAAAGTTGGATGAAGTAAATGAATTGTTGCAGTGATTGACGGAGGATATTGTGGATATATGTTGATAAAAGAAATATTTGGAAAAGTTAAAATATATCAGATTCATACGCGTGTTGATAACCGTGGATCTTTGGCATATGTTTATGATGAAAATATTGATGATTTCAAAGCTACGGAGACAAGGATATACAGCATGCCCAAAGCAGGAACCTTCTTTGGAATACATTATAGAGATGAGAGTAGCCCAATGACGAAGTTTGTGACCGTCATAAAAGGCAGGGGGATGGATTACGTTATTGATCTGAGAAAAGAATCGCCGACATATCTTCAGTGGGAATCAATTGAACTATCAGAAGAAAATGCCATCGCAGTGCTGGTTCCGGCAGGAATCGGACACGCATTTATATCATTACAAAATGATACGATGCAATTTTATTCAGTGGACAGAAGCGGCAACGATGCTCTTTCAGATCGTATAAATTATAAAGATCCCAAAATCGGTCTCAAACTTCCAATACCCGTTTCCGAAATTTCCGATTATGATCTAAGCGCTCCTTTTAGCAAATAGGTGACCTTTGGGGACGGGGTTAAGGGCTCAAAAAATGAGCCCTTAACCCCGTCCCCAAAGGGTCAAAGATTTAGGATACAGATGCCTGGTAAATAGTTTTTGGAAATATAAAAAAGGAAAATATGATCATTAATACAGGACAAAGAACGGACATACCGGCTTTTTACGCCAAGTGGTTTGCGGGCAGGATAAAGGAAGGCTTTGTTTGTGTCCGCAATCCGTATAATCCGGAACAGGTGAGTAAGTACAGGCTGGATCCATCCGTAGTTGATGTGATCGGTTTCTGTACAAAGAATCCTGCGCCTATGTTTCCGTATATGGAACTGATAAGGGATTTTGGACAATATTGGTTTGTCACTATTACACCTTATGGGAGAGATATCGAGCCAAATGTTCGGAATAAACATCAATTGATCGAGGATTTTAAGCTACTTTCTGATATAGTGGGAGTAGATTCGATCGGCTGGAGATATGATCCAATCCTTTTATTGGAGAAATATCCAATAGAGTATCACTTAAAAGCTTTCAGGCAGATCGCGGAAAGTCTGAAGGGATATACAAAAACGGTGGTCATCAGTTTTATCGATCTGTATCCCAAGGTCAGAAAAAACTTTCCGGAGGCTAGAGCAGTTTCAAAGGATGATAGATTAAAGCTGGGGATAGAGATGATAAAGATCGCAACTGAATGCGGCATGACCCTCAAGCCTTGTGCAGAAGGAAATGAGTTGGCGGAGTATGGCGCTGATTGCAGCGGCTGTATGAAGATCAGCGATTATGAAAAGGCGATCGGCAAAAGACTTATGACACCCAAGAAGAAAGGGGCCAGAGCGGAATGCGCATGTTATCTTTCATGTGATATCGGCGCTTACAACACCTGTCTTCATCTTTGTAAATACTGCTATGCAAATGCAGAACCGGAAGTGATATATTCGCAGAACAGTTTACATGATCCGGAGTCACCATTCCTGATCGGGAATTATAGGGATGGCGACAGCATCCATGAAGTGCCCCAGGAATCCTGGATCGACAGACAGGTAAGTCTGTTTGGCATAGAATATTGTTCTGTTTTATGATGTGGCTGATAAAGAAGATGAGTCCCGATATCAGATGATACGAGGACATCTGATCACCAGAGCAGTAGAAAATGTTACGCCTGTATTGTCAGTAAATGCAATTCATCCTAAGCAGACAGCACCAACGTGCTTTATTAATGCCTCAGGTGCTATTTGCAAAGAACTTGAGAAAAATATGGAAGGGATGTTAATCTATGATTTCGAAAAACAGGAGCTGAACTTTGGCGAACTTGGACGTAAGCGTTATTCAGACCGGTTGTTGACCTCTTAGGTACAGTGGTTCATTTTGAATATTGATTTTAGGAGTAAGCTTATGAATAAAGAATGGTCACAGGAGAATAAGGAAATACAGGTATTATTGTCAAAAGAAGCTACCTTTGATGAAGCTATCAAAAAACTTCTCGAATTCAGGGAAGAATTGTTTCAGCAGATCACCTGGATTGTAGAAGGGTATCCTGAGAAGGCTTTTTACCAAATGCCATTCGCAGGTGCAAATGGATATCACAGCAAGACGCTTGCTTATTCCATATGGCATATTTTCCGGATAGAGGATATTGTGGCACATGATATGATCGCAGGAGATGAGCAGATACTGTTTCGGGATGATCATTTAAGTAAGATCGCTTCACCGATCATTACAACCGGGAATGAACTAAAGGGTGAAGAAATTGCTGAATTCTCAAAGAAACTGAATTTGCTGGAACTCTACCGTTATGCAAAGGCCGTAAAAGAATCAAGTGACAGGATTCTTTCGGGGCTGCAGTACAAAGAGTTGAAACGAAAATATTCCGAAGAAACGAAACAGAAGCTGGTGAAAAGTAAATGCGTCAGTGAGGATGAAAACGCATTTTGGCTGATCGATTATTGGTGTGGTAAGGATATTAAGGGTCTCATTCAGATGCCGTTTTCACGCCACTGGATCATGCATATTGAAGCGATGCAGCGGATAAAGAACAGGCTTTGCAAGATGGCCCGAAAAGGAGCGGATTATACTGCAATCTGCGGATTATCCTGCGATCATTGTTTTCTTGCCGAGTGGTGCGGAGGCTGCAGAACAGAGTATAATGTCTGCTCTTTTGCAACATGTTCCGAAGGCAGGATATGCCCCAACGTAAAGTGCTGCAATGAAAAGAATATAGACGGATGTTATGAGTGCAGTGAGCTTGAAGTATGCGAGAAAGGTTTCTTCGTTCCCTCAAATGATGGAGCAGAAGCAGCAAGGGCACAGTCTATGTTTATCAGAAAATATGGAAAGAAAGAGTTTCTGAAAGTCCAGACAAGATTGCATGAAAAATATGATTTTCAGAAGGTGCAGGAAATCCTTGGACAGGACTATAAGGAAGCGTTGAATATACTTGAAGAGAACTGAGCCTTTGTTGACAAATCACAACTGTCGAGAGTACAATTGGGGATCGTTCTCATATTCAAAATGGATCAAATACGTACCGTTTATACGGACTGTGTAAGCAGTGTATTTGATCTGCTGATTACCATAAAGAAAGGAGAAACGGCAATGCCAGGATACAAAAGAATTACGGCATGCATAATAGGAATGCTGATGCTTATAAATTTGCTGTTTTCTGCTTTCTATATCGCAGCAGAGGTTGATCACGATTGCGCAGGAGAAGACTGCCCGATCTGTGCCTGCATCGCGCAATGTGAGAGCATACTACATCAAATCAGCGATGGGATTGTTTCTCAAGCTGCTTTCGTTTTTCCTATCGTTTTCCTGGTCGTTTCAATATTTCTTTATACAATTCTTTTTACACAGGAAACGCTAGTCTCAAGAAGAGTCCGGCTGAATAATTAAATAGACCTCCAACAAGGGAGAACTATACCTATTTTAAGGCGAATAGTTTTTCCTTGTATTTTTGCGCCCAAAATCAAAATTATACGGAGGTTCTATTGTGAAAAAATATCTATCTTTTTTTATTGCTGCCATTATTATGGCGGGAAGTCTTTTTGCATGCAGTTCCGGAAACAATGCGACTGTAGCTGATAATGACAAAATTCAGATCGTTACGACGATTTTTCCGGAGTATGACTGGGTGAAAAATGTCCTTGGTGAGAATCCTGCGAATGCGGAAGTTACCATGCTGCTTGATAATGGTGTAGATCTGCACAGCTATCAGCCAACAGCAGATGATATCCTTAAGATTTCTACTTGCGATATGTTTGTTTATGTTGGAGGAGAATCCGATGAATGGGTAGAGGATACCCTCGCGGAAGCGACAAATAAAAATATGATCGTCATAAATCTGTTGGATGTGCTTGGCGACTCTGTCAAAGAGGAAGAAGTAGTCGAAGGTATGCAGGAAGAGGAGCATGATCACGACCACGAAGGAGGCGAAGATGCAGACGCTGATGAAGATGAACACGAACATGAGCATGAGCATGAGGAAGGTGAAGTTGAATACGATGAGCACGTATGGCTGTCCTTGCGTAATACGGCAATTATAGTTCAGAGCATATCTGATTCTATTCAAGAAATCGATCCTGACAATGCGGAGACTTATAGAAGCAATGCATCAGCATATATTGAAAAACTGAATTCACTCGATGAAGAGTACAAGACTGCGGTTCAGGATGCATCTTTCCACACTCTTCTGTTCGGAGACCGATTCCCGTTCCGTTATCTGGTCGATGATTACGGACTTGATTACTATGCTGCTTTTGTCGGATGCTCAGCGGAAACGGAAGCCAGTTTTGAAACTATTACATTTCTTGCACAGAAAGTCGATGAACTTGGACTTCCTGCGGTCATGACTATAGAAGGAACAGATCATAGGATTGCGGAAACAATTGTACAGGACACACAAGGCAAGGATGTTCAGATCCTTACTATGGATTCGATGCAATCCACAACATCAACAGATGTTCAGAATGGCACCACATACCTCTCTGTCATGGAGAATAATCTATCTGTTCTAAAAGATGCTTTAAATTGAGGTGGTGAGGTTTAATGATTTATAAACTTGTAATGTATCTTGAACATCCATTAGTGCGTTACGCCCTGATCGTAGGAGTGCTGATAGCTCTATGTTCCTCACTGCTCGGTGTTACGCTTGTGCTTAAACGATTCTCTTTTATTGGCGACGGATTGTCACATGTGGCATTCGGTGCAACAGCAATTGCTACTGTATTGAACCTGACGAATGAGATGACGATCGTTCTGCCGATCACAGTGGTCAGTGCAATCTTACTTCTGCGAACAGGACAGAATGCAAAGATTAAGGGAGATGCTGCGATCGCCATGATCTCTGTGGCAGCATTGGCTTTTGGATACCTGATCATGAATATCTTTCCCGTATCATCAAATCTGTCCGGAGATGTATGCAGTACCTTATTCGGATCGACCTCCATTTTAACGCTTTCGAAAAAGGATGTGTGGCTGTGTACGGTGTTGTCGATTGCTGTTGTAGTGATTTTTATTTTGTTTTACAACAAGATATTTGCAGTGACATTTGATGAGAATTTCTCAAAAGCGACAGGAACGAACGCGGACGGATATAATCTGCTGATAGCGATCGTTATTGCGATAATAATTGTTCTGGCTATGAACCTGGTTGGTTCACTACTTATCTCTGCTTTGGTTATTTTTCCGGCACTGTCTGCCATGCGTCTGTTCAGTAATTTCAAATCTGTCACTATATGCTCGGCAGTATTGTCTGTGTTATGTGCTTTTTCGGGGATCATTATTTCCATACTGGCAGGAACGCCGGTAGGTTCAACTATAGTGGCAGTAGATGTTGTGGCCTTTGCAGTTTGTTATGCAGCAGGCATGATATGCGTGAAACAATAAATGAAAGCTCTGCTATGCGATTCAGGAGGTGTTCGAAAATGAAAAAAAGGGTAAGTATAGCTATCAGTTTTGGGATTTTGTTTGCACTGGTTGGTTGTGGTGAAAACGCTTTATCCGTCAGGACTGAAGAACAACCAACCGAAGTAAATGATGTGATTGAAACGTTGATTGCAGAAGAGAACAGTGAAAAGGACGATACAGAAAGCCAGGTTTCAGAAAACACTTCGGATAGCATTGAAGAACAAGCGGATACAGTAAATGCGGACGCTCCGGAGCTTGAGGAGATAAATGAATCTGAAATTCCTGTTGAGAATACAGAGGGGATAGATGTTGACCTGACTCAGCTCTCCAGTACGATGGTATACGCCGAAGTATACAATATGATGGTCTCGCCGGAGAACTATATCGGAAAAACTGTGAAAATGAGTGGTGCATTTTCAGCTTATCATGATGAGGCTACAGACAATTATTATTTCGCCTGTATCATTATGGATGCGACTGCCTGCTGTTCTCAAGGAATAGAATTTGCTCTGGCGGATGATCTCACTTATCCTGATGATTATCCGGAATTAGGCGCAGATATCTGTGTGATCGGTGTGTATGATACATATAAGGAAGGCGGTTACACATACTGCATATTGAGGGATGCTAAGATTGTATGATCCACCGTCCCACAATGGCTCATTCATTTTGTTGAATTTGACGGTGTTTTTTATACATTATGTGGGGTGAGGAAAAACACTTGCTATGATATAATTCGAAATTAGGTGATGAGTACATGATGGGGGCAGATATGAAAAAAAAGTCGATAAGTATAATTATATGTATAGGGTGGATTCTGATCTGCTTTATTTGGGTGTTCGTTCCCAAGGAGTATATGTCACCGTTACCAGATGAGATATCAATTGAAGACAAATTTATAGGTAATATTGAGTTTCACAATGAGATGCTTATTAAAGTATACAGAGAAGGGGGAAAGTATTATTTGTCTTCTGAAAGTCTTGTATACGATAGGGATCCTGAGATAGTTGAGTTAACAAAAAGCGAATATCGATACTGTACAAGAGTAGATACCTATAGATTGGAAAATCAGGTGAAGGCAGGAAGCGTCAGTTATTGTATATGCGTAAAAAGGGGAAATAAAGAAGAATGCTATAATGCGCATTTTGCAGAATTCCCATTATATGAGATTATGAGAATTAAAGAGATCAAGGATGATACATTTGATGGGGAGTACAGTTCATCTGAAAAACTTATGCGACTTGAACGCTTTCTGGATGAGGGTAAATTTGAGTTGGCGTCTGTATATGATAGATCTGTTAATTATCCTTATTGGTATTATAAGAATTCTGCTTGTGAGGAATATTATAATAAATGGTATGATTTACATATAGGATGTAGACATGAGCAGGATTTAAATATGTTTATATTAAAGCAATATGAAAAAGGGAAGATAGAATTCGAAGATATTGATCTGAATTCCAGTCTGGATAAGAAAGAAGAATTGTATGAGCGTATAACCGGAAAACCTTCTGAACTCAGGCGTACACAAGGATATGATTACAACCAATTGCTTAAATCAGATGATAAACCTATTACGAGTGAGTCTAAACAGCTTATTTTAGATAAAACAACAAAAAAAATTGATAGATATGATCATACGGCCTATGAATATATAGAATACGAAGAGGATAATTTTTGTATCTATGAATTCTATCTTCCGGATGAACATAGAACTTATATATTTATGGCGAAGAAACCGTCCTTAATGCCTGATTGGTATCTGGAATGGGCGATAAATTATATTATTTTGAATGATAAGTTAATCTTGTCTCCGGGCCTCATTTATCAAGTTGTGCTTTTTATTTCTCTTACTGCACCTATATGCTTTGTGTTAATGTTCTTCGGATATCGTTCAACTAAAAAACAATGAGCCTTTGGGGGACGTTAAAGTGTGAAGGAGAAAGATGAAATAATGCATTTGGTTAGGGATATATTGATGAAAGCACTTCGCAGTCGTAAAGCCTCTATAAGGGTGACAACCGTGGCTTTTCTTGTTGTTATTTGTCTTAGTGGGTGCGGTACATTAAAACACGAGACAGTGGAGAATACAGAACTTTCAGAGGATAATATCCGGACAGTAAGTGATGAGCAGACGAATATAGAGACTGATCCTGAACTTCCTTCTGAAGAAGAGACGAAAGATATTCAGGATGATCAGATCATTATGGAAGGCAAACCCGATGTATTGGATGCAATAGAATACGAGGGAACGTTTGCATCCTATCAGGAAGCATATAAGGAAATAGCAGATAATGTGCCTGAAGATAAAAAGAATATAACAGATTTTAATTTGATTTACTTTAATGATGATGATATTCCGGATCTGATCGTAGATGAGAATATGTATATATTTAAGGATGGAATAGTTTATTGCCTGAATTGCCTGAAATTCGGTTTTTACATATGTGATACCGAATATTTGGAGAAACAGGGCATAATGGTATATTGGGATTATCATGATAAGATTTTTGAGTATACATTCTTTAAGTTAAATGAAGATTATGGACTTCAAAAAGTAGGTGGTTATTCAAAAAGTTTATCTGATGATAAATGTGAATATTGGGATTACACAGGAAAACAATTACAGATAACAGAGATAAAAAATATAGTAGATGATTACTTAAATGAGAATAAACGATCAGATAGTTATGATATAGGTTATTCTGAATTGTTGTTTTATTTGGGGTTATACGAGAATCATGAAGACTTGAATGCTAAATATATGATCGTTGATTCCTCCCATAAGATAGATCATCAAATATTTGTTGAGCAGTATGATCAGATTGTAGATCTTTATGAGAAATTCAGGAATAATACAGTAAAACTGTATTTTGATAATTCTTCAAGTGCTATTCCATATGGTCCGGCGTTTTGTATGTCTGATGGATACACGCTTTCAGAATTAGAAGAGATCATATATTTGCATTACAATCTGGAATGGCGAGATGATGCAACACAGATAGATTTTAATTATCTGGATTGTGGCATGGATGGCATACCGGAAATGGCGATAGAATTTAAGGGTGTAGGGATATATTCAATTGAAGACGATAGTACCTTGGTCTTAGTGATCAAGGAGGAGAATGGACAATTGCAATGTAGGTACAGGTATGAAACATGGGCACGGAGTGCAGTTGTTTTAAATCGTGCCGGAGTTGTAGCTACCTGGGGAACCAGTGGTGCTGCTCATCATTCCGGTAAAGTCGGAATATTGGATGCAGATGTAAAGCTTAAATGGATTTATTCCTTGAGTAGAACGTATTGTTCTCCTGAAGATGAAAGTGATCTTGCTGCCATTAGTGGAACAGATATGTATGAGTGTTATATTACGATGGATGGAGAAGAATATCTGTGTTATATATCAGATAATTCGAATACTTCTAATGATAAACTATATCAAATTATGTGTGAGGATGAGAACTTGAAAGCGCTGAATATGACCAGAGATGATATCTGTCATCCGGAAGAAATAGCACAATTAAGAGAAAAAGTCCTTGAAAAATACGGTTGCACAAAGAGTTGCCTGGAAGCAGATCAGGTATTTGAAGCTTCCTATCATGATTTAAATATTATCGATGAGGTATTTGGAAATTGGAATTACTATTAAAGGGACGGGGTTCATGGCTCAAAATGGGGACAATCGTGATAGTTCTCTTTTTGCTTTTAATGATTCCTCTTACTCAACAATTCTTTATTCCCATGATCAAAAAGCAGATGTCACTTGCGATGATCAAGAATCATTCGTTAAGCGAAGGTGATGTGATCATGTTCGGAGATAATGCGTGGAACAATACATGGTGTGTTTTAAAAATTGAAGATAGGAAAGTTCTTTTAATCAATAAAAGTTGTGTA
>JAEEGL013774689.1_pt1 | contig 13175 bp, 13 predicted proteins | sample 9134231 | NCBI WGS metagenome assembly JAEEGL01 (sample SAMN16246548, study PRJNA631951) | gut metagenome | biome: gut microbiome; feature: rumen; material: fiber-attached | host: Bos | place: Iran: Karaj | collected 2018-10
GCCATCGCTACGCTTACAGAGAGTAAGAGAATCAGAATTCCATAGACAATCAGGTTGTCAAATGACAACATCATTAATATGAATACGATCACCAATCGACCTAAAGCCTCCAAGATGCCTACGTAGGCAAACACATTCATCTTTTCGTAAGCAACGACAAGTGCCAAATATGGTATCGATATTATCTGGAATAAAAATGAAATAATTGAAAGCTGGTAGACGACATTGGCTGCAAAAAGCCTCTCCGACGGGATGGTCATGTGCGTATTAACAAACCATAATCCAACAGTTTCCAAAAAGACAATTATTATTACTCCTATTGCAAGGAACGTAGTAATGTTCAAACAGAACCACTTGTTGAGCCTCTCCTTATTGCCTCGCGCAAGTTCTATAGAGAAATAGCGTTGCGAAGATGTTGATAGCGTACGGTTCATGAATGCAAACATCGTGACCACGCCACCCACGACATTGTAGAGGCCATAGTCAACTACACCCAATATATCAAGTATCGCACGAACCGTGTAAAGGCCCACGGCCATTACAAACAACATGCGTAGGTATAGATATATAGTATTCTTTGCTATCCGTTTATTGTTTACAGTAGAGTCTTGCATAAACTTTAAAATGGGCAGGATTACCTATTGGTATCGTATTAATCAACTTAGAAAAGTTTTAGGCAAGAGCCTGCCCAAATTTATATGCTTCACAATAAAAATCTCTAAATTTACACAATTTCACGAGAGACCAAGGAGAGGTTTCAAGTCATTCTCTTTGTGGAAGGCCCAAGCAGAGGTGGCGATGAAGGCAAGGAAAAGGAAAACCAGTACAATCTTTGCTCGGCCAGGACCAGCTTTCTTGACAGGGACAGTAGCGTTCTGGAGCGTAGTGAATGCGGGGGTAGCTTCCTGGACCTGCATCTCAGCTTGTTGGACTTGACCAGCCAACTGCTGATAAATAGTACGCTGAAGCTGCATTTCATCCTCCAACTTGGATTGTTTCTGGCGGACCGTCTGAAGAAATACCTTCTGATTGCCGTCAGCAAAGCGAACATAGGCGTCAACAGCCTTATCATAACGATCCTTGGCTTCGGCATACATCTTCTTGTTGTACTCTAGGTCAACACGAGCCTTGCTGGTGCGATAGTCGGTAATTGCCTGTTGGAGGCGAGCTCTGACAGAGTCAGCCATCATAGCACATATTAAGGGCTCCTGGTCGGTCACCTCGATGCTGATAACCATGGTCTTTTTGTCTACATCGCATATGATTTTCTTATCAATCATCTTTATGATTTCCGTCTGTTCCTTAGTCAAGCGGAACGGATCAATCGCATCTGACTCCGGCTCTTCTTCCTTAATGAGACTAACCAACCATTTCATAGTGCCCCCTATGGCTGCACTCCACCATGTTTTTTTCTGTTCGTCCCTTAGATATTCGTAGTAGGTCATCGTACGGTCTGATTCACCTTTCTCTTCATCGCCCTCAATGGTTACAGGAATTTTAAACAGACTTGACTTGAACTCCGTAGAGTTCATCAGGTCAGGATAAAGCGTAGGGAAAAGAGCCTCCGTACTATTACCCAAAGCTCCCTTAAGGTTCACACCAAAGCTGCTAGCGAGGGCAGCCAAACCGCCAGTACTCTTAGAGCCAGACATTTCGGGACTGAGTGTTACCGTGCATTTGTAGTAGTTTGGAAGAGACAGGGTCAGCACACAGGCCACAACAAAAGTCCAGCCAAGAACCTTGTAGAAGATTTTCTTGTGTTTCAGTAAGTCCTGCAATAATTTACCAAAATCAATGGAAGATTCCATTTCTTCCATATTTCCTAATTGATTAATTGTTTCGTTCATTTTATATTCAAATTTTAACTTTCTGCTATGTTGTATTAAAGGAAGAGGGGGCTGATATATTTGCCTGATGCATGCATCAAAGATTATCGGCCAAGACCTTTAAGTAGCAAATCTTGAATTCCATGCTGTTTGTATGATTCATACTCTCATCAAGATGGCAGGAAGCCAATATCGTCACATATCAACATCATTTACAATGACATCATCATCATAGCGAAGCATCATAGTTTTGTCAAGCCAGTTATCTGAATACTCAATACTTTCACCCAAGAGATATTCCCTAATAATATACTCCACGAAGTTAGCCTTGGCATAATACGACAGCGGGAAGCCCCCACCGAACCTCGGGTTGATCTCGATACCCTTGATGTCGTTGTCGCTCTCTCGGTAGAACAGCTGGATGCAGATGCAGCCCCGCACCCCTTCGATATACCCCATCCTTTCCTTCAGGAAGTCCACGATATAGTTCTTCCTGGTGATGCCCTTACTGATCTCGCCATCTCTGACCTTCATCCGCTCACGTGGCACGATGCCCTTCACCCGGCAATCCCGGCCATAGTACATATCTACCGTAAACTCTTTGTACTCTTTCTTGTCGATATACTCCATGAAAATCAGTTTGGGATCTTCCATGATCTCCGTAGTCAGCTCGTCCTGATTCATGATGATGTGCGTGTTCAAACTCCGCGATCCGTCATAGGGTTTCGCAAACATTGGGAACACTGGATGGTGTTTGACTAACGGTTTTGGCACAGCGATTCCTATTTGCGGCAAGTATTTCGCAGTAAGCCGCTTGTCACGGCAGATTCTGATATACGGCAGATCTGACTCGGCCAACAAGACACCAACCTCCATAAAGCGCTCCTTATTCGATGCGAAAACCGAGAGCTCGGGGTCGATAGTCGGGACGATTACCCCAATCTCTTTTTCTTGGCAGAGCTTAAGCATCTCGTCCAAGTAGTGTTCATGGCCGCAACAAGGCACCTTAAAGCTCTCGTCGGCCACATAACAGGCCGGAGCCAATTCTGGGCTCTTGTCGGTAGCAAAGACTTTGGCATCCAAGCCAAGTTCTTTTAACGTACGCTGGAATATCTGTACCAGCACCACCCTCTGCCCAGCAGAGGAAATTAGAAGATTCTTCATTTATTTTTAAAATATTATATTTTCTAGTCCAAAGCCAGGGCTGCTAACTCTGTATGCAGTTCACGAGGCTTACCATCCATACCAGGACGGTTATAATCGTATATTCTATAGGTCACGTCTGACGACTGCTGAATCTCTGCCAACATGATGCCGCCACAAATAGCATGGACACGACCTGCGGGGAGATAGAACACATCACCGGCCTTAACAGGATGATCAGCAAGAACTTCTGTGATAGAGCCATCTTCCACTCTCTTTTGGTATTCGTAAGGCGTGATGCTTTGCTTGAAGCCTGCATAGAGATGGGCATCTTCGTCGGCCTTGATGATGTACCACATCTCGGACTTGCCCATCTTACTATGTTCACGCATGGCCATCTCGTCATTGGGATGTACCTGAATGCTCAGGTCCTTCTTCGCGTCAATGAACTTGACTAATAGTGGCAACTTGCCATTGTATTTCTCATTGACGGCCTTGCCAAGAATGGCTTCTGAATATTCGTTGATGACACTTATCAAATCGCGGCCTCTCCACTCGCCATTACTGATGATACTGGTGCTTGAAGGGATAGCACTTACCTCCCAACTCTCGCCAATGGGCTCATCAGAGGGCTCTAAGCCTTTGTAAGGCCTAAGCTGGTTACCTCCCCAGACAACAGGATGTAGATTCGGTTCGAACAGAAGTGGATAGAAATGCATTGTTTTATGTCGGTCTGTTCTGAGCTTGAAATTCCTTTTAAAAGGAGGGAAGGCTCATGTGTTCTTGCGTCCTTACAGTGGCAAGCGGCATAGCCGAGCGGAACCATTTCTTATGAGAGACTGAGCCTCCCTCCAAAATAATAACGATTCTTTATATATGCTGCTTCACAGCAGGATGTATTTGACGTATTATCTTATGTAATTACAGATCTTGGCAAATAGAGAATTGACTCTCTTGTTTTCTGAGACGCCATCGACAAAGGTGAAGATGAGGTCGGACTTCTTGAGGTCAAGAGGATTTGAACCTAACGTGGTCTTGAAGCGGATGGTAATGGTGTTACCGGTCTTTGTGACATTCACGAGGCCCATCTTCTCGATCGTGCAGTAGTCGAGGCCTTCTATCTGGTCGCCCTGTATCGAGGATAGCATGCTGAGGTAGCTACCCTGCTTGTATTTGGCACGGAGTTCCTGAAGGATGGCTGCCAGGCGGGGACCCATCACCTTTGGATCAACCTTATGGATTGAGTAGTCGGGTAAAGTGTAGTCCAAGTTGAGTTCCTGACGAATCTCTGAGTTGTACTGCTCTTCGTTTGTGGTGCTCCAACTGGATTTGGCAGAGAGATTTGCTGCTCCAAGGAGCAGAAGTAGTGTTATCAATATATGTTTCATATTCATCATTATATTCTTCATTATTGAGTTAATCCCGGGGGGATTAACTTCTTCTCAACTCACCCTACCCTCTCTTACCGTAATAGAGGGTCTCAACCTTAACCCCAAACCCCTATGCCCTCTCCAGGGCAGGGGCTTAACCGCTCCTCCTGTCGCTCTTACACTAAGGTATCCTAAGACCATCAAAGGTCTTGGATGTATTTTGACGGCTGGCGCACTGAAACCCCGGCAGGGAATACCTTATTAATCTATACCATTGAGAACACTGGGGTGTGGGGCTAGCCCCAAATTATTCCACTATTTCTATATTATTACTTGCAAGGATGTCGTAGACCACTTTCTTTAATCTCGGCTTTTGAAGCTTAGCCTCCTTCAGAACGTCTTCTTTCTCATCATCACTAACGCCTGGAAGAGTACGAATTGCTGCACAGGCATCAGAGAAACGAAATTCAAATGTTTTATCAACGTTTTCCTTATGAACCTTGCCTGTAGGCAATTCCACGTCAAAAGCATCTTGATATTTCTTCAGCAAAGCAGTCTTGAACAAACTTGCCAGAATCTTCGTAGCCTTGTCCTCAGCCTGCTCTTCCAGAGCATCCATCGCCTTCAGCAGGCTATCTTCTATTATGCTTTTATTCATAAATTGAAACCCTGTTTCACACACAAGGTGTCAAAAATGAGAGGATACCATTATGAGCAGATTTGTTTTAATCTGTTCTAAAAAGGCTCAAGCCTTCATTATCAGCCCATGCTACCATATCTGAATAGAGTTTGGTCTCTTTAAATTGCGTCATTGTAAATGCTGTTCTTAAAACCTTCTTTAAGGCATCAACATTGATTTCGTTTTTATTTCCTAATGCTTTATATTTGTAGGCAAAACCATCGCAAAGATCATGACCATTGTTAAGATTGTTCTTGTCTACAGTACCATATATATTTTTAACCCCGTCAATATCAGAATGTGTTGGAACACCTATTGAGACATTTTCTGGTATCTTATTTAAAACATTTCTACAAGACTCTATATCAACAGTAGTATCTCCTTTGTAAAAATTGTATAGTGAAAATGTGCCAAAATTGACTTTCTTATTTAAATCCCTACATGCAAGTTTAAGCCACGACAGAGGCAGAATTTCATCATGCACTTTCATCATTTCTGCCAATACATCATCATCGTCTTCAAGAAATTCCGTCTTAAATGTCTCGTAAAATGTATCTGTCATCATCATCGTTTCTGCATCATGGGTGTCTGTCCTAAACAGATTTGGGAATTCATATTCATATCCAACTATATGTTCAAAATCTGCATCCTTGATGACAGCAAGTCTTGGATAAAATTTAGAATTCAATGTTGAAAGCAAACTTTCATAATGACTACATCCTCCAAGAGGATATAAATCTACCTTTTCTTTATCAAATAAACGCCCATATACTTTCTTATCATCGTTACCTTCTACTACAACAAGGACTCTGTTTTTATAGATAGGATGAGAAAGAATCATCCGAACTCTAGTTGTAACAGTATTTGAGGTTTGCGAAGCTATAACCGTGTTCATATTATGCGTTTGCCATCTCTGTTAGATCAACACAACAGTCTAAACTCTCTGAAACTATCTCAGGAGAATGGGTTGCAATAACTATCTGGACATCTCTCGTTTTGGCAATCTCTTTTATATCTTTAATAAACTGAAGCTGCCATGCTACATGTAATGACAATTCTGGCTCATCAATAAGCAAGAGACTCTTTTCAGGGACTTCAAATATGAACTTGAATAACAGAAAGATTTCATTCTGTTCTCCGCTTGACAGTTTTGTCAAATCCTTCAGTACACCTCCTGTTTTTAATAATACACGCAAACCTTCGTTCCTAGAGAAAGAAAAGCGTTTGTTTACAAACTCTTTATTATTTAGCAACTGGAGGAATAAGCGTAACCTCTTGCGTATATCGTCATATATTTCTATTTTCTTTTCCAGAGTATTAATGTAAACAGAAGAAATAGGCGCCTTCAGAGGATTAAAAGGTCTAATATTCAACTGAGGCAACAAATTATAAGAAAGAAGCTCTTTTGCCAGCATTTCCAGAATAACCGCTTTTCTCTGATATTCGCTTTCAGATAATTGAGGAGTATTATCTGCTAATAGTTCGTCTATCTGATGTCCATCTAACTGCTGAGCATTATTCAAGTAGTTGTAATGTTCCCTAGTTAGAATATCGCTCAATTTTAGATTTACTTCATTAATTACTCTTTGTGATTTACCCTCTTTGTCTTCATTATATAATCTCTGAGAACGTATGAATGTAGTATTAAGTAAGGAAAGATTCATAATAAGCTTTTCGATGGCATCATCGTTATGATATCTGTAAGACAACCACTTTATGCTTCTATAACTGTCTCGTTCACTCTCAATCTGATTCTTGTAGTTCTTTTCGTAATAATCAGAGGCAAGATACTTCTCCTGGTCAATTTCATAATTCAATATAAGTTTCCTTCCTCTCTTATACGAAATTTTAGTGACTTGCATTTCATCTGTACTAAAATCACCACCTGTCTTACCTTTGGATTTCACTTTAGATACAAAGAGTGTTGTTCCTGTATCGAATTCTACTGTGATAGACTTGAATGGTATCTCATAGAGATAAAATAGATTATCTTTACTAGTTATTGAAGACAATATTCTCAGTATTGTCGTTTTACCATAGCCATTTAGTCCAGTTAGAACTATCAAATTAGATCTATCAGAGAAATCCAAAGTATAGTTGAAAGTACCAAAAAGACCTTCAACATTAAATGATTTTAATAACATAATGATTAATTCTATAAAGAATAGAGTTGCAGTAAACGCTCTTGAACTTTTTGATTAACCGTACGAGAACTCTGTTTGTTTATATTCTGACTTCCATCAGCTGCAACAACGGCAACATAATCAGGATAGTTATCGCCCTTCGACACATTGTTCTCCCATTGCATTGGGCGAAGATTATCCTCGTCATCATCACCACCTAAAGCAGTTGGATATATATGATCTATCTCCCAGCCAAACTTGCTGTCACGATTACCATATTCGCTCCTTGAAATCCAAGCACCTGCCGCATCTTTACGGAAGAGGTCTTTGTCATAACCTGCCTCTTCTAAGCCTTGTTTCCAAACACGATTGATAGTTTCTTCGTCCTGCAAATTTAGTAAAGCCATATAAGTTGTAACTTTTATAACGGTGCAAATATACACTTTTTTTTTTATTTCAACTCAAATTTTAGCACTTTTTTTTACGTTTTGTGCTATTTTTGCCATTTTTCAATTCCAAAACCTCAACAAATCCTGCTTCCATGCAAGCCATTTCCTTTGTTGCTGATGCAAGCTTTCTGCGGCGTACTATTTCACTAGCCTCAATTCCTCCCGCAAGTAAACTGTCAATTTTGACGTCTAGGCTTGAAAACCACCATTTTAGGTAGTTCTTTGTTAATCAAAGCGACCAAAGGTCGAGCGCTTGCGTCCTTTCAGTGGCAAGAGGGGTGTCATTTTCCCACTTCATACACAAGATTTCTAAAATGACAGCCTACCATTGTTTATCTATCTTTCATTCATAAATCCATGACTCTGGAATATTTGAATGAGTTCATCATCTTTCACTGCATAAGTGCTATTATAGAGATATTCCAACACTTCTTTCAGCAATGACATTTCCGTTGAAGAGGACAACTTCTTGAAGTAATTGGAAAGTTCGGGATCATTTTTCGCTTCCTGCTTCTTGGTGCGCTTCATCAAAGCATCTACTTCAAAAGGCAATCCTAAAGGGGACAAGTCAACCCCGATGAACAATCAAATTTCATTCTGAAACAAGATTATCAAGATTAAAGAATGCATCAATGCCATAATCATAGATGCCCCTCATATCTTCTTCAGAAGCCGTCTTAACCTTTGACTCGCCATCTTCTTCATATACAAAGAACAAGGACAGAGGGATCTTTTCCTCTTCGAGTACAGATGAAAGCACGTATGGGCTATGGGTAGCTATGAATAATGTATTGGAACGCTCGTCAAGCGTCTTATCAAGAAGCCACTTCGCCAAACTGTCCTGAGTCGGAGGGAAGAGATTGTTCTCGGGTTCTTCCAGGAATACTTCACAATGATCCGTCATCAAATAGCGTTCGTAAATAGCCTTACTTTCAGGACTGTCTCCCAGTTCCGCTTCGATAGTCTTCTTCAGATTGGCATTCTCCCAGTCGTCCTTGATCTTCTTGTCCTTTTCCACCTGATACTGGGTCGTATATAAATAATTAAGATGAACAAAGAGAGGAATCAGGGACTGCAAGCCACTTGAAGTATTGGTAAAATCCAATGAACTTGCATGATGCGACTGAACCTTATCCTTCTTGCCTTCTGACTCATAATGATAGGTTACATCCAGATTCAGAATGTCAAGATTATCTGTTGTAGACTGACGGGTTGTTTCCCAGTCCGTTATAAAGGATCGGATATTATTCTTACCCATACTGACCTCATACCAGTTTGGGATAGCCGCTACAAGATTTCGTTCCGATGGGATATAAGACACCTTAGGCCTGCTATACTCCCAACGCTGTTCTCTCCACTCAAAATGGAACTGCTTATTTGTATGGTCGTATGAGAACTTCATGAAGTCTGTCTCATAATCAATATAAGTATCAGGCTTGATATAGCCATTCAACTTATGAAATTCCACCAATTCCTTGATGAAAGCATCTCCCTGGGCAAACTGATCACAACTCTGAGTCAGTTCAATACGCTTCTCTACCCAGGTACAATAGCTTGCTACCTTGAGAACCGTGCTCTTTCCCAAAGACTGAGGACCAATAATCACATTGACTTGGCCAAATTGTATATCAACGTCCTTCAGCGCTCCCAGATTCCTTATCTTAAGTCTTCTCATTATTGCGCTTTACATTAAATGCAATTTATTTCTTCTATTTTATGATAAAACTATTCCGTCATTCTTTAGGCCAAGGAGGATGGCAGGGGTATCGAATTTCTCTTTTTTTTCTGCTATTACCTTATCCGACAATTCATTCTGAAGCAGAGATTCGTATAGGGCCATGTTTCTTTTGTCTTCTTCTGTAAGGGTGACCAGCACCTTCTGGCCATCTTCTATCTTGTAATATGGCACAGATTTGATCTTCAGCTGTCGGTGGATGAAGTATACTCCTGTGAGGAGTTCTGCCATATAGGCTAAAGTCCTTTGGGCATTCGTATAGGGGGCTGGCTTGACATATCGCTCGCACTCTTCGAGGATGGTGAACATCCACTGGCAATAGTCGTCGAACAGGTCTTTCCGGCACAGGAGCATATTGAACGGATGGAACTTAATGCCGTCGCATATCTCTTCCAGCGTCTTAAAATACTCTGGGAAGTGTTTCTTCATCACCATGGAGAGGATGGTCATGTTTTCTGCGCCCATGAATTTTGCGAAATAGGAATAGACGCTGTCAACATGCCACGATGGCTCTACCATCAGCACATCGGCATCGGCCAACACGTCGTTTATAGTATTCGCTGAGAGATCAATTCCAAAGAATCTGCGATAATGGCATACGCCGACATATTCTGTATCGTGGACATTCTTCCAGATCCAATAGTGGGCTGTCATCTCACAATAGGAACCGTTCTTGGAACTGATGTTGTCACCTGTGTCATCGCCCTGCATCCAAGACAGTTCGTCTTTGTATGGAGAGACAGAGCGACCGACATGAAGAGGGGTCAGGATGCCATCCGAGGGGATGTCGCATGGTTTATGCGTGACAATGTAGATTTTAAGAAGCAACATCTTCTTGATCTTAAGTAGATTCTTCACAACCACCTAATCCTCCTTCGTCCTAAGGAGGACTTCGACCTTAACCCCAAACCCCTTAGCCCTCTCCAGGGCAGGGGCTTAACCGCTCCTCCTGTCGCTCAGACACTAAGGTATCCTAAGACCATCAAAGGTCTTGGATGGTTTTTTTATTATTATTTGGGCATGTCGCCAGACCAACCGTGACCAAGATCCCAGTGGTGGTCGTAGACGAACTCGAAATATGGTAGGGAGAACTCTTGCTCAAGGAGCGCAGTGAGTTCTTCCTGAATAGGCTCTGCCCAACGGCCTACGAGGACTATGAACTTGTTGACGTTCCATGCTACACGGCCTCGTGGTACTTGGGTATAGTCGCCAGCGAACTTGGTTTCCTCATTCTTAGCTTGAGCACGGAAGTACTCCCTGGCCCATATCTGCCGATGCAGTTGGGGATAGTTAATAAAGGGGATGCCCTTTTCAGCGGCTTCCTCCACCATCTTGGGCGTGATCTCTTTTTTGCGCACCCCAAAGAAGGATTTCGACTCCATATCGTACCAGAAAATGCCTACGCAGGGCATCTGTTCGTCGAAGGATTTCATGTCGGCCATCTGGGCCTTGTGATCTTTGTCGGACAATTGAGTCATATTCGGTATATGGGGATTTTATATCTGTTCGAGCCAGGCGGAGGGAACGAAGGCGATGGCGACGGCACAGATGCCACGGACCTCGACGACGACACACTTGGACTTCTTGATGCGCTTGATGACACCGGTGCAACCGGCGAACTCACCTTCGGTGATGCGGACTTGCTGGCCGGGCTTGTTGAGGAAGGCGGCGTTGTAGTTGAGGTAGCTGATCTTGTCGCTCTTCGTGGTGACGACACGGATGAAGTTCTCCATCTGGTGGTCGGGAACAGTGAGGACGCGGTCTTCAGCATCCTCTGGGGCAATGGCGTCGGTCCAGTAGCGCATGGCCACAAAGGCGGACTGCTGCTTGAGGTCGGTGATGACCACTCGAGGGGCGTGGATAAAGATCAGTCCGGGGATGGCGGGGATGAAACGGGTCTCGACATCGAAGTTGTCACGGTTGTAAACGGCCTTCATGGGGAGGAAGTTCTCGATGCCTTTCTGATCGAGGGCGTCGTGGATCTGGAGCACACGGTCGCCTTTGTCGTAGGCCACTCGCATGGGGTACCAGAGGGGCTGGAACATCTTTTCCCTGAGCTGTTTCGATAGGAAAGGGTCACTGCCACCAGACGTGGCAGAGGACAAAATGGGCCTCGATGTAGTGTCACTCGTCATTTCCTGCACTGTCGTCCAGCAACATTGGTGAGTCGTAATTCGGGTGCAAAGGTACGAAAATAATTCTTAATTCACCTATTTTATAGGTAAAATTTTTAGAAAGAGGGGAATTATTGAGGAAAAAGGGGGAAACAAATTATAAAACACTCAAGTTTATTAAATTATTTCGACCACGGATAAATAATTATACGACCACGAATCTAACGAATCTAACGAATATTTAGCTGCGCGCAGTAACTATGTCGTTCTGCATAGAATAATTCGTTTGATTCGTTAGATTCGTGGTCGTTTTTAATACCTGTTAGGCGATGTCGATCTGGCGGGAGACCTTGACCTTCTCTTCGACGAGTTTGGGGAGTTCGACGGTGAGGACACCGTGTTCAACCTTAGCAGAGATGGCGTCGCGCTTCACGTCGTCGGGAAGGATCAGCGTCTGCTCGAACTTCGAGTAAGAGAACTCACGGCGCAGGTAGCGGGTGGTCTTGTCCTCGTCCTTCTTCTCGGTCTTGTTTTCCATCTTCACCACGAGGTTGCCTTCGTCGTTGGTGTGTACATTGAAATCCTCCTTTTTCAGGCCCGGTGCAGCCAGCTCTACGATGTAGGCTTTGTCGCTTTCTTTCACATTGATAGCGGGTGCAGTGCAGTTGGTCTTCGGCAGAAAGTCTGTATCAAAGAGATCGTTGAACACTGCGGGAATCCAGTTGTTTGTTCTCATCATTGGCATCATAATTTTTACCTCCTAATTATATTTTTAAAAGTTAGACAATGTTTACTATTTTCGACTGTGAATTAATCGCGGTCACAGAGAGATAAGCAAGAAGCGTGCCAAACGAATTGAGAATTAAGAATTAAGAGTGGCAAGCAAAGCGAAGAGTTATTTCGAACACGAATCTAACGAATCAAACGAATATATAGCTGCGTGCATCGAGAATCGCTGGCGATTCCATTAGTGTAATTCATTATAAATGATAGTTACTATGCGCAGTTAATTATTCGTTTGATTCGTTAGATTCGTGGTCGTTTTAAATGTCAGCTTGTCATAATATTCTGACAGATTGTCAGGGCGGAGGCGACGGAGGGGACGTCGGAGATGACGACGGAACGCTTGCCTGCGGCCTCATGGAAGTTGCACTGACGGGGGTGGGTGGATACATAGCCGAGGATACGACCGAAGGCCTCGCTCTGGAAGTAAGGACTGTCGGGATTGCTCACGAAATAGAGGTACATCCTAGTCTGTTTGAGGATGATTTTCTCGATGCCGAGCTGTTTGCCACAGACACGCAGGGGAACAACGCGGATGAGTTCTTCGGCCACCTCAGGGATCTGGCCAAAACGGTCTGTCAGACGCTGACGATAGGCAGTCAGGGCGTCCTCCAGGTGGTTACTGCCAGCGAGGTTGTCGAGTTCGCGGTAGAGGAGCATGCGCTCGGAGTCGCTGGGGACGTAGAGGTCGGGGAAGTACATCTCGAGGTCGGACTCGAGGGTACAGTCGGAGACAAAGGCAGAAGCATCTTGCCCTGTGCCCCCTGGCAGATGCCAGTCCCCCGTCTCTCGGGGGGCTTCTGCATTCCTCAGTTCCGCCATGGCCTGATTAAGGATCTTCTGATAGGTCTCGTAGCCGAGGTCGGAGATGAAGCCGGACTGCTCAGCGCCAAGGAGATTGCCAGCGCCACGGATGTCGAGATCCTGCATGGCGATGTTGATGCCGGAACCGA
>JAEEGL014163139.1_pt1 | contig 13175 bp, 13 predicted proteins | sample 9134231 | NCBI WGS metagenome assembly JAEEGL01 (sample SAMN16246548, study PRJNA631951) | gut metagenome | biome: gut microbiome; feature: rumen; material: fiber-attached | host: Bos | place: Iran: Karaj | collected 2018-10
ACGTAAGACATGCCTGGGTATCTGCTACGCCGGAGCGAATTCTCCCAGGATGAAGCGTGCATTGAAGGCATGGACTAGCGCACGTTCGAAAGCATCCTTCGTGTTATATCCTTCCTCCAGGGAAGTCTTGAGCCAGACCTGGTAATCGTTGCCGCAGCAGATGGCCGTTCCGGCGTTCAGAGCGAGGGCGGAGCCCTCCTGCATGGTGGATGCGTAGAAATGTCCCCGAGGCTGGCCCCACATCAGGTTGTAATTGGGTCCTATATCCCCCACCGCCCCGTCGTCGGATACCACATAACCGTCGAAGCCCCATTCATCCCGCAGGATATCCTGCAGCAGATGGGTGTTGACGCTGCAGGGCACGCCGGAAATGCGGTTGTAGGCGGTCATGACGGACTGGGCCTTTCCATCACGGAAGCATCTCTCAAAGACCGGCAGAAAGTATTCCCTGAGGGTGGCTTCATCCACATTGGAGGAGGCGGAATTCCGGTTGTATTCCGCATTATTGGCCGCGAAATGCTTGGGGGTGGAGATCGCTTTCAGATAGCGCTCGTCATCCCCCTGGATGCCCTGCACATAGGCAGAAGCCAGCGTTCCCGCCAGAAGCGGGTCTTCGCCGAAAGCCTCGTCGTTCCTCCCCCAGCGGGGATCCCGGCCCATGTTTACAGTGGGGCACCAATAGTCCAGCTCTTTACCGTTGAGATTATAAAGCGCCCGCATCTCGTCGGATATAGCAGAAGCCGTCTCCCTGACCACGGACGGATCCCAACTGTTGGCCAGGGCCAGGCAGACCGGGAATGAGCTGGCCTCCGCAAAGCTCTGGAATACGGGGATCACGCCGTGGGAGGCTTCGTTCCACCAGGTCCAGGCGCGGATGCCGAGCCGGGAGATCTCCGGCGCATCGAAGCTCAGCTGACTGATCTTTTCTTCCAGCGTCATCCTGGAAATGAGATCCAGCGCCCGTTCTTCAAAGGAACGGGAAATGTCCCGATAGACTTCCATGATATTTCATCCTTTCGGTTCAATTTCGCAATTCATTGTGTTATGATGAAGAAAAACAAAAACTACGGGAGGGCAACGATGGAACAGATACTGAGATATCTCCGTCTGCCGGAGCTGATGACCCATGCGGATGGCGAACAAGTGACCAGAGAGAGCTGGCAGCGCCGCCGGGGCGAGATCCTATACGACCTGCAGCGTTATGCCTACGGATTCCTGCCGCCGGAGCCTCTGACGGTCCGTGAAAAGGCCAGGGTGGGCTATGATTCCGGCTGGGGCATGGATGGGAAGCCCCATACCCGCGTGGAACTGATCGAGCTGGAGCTGATCTATCCCAACGGGATCTATACCTTCCCCTTCAAGCTCATCCGCCCGGTGGACGTGGAAACACCTCCGCTGCTGGTCACCATCGGAATGTCCCTGGAGGGCATCTTCGCGGCGCTTCCGCCGGAGGGCTTCGTTCAGAAGGGGATCGCCGTGGCCGCCCTGGCGACCAACGACATCACCGCGGACGCCCGGCTCTTTGACGACGGCATCTGCAGGGTGCTCTGGCCGGAGGGTCACAACGGCGCCGACGCTGGGAAGCTTCTCATCTGGGGCCGCTGCATGGGCTATGTGATGCAGGACCTGCTGGCTTCCGGAGAATTCGATGAGAATCGAGTGGGCTGCGCGGGCTGCTCCCGCTTCGGGAAGACCGCCATGGTGGCCGGCGCCTTCGACGAGGGCTTCACCCATGTGGTCTCCGTTTGCTCCGGCTGCGGCGGTGCCAGCCTTCTCCGCGGCAAGATCGGCGAGACTGTGGCAGATATCACCGGGAACTACGGCTATTGGTTCAACGAAGCCTTCAAATCCTACGGCGAGGATGTGGATGCGCTGCCCGTGGATTCCCATTACCTGGCGGCTGCCGTCGCGCCCCGCAGGCTCCTCGTCTGCTCCGCCTACGAGGATTTCTGGTGCGATCCCTTCCACGAACAACTGACCTGCATCGCAGCCTCTCCCGCCTGGGAGATCCAGGGCCGGAAGGGCTTCATCTACCCAGAACCCAAGGGGCAGAATCCTGGCCCGCGCTACGCCAAAATCAACGAAAAGTTCTCCGAGGGCGACGTCTGGTATTCCCTGCGGGAAGGCGGACACGGCATGCCCCAGGCAGATTGGGACACGATCGCGGAGTTCCTTTTGAAAGAGTAGAGCAATTATCCCTGCTGCCGGTGAGCAAGGGCATCCAGCATCACCCGCAGATTCTCCCCGGGCATACCGGGCGATGCGCCGCCGCCGGCAGAAAGCATCAGACGGCAGCCCGCCGGCTTCTCCGCCAGCTGCTCGTATACGGCGGCGGCGATTTCTTCCGCTGCGCCTCTCGTCAGGAGCTCCAGGGGCGGAAGATTCCCCAGGATCGCCACCTGCGGCCCCAAAAGCCTCGCCGCCTCCCCCAACTCCGCCCGGTATGAGAAATTGAAAAGGTTGACGCCCAGGTCGGCAATATGCGGGAAGGTCGCATAGCGGTTTCCGAAATTGTCGTTGTGGAACATCTTCACCGGTAAACTGAAATGGTCGAAAATTCGCTTCAGCCGCGGGTGGGCAAACTCCAAATATTCCTCCTCGCTGAAAAAACCGCAGATATCGTCCAACAGCAGGATACCGCCGATTTCCCCGGCGGCTTCCGCCTGGGCTTCCAGCCAGCGGATCACCAGTTCGGTAGTTTTGTCCAGCAGGCGGTGCACCCTGTCCGGATCGGTTTTGACCGCCACGCAGAATTCCGGGATGGTCATGAGGAATCCGGCTACGTTCAGCGGGCCGCGAGCGGCGATGATGCGCATTTTTCTGCCGCGCTCTGCCAGAGGGTCTCTCAGACGCCGGATCTTTGACAGGGCCAGGGGCATCAGCCCATCCCGCTTCGGGTCCGGCACAGGCAGGCCGTCCAGCTCCTCCAGCTTTTCCGCCGAGGTGATCAGGTGCCCGATGCCCACGGTCTGGTCATGGTAAAAACGGACGGGGCATCCGAAGGCGGAGGGCTCGGAGGCCATGCCGAATTCCACCCAGTCCCCGGGCAGAAAAAGCAGACCGGGAAAATCTGAGCGCAGCTTATCCTGGCAGGACAGCCAGATCTCCGGATCCCCATAGTAATCCACGGTGTCCACGCCGCAGTAACCCGGGATCCAAGGACTGTCCACGATCAGACCGGCGGGCACACGCTCTCCGGCTTCGCCGCTGAGAAAATCCAGCAGGCCCGCCCATTCCTTATCGGTCATGCGATCCCCTCAAAACACAAGATATGGTATGATCATTTTACTTGTTTCCCGCATATTTTGCAACTGAAAGAAGTGATTTTTATGGATTATTCCCTTCTTTGGCTGGATTGGAAAACAAATGCCCTTCTTCCGGAGTATACCGGGCGGATCGTCGGCCTGCCCGCAACCCGGCAGGGCAAAGCCGCCCTGCGGGAGCTCATGAACGGCCTGAAGGCCATGGGCGGCGAACCGGAACAGTGCGGGAACAGGGAGACGGGACCGGCGATACGACTGACGGAATACCTGGGAAATGATGAAAAGGTCACCCTGCGCCGCCGCGGCGAGGGCATGGAGCTCATCGGCAGCGGACGGGCCCTTCTCTATGGCGTTTTCCACCTGCTGCGTCACCTGGCCATGGGGGAAACATATCCGGAATGGGAATCCTCCCCTGCCTATCCCATCCGCATGCTGGACCACTGGGACAATGCCGACGGCAGCATCGAGCGGGGCTATGCCGGACGCTCCTTCTTCTTCCGCGGGGGCAGGCCCGTTTATTCGGAGCGCATCCGGGATTATGCCCGACTGCTGACCTCCTGCGGACTCAACGGCTGCTGCATCAACAACGTCAATGTGCATGAGAACGCGCTGAAGCTGTTGAGCGGCTCCTACAAAAAAGAACTGAAGCGGATCGCCGCCTGCCTCGGGGAATACGGCGTTTCCCTGTGGATATCCGTCAGCTTTTCCTCCCCCATGGAACTGAGCGGACTGGATACCGCGGATCCCCTGGACCCGGGGGTTCAGCAGTGGTGGAAGGATACCTGCCTCCAGCTGTTCACATCGATCCCCAATCTCGCCGGATTCCTTGTCAAAGCGGATTCTGAAGGACGGCCCGGCCCCCACAGCTATGGCCGCACTCAGGCGGAAGGCGCCAACATGCTGGCCGATGCGGTTCGGCCTTTCGGCGGGAAGATCCTCTGGAGATGCTTCGTCTACAACTGCACCCAAGACTGGCGGGATACAAAAACCGACCGGGCCAGGGCGCAGTGCGATCATTTTGCCCCGCTGGACGGTCAGTTCCGGGACAATGTGATCCTGCAAATCAAGAATGGACCTGTTGATTTCCAGATCCGCGAGCCGGTATCCCCCCTGCTGGGGCATTTGGAGCATACCAACAGCATGGTGGAATTCCAGATCGCCCAGGAATACACCGGGCAGCAACGGCACGTCTGCTACCTTCTCCCCATGTTCCGGGAGGTTCTGGATTTCCGTCTGGAGCATCGCCCTGAGCGGGATAAGGTATCGGAGAACATCTGCGCCGTCTGCGCCGTCTGCAACACCGGAGACGACTATAATTGGACGGGGCACGATCTTGCCGCCGCCAATCTCTTCGGTTTCGGACTTCTCAGCTGGGATCCCCAGGCGGATCCGGCGGAGGTCGCCCGCCAGTGGTCGATCCTCAGCTTCGGCAGCGATCCGGCGGTGACGAAGACGGTGACGGATATCCTGCTGCGGTCCCGCGACGTCTACGAAAAATACTCCGTTCCTCTGGGCATCGGCTGGATGTGCGTTCCGGAGGACCATTATGGGCCCAGCCCCGAAGGCTTTGAATATGACCGCTGGGGCACCTACCACAAGGCAACGCACAGGGAGATCGGCGTGGAGCGGGGCCCCGACGGTACAGGTTTTACGGAACAGTACACGCCCCGGCTGGCCGCCATGTACGCTTCCGTGGAGAGCTGCCCGGAGGAACTGCTGCTGTTCTTCCACCGCCTGCCCTACGACTATCGGATGAAGGACGGCAGGACCCTGCTGCAGCGGATCTACGACGACCACTTTGAAGGCTTTGAGGAAGCTCAGGCCATGTCCGACGCCTGGGACGGACTTCGGGACAAGCTGGAACCGGATGTATTCGCCCGGGTTCAGGAACGATTCCGCATGCAGCTGCACTCCGCTGAGCAGTGGCGGGATGTGATCAATTCCTGGCTGTACCGCCTGACCCTGATCCCCGACGAAAAAGGAAGAAAGATCTATCTGTAAAAGAACTGCAAAAGGATTTGACCGGGAAGAGCGTTCTGCTCTTCCCGGTCAAAGTTCATTCTTCCAAGCCCTGATAAATCATATCCCGCAGGCGCGGGTGTATCTCCTCAAATACAGGTCCCATGTTCAGTACATGCTGCACATAAAAGGCGCTGATGTGGTTTTGCGGATCAATGACGCAGTAGGCTCCGGCGGCGCCGTCCCAGCCGAATTCCCCGATGGGGCTTTTTCCCCCGTCGTCGTGGTTGATGCGGGTCCGGACGCCCAGGCCATAGCCATAACTGCGCAGGCGCTCCCAGCGGAGATCGAATCCCTGGCGGCGGGTCCCATGGATGTGATCTGTCCGCATCATTTCGATCGTCTCCGGCTTCAGGAGCGGATACCCGTCCCGCCCAAGGCCGCCGTTGGCCAGGGCTTCGGGAAGCAGGATATAGTCCTCCAGGGTGCTGCATAGCCCCGCGCCGCCGGAATCATAATCCGGCGAGAACTCGAACTTATTGTCTCCCGTACAGGGGACTGCGCCCTTTTTCCTTCCCTGCCACTCAAATTGCGGGGCAAACCTCGCCTTCAGCGCAGGGTCAGGGTGGAAGCAGGTGCCGGTCATCCCCAGCGGTTCTATGATCTCCTGCCGAAGCAATTCCCCATAGGGCACTCCGGTCACGACCTCCATGACGGCAGCAAGCACATCATGACAGAGACTATATAAGTATGTATCCCCCGGCTCGTCCACCAGCGGCATTTTTGCGATCTCCCGCACGATGCCCCGGGTAGTGCGGTCAGCGGCGCCGGTGATGCAGGGGTGGAAGATATCGTAGGTCAGGCCGCCGCACATGGTGATGAGATGCTCCAGGAGCAGGGGCTTTTCGGCGATTCTCCGCGTTCCTTCCTGAGCGGCGATCTGAAGCTGTGCATATTCCGGAAGAAAGTCGGATACCCGATCCTCCAGGCGCAGCCTTCCCTGCTCCATGAGACGGCAGAACATGGTTGCCGTGAAAAGCTTCGTGGCGGAATAGAGCCAATAAATATCGCCCGTATCCGCATTTATAAGCTTTTCAAATATCGTATCTCTTCCCCGCCGCAGGATCAATGCGCATTGGGGGATCCCCCAGTCCTGCGGCAGCTTTTCCAGGTAGTCTGCCAGCGCGGAAAAGTCCATATTCCCACTCCTTACGAGGCGTACATCATACCCAGGATGCGGTTGGAAAGGGCTGCGGGCAGCAGCTTGAACAGCAGTGCCAGGCACTTGTAGCTGAATCCCACGGTGTACAGCGGGGCCAGGCGCTTCTTAACCGCAAGGCGGGCGACCATTTTTCCGGCGATATCAGGGTTCATACCGCCCCGTTCATCCTTTTCCATCTTGGCGACGCTGCGGGAGATGACTCCCTTGTAAACTTCGTCCCCCTCCGGGCATTTCCGCCGCACATCGGTGAAGCCGGTCTTCGTATCCCCCGGCATGATGGCTGCGGCGCTGATGCCGAAGGGACGAAGCTCGTTGGCCAGCGCCATGGTATAGCTGTTGATGCCCGCTTTGGAGACGGAATACCAGATCTGGAAGGGTATGGGGGTCAGGGCAGCAAAGGAGCTTATGTTGAGGATGCGTCCGCCTCCCTGGGAGCGCATCTGCGGGATGACGGCTTTGCACATGTTGGCCGTTCCGAACAGATTGACCCTCACCTGGGATTCCGCTTCCCCTTCCGGGGTGAATTCCGCTGCGCCGGAAATGCCGAAGCCGGCGCAGTTCACCAGAAGGTCCAGCCGCTGGCTTCGGGCCAGGACCGCTTCCACAGCCCGCTGACACTCCGCGGCAGAGCTCACATCAGCGCGGATATGCTCAAAGCCGCCAGGCCCTTCTTCCCTTCGGGAGAGAGTAAACACCCGCCATCCCTTGGCCTGCAGCGCTTTCGCGCAGCTGAGGCCGATGCCGCTGCTGCCGCCGGTAACCAGGGCGACTTTCTGGTCAGCCATTATATTCCCCAATAACGTCTTTCATGATGTCCATAGCTTCATCCAGCAGGGCCTTCGTGTGAGTGGCCATGAGGCTGCAGCGGAGCATACAGCCGTCCGCCGGGGCGGCGGGCGGAAGCACGGTGTTGACATAAACGCCGTTGTCGTAGAGCTTGGTGGCGATCTTCAGCGTGTCGATCGCGTCGTAGGTGAAGATAGGAACGATGGGAGTGATGCCTTCCCGGATCTTCATGCCCCGGGCTTTGAGGCCTTCACGCATATAATCGCTCAGCTCCCTCAGATGGGCGACACGCTCCGGCTCCGCCTCAAGCTTACGAAGGGCGGCAAGCGCCGTAGCGCAGGAGGCTGGGGTGATGGAAGCAGCAAACATGAAGGGGCGCGAATTGTGGCGGATGTAGTCGATGACCTTTTGCGGGCCGGCGGCATAACCGCCAAGGCTGGCCAGAGACTTGGAGAAGGTGCCCATATAGATGTCCACCTGGTCCTCCAGGCCGAAGTAGCTGGCTGTTCCCCGGCCGCCCTCGCCGATGACGCCAAGCGCGTGGGCGTCATCCACCATCCCTCTGGCGCCGTATTCCTTCGCCAGGCGGCAGATTTCCGGCAGGTTGCAGAGGTCGGCCCCCATGCTGAACACACCGTCGGTGACGATCAGGATGCCGGCAGTCTCAGGCACGCTCTTAAGCTTCTGCTCCAGCTCTTCCATGTCGTTGTGGCGGTAGCGAAGCATCTTGCCGTAGCTCAGCTTGCAGCCGTCGTAAATGCTGGCGTGGTTGTCCCTGTCGCAGATCACATAATCGTTCCTGCCCACCAGCGCGCTGATGATGCCCAGGTTCGTCTGAAAGCCGGTGGGGAGCGTGGTGACGGCTTCTTTTCGCAGGAAGCTTTTCAGCTCGTTCTCCAGCTCGATATGCAGCTGGAGCGTCCCGTTCAGGAGCCGGGAACCGGAACAGCCGGTGCCATACTCCCGCAGGGCCTTCAAACCGGCTTCCACTACATCAGGATCGGTGGTCAGCCCCAGATAGTTATTGGAGCCCAGCATGATGCGCCGTTTGCCTTCCATAATAACTTCCGTATCCTGGCGGGACTGCAGTTCCCGGAAATACGGAAAGATGCCCATGGCCTTGTACTCGTCGGCCAGCTTATAGTCCGCGCATTTCTGAAACAGATCCATATTTTCCAGCCTTTCTGTATTTATATTTTGATCCGGTATTCCCTGTCATTTATTGATTCAGTATAACGCAGTCCCCTGCCCTTGTCAATTCGCATTAAATCGCTGATTACCATTCACTTTTGCTGTTTTCTGCAGCAGCATAGCCCAGATCAGCCAAAAATAAGCCGCATTTGCAGGCATTCCAATACCGAATAATGAATCGGCCAGATATGCAACGAAAGCGCTTGCCAAGGGAATGCAGGCGGCTTTTCCATTGCGGATGATCTGGAGTAGCGTCAGGATCACAGCTGCGGTCAGGAACAGGACTGCAGGGATGCCCTGATTGACAAGGATATTCAGCGGCTCGCAGTGGGCGCAGTCGATGGTTCGGCGGATCTCCGTACCGTCGGCTGCATATTTCACAAAAGCGAGACCTCGCTCCCCCATGGTGTCCGGACCGCCGCCGAGAAGGGGCCTTTCCTTCGCCAGCGTGATGGTCTCTCTCCAAATATAGATGCGTCCGCTGCCGAAGGAATCCTCCGCTCGGCCGTGCAGAATGGCATGCAGCTCCCCGCAGATTCCGGAAAGGGGGACGAGATAGAGGAACAAGAGGATACAGACGCAAAGCAAAAGCAGAACCGCCCACAACCGTTTCTTCCCTTTCAAGCTCAGCGGAAGCGCCGCCGGCAGGCAGATAAACACGCTGGCGGCCGCTCCGATCAATCCGGCCCGGATACCGGAAGCCAACAGGACGACGAGGCAAAGAAAGGCCGGCAAAAGGAAAAGCCGTCTTCCCTTTTGGAAGCCCAGCGGCCACAGGAAGGCAAAGCCTGTGCAGAGAACGCTGGCGGTCAGATCCGCATTGCCGGTCATAGAAAGGAACGCTCCATTGTAATCCCGCTCCCGTCCGGACCAGCGAAGCCCTGCGGGATAAAGGCCGAGTGGGTTCAGATCAAAAAACTGAAGAATTGCCACCAGGCAGAGGAGAGAAAGCCCCGCTGCCGGGATCCACAAGGGAAAGCGGGAACCTTCCCCATAAATGCTCAGCAGCAGAAAGACAGCGCAGTAAAGGGTGACGGTGATAAACCCGTCACAGCGATCTCCGCCCAGGAACGCAGTCCCTTTCCAGGGGGAGCAGAGGGAGCTGAGCAGGCTCCATGCCCAATAGGCCAGGATCAGGATACGGACGGCATCCCATTTTCCTCCCTGGGGGAAGCTTTTGCGGATCAGAAGGATGATAATAGCCAGCAGAAATACCGCCGTCAAACAGCAAAAGACGGCGTATTTCGTCTCCACGATGTTCAGGTAGCCCTTCGGAGAAAAGGCCAGCAGGAACAGGGAGCACATCAGGACAAGGTATATCCCGCAGATGCGGCTGAAATCCATTTTCCTCATGACCGCATGATAGCACAGCCCCGCTCCTGAGGCAAGAGCGTGGGGAGAAAGGTCAACTTGCCTCAGCCGATCTCCTGCAGGATCTCATGGCGCAGTCTGGCGAAGATGCGTTTTTCCAGCCTTGATATGTAGCTCTGGGAGATCCCCAGGGAATCTGCCACTTCCTTTTGGGTCTGTTCCCTCTCTCCATCCAGCCCAAAGCGCAGCTTGACGATCTTCTTCTCCCGTCCCGGCAGCTTCTCCACGGCCTGGCGCAGGATCGTCCGATCCGTCTCCTCCTCCAGGGGCTGCATCACGCTGTCGGCCTCCGTACCCAATACTTCGCTTAGAAGGAGCTCGTTGCCGTCATAATCCGTATTGATGGGTTCGTCCAGGCTGATCTCGCTTTTCTGATTGGACAGCTTGCGCAGGAACATAAGGATCTCGTTTTCGATACAGCGGGAAGCATAGGTTGCCAGCTTGATTCTTTTATCGGGGTCGAAGCTGTCCACCGCCTTGATGAGACCGATGGTGCCTATGCTGATAAGGTCCTCCAGGCCGACGCCGGTGTTCTCGAAGCGTTTTGCCACATAAACCACGAGGCGAAGGTTCCGTTCGATCAGGATGGGTTTGACGGAGGCGTCCGCCTGCCGCAGCCGCGCCAGGCAATCCTCCGTCTCCGCCCGGCTCAGCGGCGGGGGCAGCCCCTCCGAACCGCCGACGTAGTACACCCGCCAGCCGAAGCTTTTGAGCAACCACCTTTGAAAAAGCTGCCGTAGTTTCATCATAGACACCCCCATTTAGATTCCATCCCCGCTGATGATCGCATTGCAGCCATCGCAGCGGATGGGTTCCCGACTGAACACCACCCGGCAGGGGCCTAAGGCCTGGCCGTCCTGATAGATAGCGTCCACTTTCCCGGAAAGGCCCAGCGTGCTTCCGCCCACTGTGCGCAGCGGCAGCAGGCAGAAGCCTTTGCTCAGCTTCGCCAATCGCGCTTCGGGCGCTTCATTTGCCGTTGCCCTCAGGATAGCCCTCTGCTCTTCGGAAAAAAGCGGTATTAGTTCGTCTTCCGTGGAAATCACGACCGGTTTCCCGCTAAAAGGGTCATTGAGGCGGTTCCCCGTATCCCGCAGGGCGGTCAAGGTCACCGCTCCCCCTTCCCCGATCAGGCGCAGGCGGCATGTCCCGCCTTTAGAGCCCGCAAAGCGAAAAGGGAGCGCGCAGACGCCCAGGCTTATCCCCACAGAGAATAACAGGGCCCTTGCAGTAGCCCTGCCCGCTGCCAGCATGACCGCAGCGGCGACGCCGCCGTAAACGGCACAAAGGAACAGGAAAGCAAGGGCCGGCCGCCAGAGCTGCTTTTCCCCTCCGTAAGCAGTTAGTAGCATCAATGCAAGGGAGGCTGCTTTTGCCGGGAGGGAAGCAGCCGGCGGAAAAAATAAAGCCAGCAGCGTGTACGCGCTGCCAAGCAACCCGGCAGCCAGCAACCTGCGCGGCCTTCGGCGCAAGCGGCACAGTTTGCCGGCTGCCCAGAGCAGCACGGTATCGGCAATCAGTTCCAACCCCAAGAGGCTATCCAAATAAAGCACCCTCATGCCCGCATTGTACGAGCATGAGGGTGCTTTGTCCGTCGAAAGAGAGACTTCGATCAGTCTCCGGCGGGAGGTTCTATGGCCTTGATCGCCTTCTCCAGCTTTGCCCGGGGCATTTCCCAAACATGGCCGCAGCCCAGGCAGCGAAGCCGGAAGTCCATTCCGGCCCGCAGGACCTCACAGCGGTCGCTTCCGCAGGGGTGGTTCTTTTTCATGCGCAGCCTGTCGCCGGGAGATAATTCCATGGTATTCTCCTCTCTTTCGGGCAGAATAATGAAAAATGAGGGAGGAAACAATATGCAATCAACCATCACCGCGCGGTTTGCTTCCGCCGATGAAGCGGACCGTGCCGTCGCCAGGCTGCGTGGCGCGATCCCCTATATCGATGCAAAGACGTCCGGCCCGATCCGCGGCCATATGCCCCCATCGGCGCCCCTGTCCGCCTCGGTATACTACCCATGGAGGATCAATATGACGGTCAGCGATCAGGGGCCGAGGAACACGGAATTCGGCAGCCGGGTACTTCTCAACTCGGACCTGATGGGACTTCCGCTGTATCGTGACGGCGAGACTGAAGTAGAGCTGAAGCTGGATGCGAAAGACGCAGAGCGGGCGCGGGGGCTGCTCCTCAATCTGGGCGGCAGCGGCATCCGGGTCTTCTGAACTGCTGCTATTATATCATCATTGACGCTTGCAGGAAAGCATCTTACGCGGTAGAATACGATGAAATCTGTCGCGGAGGTGCTGCCGGGTGCTGCTCCTTTATATCGTTATCTTTCTGGTCATACTGATGTTTCTCTTTGCGTGGGTCTTTTTCCGCAAGGCGTTTCATCGCCCGCCGACCAAAGACCTGACGGAGAAGGACGCGCTGCTCACATCGGAGTGGTTCTCCTATACGCCTGTCCTGGAGCCGGCGCTGGATTGGTTCGGCAAGCAGCCCTGGGAGACTTTGGATATCGCCGGAGCGGACGGCTGCCCCCTGCAGGCGCTCTGGCTTCCCGGGAAAAGCTCGAAAGCCTGTTTTGTTCTGCTTCACGGTTACGGCGCTCTGCCGCAGAGCCTCTGCGTCGCTGCCCGATGGGCGGCCAAGCAGGGCTTTGGCCTGCTGCTCCCCTACGCCCGCGCCCACGGTAAAAGCGGCGGCGAATACTGCACCCTGGGCCTGCTGGAGGCGGGGGACTGCCGCCTGTGGGCGGAAAAGGCCGCGGAGCTCAGCGGGGATGGGACCAGGATCATCCTTCTGGGCAGCGGCATGGGGGCTTTCACTGCGCTCCACGCCCTTTCCCTGGGCCTGCCCGACTCCGTACGCGGCGTCGTTGCCGACGGGGCTTATGCCAGCCCCCGGGAAATGCTTCGCAGGGTCATGAAGGAAGAGATGCGGATGCGTGTCTTCCCTCTGCTGCAGATCGTCTGTCTCTTTGGCCGCATCCTGTGGAAAAAGGGGCTGGGCAGCGTCGACCTGCGGGAAGCTCTGAAGGTGGACAAGGGCATCCCCCTGTTCTTCATCCACGGGAAAAAGGATATGCGCGTCCCCTTTTCCTGGACAGAGGAAATGAGCAAGGCCTGCGCATCCCCCAAGAAGCTCTTCCTGTCTGAGACCGCAGGGCATGGCGCCGCCTGTCTCGCCGAAAACGAGGCCTATTTCAAGCAATTGAAACAGTTTATCTCGCCTTTGATTTCCGGCGCAAATTCTTCCCAAATGCCTTGACATCCGCCATCAGCTGTGCTATTTTATAACAGCTGCGGCATTTGGAGAAGTACCCAAGAGGCCGAAGGGGCTCCCCTGCTAAGGGAGTAGGGCGTGTTGAGCGCCGCTCGGGTTCAAAT
>JAEEGL014345036.1_pt1 | contig 13175 bp, 14 predicted proteins | sample 9134231 | NCBI WGS metagenome assembly JAEEGL01 (sample SAMN16246548, study PRJNA631951) | gut metagenome | biome: gut microbiome; feature: rumen; material: fiber-attached | host: Bos | place: Iran: Karaj | collected 2018-10
GTAGTGGTTGTACACGGCCACCGCCAGGGAGACCTTGGCCTGCTCCTGGCCGATGATATACAGATCCATATACTCCTTGATCTCCTGCGGTGAGGGAATGACCTCCGGAAGGATTTCCTCCGTATCTTCGTACATTCCGTCATCCAGGATATCCCGGCACAGATCCACGCACTCATTGCAGATATAAACGCCGGGACCTGCGATGATCCGCCGGACCTGACTCTGTTTCTTTCCGCAGAACGAGCACTTGATCTGCTTTTCGTTCTCTTTCGCCACTGGCAGTTAACTCCCTTCTCCGGGGTCCGGATCAGCGCTGGTAGATGACCTTATCGATAAGGCCGTACTCCACAGCCTCCTCCGCGCTCATGAAATTGTCACGCTCGCAGTCGGCGGTGACAACCTCCAGAGGCTTTCCCGTGTTGTCCGCCAGAATGCGGTTCATGCGCTTCTTGATGATTTCCAGGCGCTTGAGGTGGATCGCCATATCGGTGATCTGACCCTGGGTTCCGGCAGAGGGCTGGTGGATCATGATTTCCGCATTGGGCAGTGCCATACGCTTTCCCTTGGTGCCTGCTGAGAGCAGGAACGCGCCCATGGACGCAGCCATGCCGATGCAGATAGTGGAAACGTCACACTTGATGTACTGCATTGTATCATAGATAGCCATGCCGTCTGTGACGGAGCCGCCGGGGCTGTTGATGTAGAAACTGATATCCTTCTCCGGATCCTGCCCTTCCAGATACAGCAGCTGGGCCACGATCAGGCTGGCAGTGGTGGAATTGACCTCCTCGGACAGCATGATGATCCGGTCGTTAAGCAGCCGGGAAAAAATGTCGTAGGAACGCTCACCCCGGCTGGTCTGTTCAACTACATAGGGTACTAAACTCATGGAAAAAACTCCTTAATTGTGTGCGGGACAGCAGAGAAATCTCCGTACTCCGGGGAACTGCTCCCCTCCGGCAGATTACTCAGCCGCAGGCTCCTCTTTGCCCTCTTCAGCGGGCTCTGCGGGTGCCACAGCCACGGCGCTGTCGGTAATGACAGCCATAGCCTTCTCAAACTTCTTGTCCCGAATGACATCTTCAGCGGATACATACTCCTTGACCTTTTCCAGCTCCATCTGATACTGGTCGGCCATCTGCTGGAAGGTCTCCTCCACCTCTTCGTCGCTGACCTCGATGTTTTCCACCTCGGCCACCTTCTCGAGAAGCAGGGTATTCTTGACCTGGCTCAGGGCTGCTCCCTTCTGGCTCTCCCGGACACCCTGTACGGTAGTACCCATCATCTGGGCATACTGCTCGAGCGTGAAGCCGGACTGCTGCATGCTCATGGACCACTGGCTCATCATGTCGTCCAGCTGGGCTTCCACCATGGCTTCGGGAATATCGGCAGTCATATTGTCGATGGCCTTCTGAACCACAGCATTCCTGAAGTCGCTCTCAGCGCTGTCGCCCTTCTGCTTGAGAAGTTCTTCGCGCTTTTCGTTGCGCAGATCCTCCAGGGTATCCGCAGTCTCGGAAACATCCTTGGCAAACTCATCATCCAGCTCGGGTGTATTGGTGGCCTTGACTTCCTTGACCTTGACCTTGAAAACGACAGGCTGTCCGGCCAGTTCCTCTGCACCGTAATCCTCGGGGAACGTGAGATCAAGGTCCTTCTCATCGCCGGCGGACAGGCCGATAAGCTGCTCTTCAAAGCCGGGGATGAAGGATCCGGAGCCGATCTTCAGGTTATAGTCCTCACCCTTGCCTCCTTCGAAGGCAACACCGTTTTTAAAGCCCTCGAAGTCGATAACGGCAGTATCTCCGTCAGCGACAGGCCGCTCAACAGTCTCAATGGTGGAATTCCGGTCCTGAAGCTTCTTGATCTCGGCGTCGATCTCCTCCTCCGTGACTTCGGGAACAGCCTTCTCCGCCTCAATGCCCTTATACTGTCCAAGCGTGACCTCGGGATACAGCGCAGCATCAACCGTGAGCGTCAGATCTCCGTTCTCCTCCACATTCAGATCAGCGATGCTGGGATTGCCCACAACATTCAGCTCGGACTCCTTCAGTGCATCAGGCCAGATCTCCGGGAACAGCAGATTGATGGCGTCCTCATAAAACACCTCTTTGCCGTACATGCCTTCCACGATCTTCCTGGGAGTCTTGCCCTTGCGGAAGCCGGGAATATAGATATCGTTTTTCACCTGACGGTAGGCTTTGTCCAGAGCAGCCTGGAACTGAGCGCGCTCCACCGACAGGACCAGCTTGGCGGTATTGTTTTCGAGTTTTTCTACGCTTTTGACGTTCATGGTGTTTTCCTCCTGTATTCACGGCTAAAAGCCACTTTTTCACGTTTTGAAACCGTCCTGGTTCCGGCAGCATATGCCTGGGCGCAGGACAGCTAATAGATTATATCAGATTTTGAACTGTTTTCCAAGTATAAATCGTACGAAATTTTCCACAGATACAGGGGGTTTTTTGGCTTTGCACGCAAACCTGTCCTCAAAAAGACGGGCAGCCGGCCGCAAACACGGCCGGCTGCCCGGAAAAACTCAGCTGACTTTCCCCGCTTTATATTTCCGTATGGCTTCCGCCAGCTTGGGCAGGATCGCGTTCACATCTCCGATAACGCCCAGATCCGCAACATCAAATATCGGTGCGGTCTCTTCCTTGTTGATGGCAATGATATAATCGCTGCTTTCCATTCCTGCCACATGCTGGATGGCTCCTGAAATGCCGCAGGCCATATACAGATTGGGCCGCACGGTCTTTCCGGTCTGTCCTACCTGCCTGTCCTTCGGCAGCCAGCCCGCATCTACAACAGCGCGGGATCCGGCTACATCTCCCTCCAGAGCCTCGGCTACAGCCTCGACCATGGGGAGCTTTTCCGGTCCGCCGATGCCGCGGCCTGCAGAAACCAGAATCTTTGCCTCAATGATATCCTTGGAGGCCTTGGCAGACTTCACGGTCTCCAGCACCTCCAGATTGTTGGAGGGTTCGATGTCCAGCTCAATCACCTCACCGGTCCGGCTGTCATCCGCAGGCAGAGCCTGCATGACGCCTGGGCGTACCGTGGCCATCTGAGGCCGATGCTGGAGGCAGGCTATGGTAGCGATGATGTTGCCGCCGAAAGCGGGGCGGGTCATACGAAGCTGCCTGTGATAGGTGTAGGAGACATTTACGATCTGAATCTCCCTGCCCTCCTTGTCCGTCATGACCCTGGATTTGTCCTCCACCGTGACATCCTGACTCAGCTCCCTGATCTTTTCATCCGCCAGTTCTTTATCCTCCAGGCTGTTGACGTTTTTCTGTACATCTCCGATAGCCAGGCCGGTACAGTCCGCAGTAAGGCCTGTATGGACTGTCGCGGAAACGCTGGGGGCAAGATCACGGCCGATGGAGCTGGCTCCGAAAAGGAAAATCTCCGGGGTATAGTCAGCGATGACCCTTGCAATCACATCGGTATATGGCTTGGTGGAGTATTCCTTCAGAATCGGCCGGTCAGCCAGAATCACTCTGTCTGCACCGTGAGCGATAAGGCTTTCGGCACAGTTCCCGATCTGATAGCCCGGAAGCACTGCCACCACATCCTGTCCCAGGGCATCCGCCAGCTCCCGGCCTTTGCCGATGAGCTCATATGCGATATTTTGAATGCTGCCGTCCCGCTGCTCGCAGAACACAAATACATCTCTGTACATTGTAGCGCCCCCCTTATATGATGTGCAGATCGGCCAGCTTCTCCACAATGGCGGAGACGGCTTCGTCAGCAGTCAGATCCTTCAGCACAGTGCCTGCGCCTTTGGCTTCTTTTGTGGTGGATACAGCCACAAAGGTGGGCGATCCCTTGAGACCCACATTGCTCTCGTCAACCACGTCGGCGATGTCCGCATAGCTCATGATCCGGACTTCCTTCTGATAGGCTTCGAAGCAGCCGCCCACGGACATATACCTGGGCTGATTCAGGTCGCCGATGGCGGTGATCAGGCAGGGATAGCGCATGCGGACAGTCTGGTACCGGTCCTCATACTGGCGCTGAACGGTAATGGACTCCTCGGTGACATCCACCAGTTTCTCCACATAGGTGGTAACCGGAATACCCAGATGAATTGCAATCTGTACACCCACCTGGGCAGTGTCTCCGTCAATGGCCTGACGGCCGCAGATCACCAGGTCGGCGCCCAGCTTTTTCACGGCGCCTGCCACGGCGGAGGAAGTTGCCCAGGTGTCTGCTCCCGCCAGCTTCCGGTCTGTGAGCAGCACAGCTTCGTCACAGCCCATGGCAAGGGCCTCCCGCAGGGCAATATCCGCGGAAGCGATGCCCATGGTCACCACGGTAACGGTGGTGCCGGGAATCCGGTCCTTGATCTGCAGGGCAGCTTCAATGCCGCACTTGTCGTCCGGGTTGATGATCGCGGGCACACCGTCCCGGATCAGGGTATTTGTCACGGGGTCAATACGGACCTCCGTGGTATCAGGCACCTGCTTGATGCAAACTGCGATTTTCATAATCCGTATCCCTCCTTACAGCGAGCCGGCGATGACCATACGCTGGACTTCGCTGGTACCCTCGTAGATCTCGGTGATTTTCGCGTCCCGCATCATGCGCTCCACGGGATAGTCCCGGGTATAGCCGTACCCGCCGAAGAGCTGAACAGCCTTGGTGGTTACTTCCATGGCCGTCTCCGCCGCAATGAGCTTGGCCTTTGCAGCATCCACGGCGTAATTTCCGCCGGACTCCTTTGTCATTGCTGCTTTGTAGACCAGCCATTTGGCCGCCTCAGTCCTGGCAACCATATTTGCCAGCTGGAACTGGGTGTTCTGCTGCTTAAAGATGGGCTTTCCGAACTGCTTGCGCTCCTTGGTGTAGGCGATGGTCTCCTCAATGGCACCCTCCGCCAGGCCAAGCGCCTGAGCAGCAATGCCGATCCGGCCGCCGTTGAGGGTGGCCATGGCCAGGTTGAAGCCCTTATTTTCCTTGCCCAGCAGGTTCTCCTTTGGCACCACACAGTTCTCCATGATCAGCTCACATGTCGAGCTGCCGCGGATTCCCATCTTCTTTTCATGAGGGCCTACAGAGAAACCGGGGAATGTACGCTCCACAATGAAGGCAGTCAGTCCCCGCTGGCCGCGGCTCCGGTCTGTCATTGCAATGATGATGAACACGTCGGCAAAACCGGCGTTTGTTATAAAGATCTTGGAACCGTTGAGAATATAGTTTTCGCCTTTCTCATCCAGAACAGCCATTGTTTTTACGCCGCCCGCATCTGTGCCCGCTCCCGGTTCCGTCAGCCCGAAGGCGCCAAGCCACTCACCAGCGCAGAGTTTGGGAAGGTATTTCCTCTTCTGGGCTTCGGTGCCGAAGTCATAGATCGGATTGACACACAGACTGGTGTGCGCAGAAAGGATGACACCCGTGGTGCCGCAGACCTTGCTCAGCTCCTCCACCGCCATGATATAGCTCAGATAGGAGGCGCCCTGGCCGCCGTACTCCCTGGGGATATACATGCCCATCATGCCCAGCTTGGCCATTTTCCGAACGGTCTCTTCCGGAAATCGCTCCTCCTCGTCCACGTCGCCCGCGATGGGCTTCACTTCGTTCTCAGCAAAAGAACGGAGCATCTGCTGCAGCAGCAGTTCCTCTTTTGACAGATTAAAATCCACAGCAGTTCCCTCCTTAGTGCTTGAAGAAGCCCTCGCCGGTCTTGTTGCCCAGCTTGCCGGCCCTGACCATCTTCCGCAGCAGCAGAGATGCCCGGTACTTGCTGTCATGGGTCTCCTCATAGATCGTATCCATGATGGCCAGGCAGGTATCCAGACCGATAAAATCGGCAAGCGTCAGGGGGCCCATGGGGTGGTTGCATCCCAGCTGCATGGCTGTATCGATATCCTCCGCGGAGGCCACTCCGTTCTGAACCAGCTCAACAGCCTCATTGAGCATGGGAATCAGCAGCCGGTTGCATACAAACCCGGGGGCTTCGGACACAGTGACAGGGGTCTTTCCGATCTCCTGGGCCAGGGCATACACGGTCTCGTAAACTTCGTCGGAGGTGTTGCCGCCCCGGATGACCTCAATCAGCTTCATAGCCACGGGAGGGTTAAAGAAATGCATACCGATTACTCTGTCCTTTTTCTCCACAGCGGAGGCGATCTCCGTAATCGAAATAGAAGAGGTGTTGGTGGCAAGGATGCAGTCATCCTTTGTGGCGGAATCCAGCTTTTTGAAAATGGATTTCTTCAGGTCCAGCCGCTCAACGGCAGCCTCCACTACGATATCCACATCGTCCACCGCGTCGGTATACTCCGTATCTGCGGAAAAGGTTATGCGGCCGAGGATAGCGTCAGCATCCTCCCTGGTCATTTTGCCCCGGGAGATCTGCTTGTCAAAGCCCTTCTCCAGAGCGGCCCTGGATGCATCGATGATTGCCTGGGAAATGTCATAGATCACCACGGTTTTTCCTGCTGTGGCGAACACCTGGGCAATGCCCCGGCCCATCTGGCCGGCGCCCACAACTGCAACTCTGCTGATTGTCATAATAAACTCTCCTCTCGGTTATTATCTGTTCTGATAAGGTGCATGCTTTTCCTTGGCGAGAAACGCCCGCATGCCTTCAATCTGATCGGCGGTCTCGAAACAGCCGCCGAAGAGTCTTTCCTCCAGTTCCAGGGCCTGATCCATGGGCATTTCAAGCCCCTCGTTCACCGCGGCCTTGCAGGCGCGGACCGCAACAGGCGCGTTGGCCGCAATGGCCCCGGCCATTTTCTTCGCTGCCGGCATCAGCTCCCCGACGGGATATACCGCATTCACGAGGCCGATGCGCAGTGCTTCATCCGCCTTGATGTTCTTTGCGGTGTAGAGAAGCTGCTTGGCGTATCCGGGAGATACCAGTCTGGCAAGCCGTTGGGTTCCTCCGAAGCCTGGTGTAATGCCCAGCCCGGTCTCAGGCTGTCCGAACACCGCATTCTCCGAACAGATCCGGATATCGCAGCTCATGGCAAGCTCATTGCCTCCGCCCAGTGCAAAACCGTTCACGGCAGCAATAACCGGAACGGGCAGTGTCTCTATTTTACGGAACACATCATTGCCTTTCCTGCCGAAGGCCTCGCCCTCAGCCTTGGAAAGGCTGCTCATCTCACCGATATCGGCTCCGGCAACAAAACTCTTTTCCCCTGCGCCGGTGATGATCAGGCACCGGACTTCACTGAGATCCAGCGCGTCAATGGCGGCATCAAGTTCTGCCAGGACTTCGGAATTCAGGGCGTTGAGCGCCTTTGGCCGGTTGATGGTCAGGGTCGCCACATGTCCCTCTTCCATGATCTGAATATAGGACAATTTCATCCCTCCTGTGTCATTTTGTACTCTCTTTGATTTTAGTATAAATCTTTGTTAAAGTTTTGTCAATCTAATTCGACATGACATATTATTACATTTCATACGTGTTGACGGCAAAAAGGGCACGCGCTCCTGCCGGGATGCGCGTGCCCTCAGTCCATCACTCGGATAGGCCTGAAATCCAGATAATCTGCCGATACAAGGCTGTATTTAATCCCGTCCCAGAACCCTTCAAAGGCCGCCCGGTGGCTGGCACCGTGGAGATGCCCGTAGTAGCAGGCTGTCACACCGTAGCGCACCAGGAGGTCCTGGATCTCCTGGCACCGGTAGGCTCCGAATCTGGGCGGATAATGCAGAAAGCACAGCTTTTCCCGGTCTCCCGCCGCCTGCAGAGAGACCTCCAGCCGCATCAGTTCCCTGCGGAACACCTTGGCATCCTGCTCCCCGTGCTTCTCCTCCTCATAGAACCAGCCGCGGGTGCCGCAAAGGGCTGTTTCCCCGTAGGTCCAGCAGTTGTTGTTGAGCACATGCATGCCGGAGAAGCCGTGGGCATCGCAGAAATCATAGAACTTCCGCGCCGTGGACCACCAGTAGTCGTGATTGCCCTTCAGAATGATCTTTCTGCCCGGAATCTCATGGATGAACCGAAAATCCTCCACCGCATTCTCAAGGCTCATTGCCCAGGTAAGATCTCCCAGGAGCACCGTGGTATCCTCGGGCCGTATCACCGAAAGCCCTTCCCGGAGCTTGTCCACATACCCGTCCCAGGCGCCGCCGAATACATCCATGGGCTTATCCGTTCCGAAGCTCAGGTGCAGGTCACCGATCGCATAGAGTGCCATCAGGCGAGGAACTCCCGGACCACTTCCGTCATGGCAGATTTCTCCTCCACCCTGTCAAAACGCACCTGCTTGTCCGCCAGACTCTTAAGGGGCAGCGGAGCCTCTGTACGGCTCTTCTCCTCCAGCTGACCGATGATTCCGGTGCCGGAACGGAATTCGGACACGCCCAGCGCTTCCAGAACGCTGGCGCAGAACTTGTAGGGCGATGCGGTGGAAAGGACCACGGAGGGCGTGTTGTCTCCTGTATCCTTCCGATACCGCTCCAGCACTGTATAGGCAACCGCCGTGTGGGTATCCATCAGATAACCCTCACAGCCGAACACCTTGGCAATGGTTTCCGCAGCCTCCTCATCCGTGCACCATCCCGCAGAGAATCGGGCGCGGATTTTCTCCTTCAGGGAATCCGAAACCTCATAGCGTCCCGTCTCCCGGAGCGCCTGCATGTAGCCGCGGATCTCCGCATCGGAGCCGGAGAGCTGGTAGAGGAGCCTTTCCAGATTGGACGAAATCAGAATGTCCATGGAAGGAGATGCGGTGGTATAGAAGGGCCGGTTTCTGTCATAGACACCGGTGCAGATGAAATCAGTCAGGACATTATTGGCATTGGAAGCACAGATCATGCGGTTCACAGGCAGGCCCATGGTCCATGCGTAGAAGCCGGCCAGGATATTGCCGAAGTTCCCTGTCGGCACGCAGAAGTTGATCCTGTCGCCCATGACAATGCGGCCGTCCCGCACCAGATCGCAGTAAGCGCTGATATAATAGACCACCTGAGGAAGCACCCGGCCCCAGTTGATGGAATTTGCGGAGGACAGGAAGTATCCCTTCTCTGCCAGTTCCCCGCGCAGTTTTTCATCGGAGAAAATCTCCTTTACGCCGGTCTGTGCATCATCGAAGTTCCCGATTACCGAGCAGACATCGACATTATTTCCCTGCTGGGTGACCATCTGAAGCTCCTGGATGTCAGAAACACCGTCCTTGGGATAGAAAACCAGAATCTTCGTGCGGTCCACATCCCGGAATCCCTCCAGGGCAGCCTTGCCCGTATCGCCGGATGTGGCCACCAGAATGCAGGCGGTCTTGTCCTCCCCGGTCTTCCTCAGGGAAGCCGTCAGGAGCCAGGGCAGCATCTGCAGAGCCATATCCTTGAAAGCACAGGTGGGCCCGTGCCACAGTTCCAGGATCTCCGTCCCTTCCATCAAATGATGTACAGGGGCCACGGCCTTCGTATCAAACTTTTCGCCGAAGGCATAGGCTCTGGAGGCAAAATACCTCAGTTCCTCCTCCGTAAATTCCTCCAGAAACAGCTTCATGATCTCCACTGCCCGGGTCTGATAGTCTGCATTCACCAGTTTTTCAAGCAGGCCTGCAGGCAATGCCGGGAACCGTTCCGGCATGAACAATCCGCCCTCCCGGCTCAGGCCCTGGACAACAGCCTGGGATGCATCAAACCGTAGGGACGCGTCTCTCGTGCTCAAGTACTTCATTATGCTACCAACTTTCTAGTCTCGTTTCGCGCCAGTATCGTAACGCCTGTTCAGTCTTCCGGATCACAGCGGGACTGTTTTCCCGCCTGTGTCCGTTTCATTGCTGCTGCGCAAAGTATTTTTTGAAAAAGGTCTTCCGGTGGATGGGGCACAGCCCGTACTGGTCCACTGCCGCGTAATGGCGTTTCGTGCCGTATCCTTTGTGGATCGCAAATCCGTATTCCGGATAGATTTCGTCCATTTTCTCCATGTATTCGTCCCTGGCAACCTTTGCCAGAATCGAGGCTGCGGCTATGGACGCCACCCTGGCATCGCCCTTGACAATGGGAATGGCCTTCACGCCGAAATCCGCCACCCGGTTCCCGTCGATCAGCGCCAGATCCGGATGGACAGCAAGGCCGCTGATAGCCTCCCCCATTGCCCGGAATGTGGCATTGAGGATGTTGATCTCATCGATCACCTTTTCATCCACCATGGCAATACTCCACGCAACAGCCTCTGCCTTTATCACCGGGAACAGCTCCCGGCGCTTTTTGTCCGTAAGCTGCTTGGAGTCGTTGAGTCCCGGGATCTCAAACCCAGGAGGCAGGATTACCGCCGCAGCGCACACCGGGCCGGCCAGAGGTCCTCTTCCCGCTTCGTCCACGCCGCAGATGGACTCATACCCCTCCGCCGCGTAGCCGTTCTGGATCTCCCAGAGATCCACCGGCGGATCATTCTTCTTTCCCATCTGTCTCAGCCTCCTCGGGCTTTTCCAGGGTAAACCGGCCGAGCTTGCCGTTTCGGTATTCTTCCAGCAGCACCCGGCTCATCCGTTCAGTATCCACCTCGCCGCCGGAGATCAGCATACCGCGCTTCCGGCCGGCAAGCTCCAGCAGCTCGTGATCCGCAAAGGACTCCGGCACCGTGATCTTATAGCGGCTTTCCAGTGCGGCGGGATAGTCACGGCCCAGCAGGCCTATCAGATGGGCTGCCAGCGTCTCCACATCCACTACGTTATCCTTCACCGCTCCGGTATAGGCAAGCTTAAGACCCACTTCAGGATCCTCAAACTTGGGCCACAGGATTCCGGGCGTATCCAGCATTTCGAGACCCCGCTCCACTGTGATCCACTGTTTTCCCCTGGTTACACCCGGCCGGTTCTCCGCTTTGGCGGATTTACGGCCGGAAACCGCGTTGATAAACGTGGATTTCCCCACGTTGGGGATTCCAACCACCATGACCCGCAGGGTCCTCCCGGCCTGCCCTTTCTCTGCGTATCTCTGGATTTTCTCCTTCAAAAGCTCCCGGACAGCCGGTGCAAACCTGGCAGTACCCTTCCGGTTCTTGCAGTCGGTTTCCAGTACCATCATGCCACAGTTCCGGAAGTAAGCCGTCCACCGCCTGGTCAGGTCCGGGTCAGCCATATCGATGCGATTGAGAATAATCATCCGCGGCTTTCCCCCGCAGATGGCGTCAATGTCAGGATTGCGGGACGCCATGGGAATCCGGGCGTCAACAATCTCACAGACCGCGTCCACCAGCCGGATATCCTGCTCCATCTGGCGGCGGGTCTTGGTCATATGACCGGGGTACCACTGTATGTTCATGAAACGCCTCCGAACCGGGAGATCGGATAGATGACCTGTAAAGCCTTCCCCAGCACATAGCGTTTGTCCACGCAGCCAACGCTGGGATCCCGGCTGTCAGAGGAGTGGAGCCGATTGTCTCCCAGGACAAACACGTACCCCTCCGGCACGGTCAGCGGGAAATCCACGCCCTCATAGCGGGTGGTAAGGTCATTGATATAAGGCTCCACCTGCAGTTCCCCGTCCACGAAGACTTCTCCTGTATTGAAATTGATATCGACTGTCTGACCATCCATGGCAATCAGACGCTTCACCAGCGGGCCCTGTTCAAAGCCCGGGGCCTTGAGTACAATGATGTCTCCCGCTTCCGGCTCATAGAGAAAGTTTGACAACAGCGTAAGCCGGTCTCCGTCATGAAGGGTCGGATACATGGAATCCCCGTCCACACCCACCAGTCGGATGGCAAAGACGAACAGGATTGTCACAAACACCAGGCATCCTACCAGATCGGACAGCACGCCATATACATCCTGCCAGATGCTGCGCTCCTGCTTATTTTCCGCCATGTTCATCTTCCTTCCCTGCGGTTCCGCATTAATTCAGTTTATTATAGCACAATGGAACTTCTCTTGAAAGCCCCAAAACGAAAAAACACAGCGGCAGGTCTCAAAGCGAAGCACATTCAGACTGTCCCCGGGCAGGGGCGAAAAACCGTACTTGACATTTTCCTCGCCGTCTGATACACTTTAGTTAGCATATGCTAACTGTATGTGGATCAGCAAATTATTGTGGGATACGTCTTGAAGAATGTGTCTCCACCGCATCCGCCGGCCTGTTTTCCGGCTGCTGTGAAACAGCATGATAAACGGGGGGAAGTCTTATGTCAGAAGGCCTTGTGATCCGGCTGTGTGCGCCTACGCTGGCCGGGCTGAAGGCAGGAAGCCTGTTTTCTGCCGATTATCGTACAGAGGAATCATTTCGTGAAGAGCTGCGTTGCCTGAACCGCATTCTGGTCCCAAAGGGGCTGCGGGCTCTGTCCCTCCGTTACGGGAAAACGCACGCACTGGTCTACGTCTACCGTCCGTCCCTGCTTCGGCGGGAACTGAGCAGTCAGGCCGTGAGGGCAATGCTGGATGAACTCGGGTATGATGCTTCCTCTCCCGAAGGCTGTATCAGAATACTTGCACAGCGGCTGAAGCATGACGAAAGGTTCCCCCATGAAATCGGGCTGTTCCTCAGCTATCCTCCGGAGGATGTGCGGGGCTTCATGGAACACTGCGCCGCAGGGTGTAAATGTACAGGATGCTGGAAGGTATACGGAGACGAACAGGCAGCAAAAAAGACCTTCCTCCGGTACAAACGCTGCACGGAAAACTTCTGGCGTCGCTGGCAGAACGGCGCCACAATGGACCGGCTCACCGTAGCCGGATAACATCATACAGGAAAGGTTGAATCATATGAGCAGAATTGCGATTGTATACTGGAGCGGTACCGGCAACACCGAAGCCATGGCCAGCACCGTCCTTCAGGGAGCTTTGGATACGGGAAAGGACGCTGTCCTTCTGACCGCAGATCAGTTTTCAGGCGCTCAGGTCCCGGACTATGATGCCATTGCCTTCGGCTGCCCGGCCATGGGTCAGGAGATCCTGGAGGAAGACGAATTTGAACCCATGTTTTCCGACTGCGAGTCCAGGCTCTCCGGCAAGCGGATCGGCCTGTTCGGATCCTGTGGCTGGGGAGACGGGCAGTGGATGCGGGATTGGGAGACCCGCTGCCTCTCTGACGGAGCGGTTTTTGCAGCAGAAAGCGTCATTGCCCACGATGCACCCGGGTCTGAGGAGCTCGCCGCCTGCCGCGCCCTGGGTGCTGCATTGTAACCGGAAAGCGGGGCAGAGAATGAGTGCTGTAATCATCGGCGGCAACGAGCGCATGGTACGCCGTTATCAGGATATATGCAGAGAACA
>JAEEGL014346775.1_pt1 | contig 13175 bp, 9 predicted proteins | sample 9134231 | NCBI WGS metagenome assembly JAEEGL01 (sample SAMN16246548, study PRJNA631951) | gut metagenome | biome: gut microbiome; feature: rumen; material: fiber-attached | host: Bos | place: Iran: Karaj | collected 2018-10
AAAGTTATTGTTTATGTATATCAGGATGATTGGGAAAATGTTTTTTGGAGTGGTGGAGTTCCTGTGATAGTACCCGGCGGTTCTTCTCCTACACCTCCGGCACCTACGCCTTCCAATGGGTCATCGGATAATCCGGGACAGGACGGTGGTTCTGATAATACCGTAAATGATGATGACTCAAACAACAGTAGTAATTCGGGTGGCAGTAATACTTCCGAAACTGTTATTGCGGTAGAAAAAGGCAATGTCATTGCCGGTAAGACATATACGGGACAGATCGTTGAATATAAGGCAGCAGCTTCTCAGAGCAGATCAAATGGCTTCGCTGGAAATGCATCAACTTCTTTTGGAGGAGGAAACGGATTAGAGGCGTTTGTAGATGTTGATCAGGGCGGAAGCAACTTCGGAGCTTACAGCTTCGGCATCGGAACCGGTACAGCAGGCGGAAGTTCATTTGCCTTTAATGCTACGATAAACAATGCCGGCAAGAAGTTCTCACACAGCACGAACGGTGTATACTACCCCGAAGGAACCGCAGAAGCGGCAATCGTGTTCAACGAAGCAGGAGTGGCATCTTTCGCTGACGGTAAGACAAGACTTCCCGGCGTATATACGGTTCTGTATCTTGATGAAGACGGAAGGATGGCATTTATCCGTGTTAATGTTCCGGGAGGATCGGGAAGTGCATCAAGCGAAAAGAACAGTAACCCGGGGAATGCTACGTTTATATTGAATTCTGTACCTGATATAAATCTTGACATGGAATGTTCGATCGTTACTTATTACGGTGATGGAAATGTGAACGGTACGGGAACACCAATGGGTGGAGAAGCAGCCAGATTTGCCGCAGATCCAACCGGCAATAAGATATTTACCGATAAGGAGCGTGCAGAGGGAACCTATCTTATAACCTATACGGATAAGAACGGAAATCCGGTATATGACTATATTATAGTTCCGGGTGCAGGTTCTTCAGGCTCAGCCGGCTCAACCGGAAAGGGAAACAGTCCTCAGGATGCTGTAAATGCAGGTGAAGGAGACGGAAGCCCGAAAACTGAGAATCCCGGGACAAGTCCTAATCCCGCTTTCGTAGTTGGAACCGTGGTTACGGAAACACCGCCCGGAGGAGAGACGCATGAAACGAACCCTCCGTACGAGAAGGCGTTAAGCTTTGATGAAAACGGAAACGCCTACTTCACGGTGAATGATATGCCACCGGGAGATTACGGTGTGAAATATAAAGATTATAACAATATAGAGCATGAGGTTAATATCAGCGTAAGATAAAAAGGATTTGGAACAGGGGACGAGGAACCGTCCCCTGTTTCACTGTGAACACTTCTGTGTTATGATTAAGCCTGATGTGTCAAATGGTTACAGTGATTGTAGGAATATAAGAGATATTAAGAGAATATAAGTATGAAACTTGTTTGGGTAGTTCCGCATTTCCCGCCGCACATAGGCGGTGGAGAAAAACTGTATTACGATGTTTGCAGAGGACTGACGGAGAGGGGATGTGAAGTACGTGTGCTTACGAGCAGTTCGGGCGGAGTATCCGGATATCACAGAGTGGAAGGGATGGATGTTTATTATTTTGACTGGACACTTAAGTTCGGACATCCGGTTGTCAGGGCCTCTGATATAAGAGAGCATATAAAATGGTGTGATATTGTTCATACAACCATATATTCGACTGCGCTGACTGCCAACAGGCTGGCACTGAGGGAAGGAAAGCCATGTGTTACCACGATACATGAAGTTATGGGTAACAAGTGGTTCTGGTTTGAGAAAAACCCGTTAAAAGCTATTGCGTTTTGGATATATGAATACATGATCGTTCAAAAAGCGCATATAGTGCATGTTGTGTCTGATGCGACTCTTAATGATTATAATAAAGCTGCAGGCGGCAGTGGGAAGGCATATATGATATATAACTTTCCCGATTTGCCGTTACTTTCCGAAACAGAAAAGGAGGAAGTGGCTTTTCGCAGGTGCTTCGGACTGGAAGACGGAGAGAGGGGTATCCTGTATTTTGGAAGGCCTGCTCCCAATAAAGGGATATTTGTATTGTTTGAAGCAATTAAGCTGTTGGCTGATAGGGGACAGCTTGCCGGAAAAGTAAAGTTTTGCATGATAATAGCTCCCAATCCTCCGGTATATTATAAGAAGGCGATGAAGAAAATAGAACAGTATGGAATAGGGAAATATCTGATCATCCGCCCTTCAATGGAGAGAAACATGCTTCTTAAGGTGTTATCCGGAGCGGATTGCTGTGTTATACCTTCGATCACCGAGGGGTTTGGATATACGGCAGTAGAGGCATGTACATATAAGATCCCCGTTATCAGCTCGGATGCAGGTTCGCTTCCGGAGGTGGTATCAGGGAAATGTCTGTTTTTTAAGAACCGTAATGCGGAAGATCTTGCAGATAAGCTTCGTATGTATATAGACAGTGATATTGATTCTTTTGATGATGTGAAAGAAAAGAACTTTGACAGGGAAACAGTATTGGATGAATATCTGAAGATGTATGAGGAAGTTCTGTGAGGTATTGGGATAAATGTATATAATAGATGGGATATTCTTCACGAAGAGACTGACGGGTGTGGAGCGTTTTGCAATTAATATCGTTAAGGAGTTGGACAGACTGACTGAGAAGGGGGAGCTGAAGCTCGTTGTCCCGCTGCATTGTGAACCGGCTGTAAGTTTTGACAACATCGAGATCGTAAAGTATGGGAAGAGAAAAGGATATATCTGGGAGCAGACCGATCTGGTAAGTTATCTTAAGAAAGAAAAAGCTGAAGGATTATTTCTTGAAAATAATATCCCTGTTCTGTACAGACGGGGTATTATCGAACTGCATGATATAAGTCTTAAGGTAAATCCGCATCTTTCCTGCGACTCACTGTATCATATAATATCACTTGTATACTGGCGTATGATCTACAGGTTAATAGCCGGATCTGATATGAAGATCATCACACCATCCGAATTCTCTAAAAGCGAGATAATAAGGGTATATAAGATACCGGCTGAACGAATAGCCGTTTCATATGAAGGCTGGCAGCATATGAATGATATAGAGGAGGATACAGGCATTGTCGGGCGCATGGGGCTTAAAGAGAAAGGATATTATTTCTCGATGTCGTCCCTGGCTTTAAATAAAAATATTAAATGGATAATGGAAGCAGCAAGACAGCATCCGAATGAGACCTTTGTCGTGGCAGGAAACAGTGCAGCTGCTCTTGGAAACAGGGTTATTCCCGGGAATGTGATCCTCCCGGGATATATAAGCGACGGCGAAGCTAAAGCGCTGATGAGGAGCTGTAAGGCATTTGTTTTTCCAAGCTTCTATGAAGGCTTTGGCCTTCCTCCTATGGAGGCACTCGCGGCAGGAGCAGGAGCCGTTATCCTCTCGGATATAGGAAGCCTTCGGGAGATATACGGTGATATTGCTTCCTATATCGATCCTTACAGATATGATGATATTAAGCTTGAAGTACCTGTACGTTTGAACAATGAGACTGATGATTTTCTTCGAAGGTATTCGTGGAAGGATTCGGCCGGGATTCTGTTGTCAGTTATACGGGGACTGTAGGATATACATGGATTTTCGGGATATATTAAGGAAACAGCATTGATATGAATGAATTGTTGGTGATAGTACCGGCTTTTAACGAGGAGGATAATCTGGAACAGGTTATATCATCTTTGAGGAGTGAAGCAAAAGAGTATGATATACTGGTTGTAGATGACGGTTCAACAGATAATACCTCGTCCGTTGCGAGGAGGCTTGGTGTTAAGCTTATATGCCACAGAGTAAATCTTGGTCTGTGGGAGGCTGTACGTACAGGTATGAGGTATGCCGTTGATAATGATTATTCATATGTGATCCAGTTTGATGCGGACGGACAGCATGATGCATCCGCGATAAGGCGTATGTATAATGAAGCACTACGGCAGGGTACGGATATAATGATAGGTTCAAGGTATATTGCGTCGCCCGGAGCATTTTCGATAAGGACGGCCGGAAGCAGGCTGATCTCATGGTGTATAATGATGACCGTTCATACATTGATCAAGGATCCCACATCGGGAATGAGGCTGTACGAAAGGCGTGTCGTTGAGCTGTTCGCATCATCAGGCTATTACACACCGGAACCTGATACGCTTGCTTACCTTGCAGGTAAGGGTTTTAAGATAGCGGAGACCGAAGTGGTGATGCATGATAGGAACAGCGGCAGGAGTTATCTTGATATCACCGAATCCATACGATATATGTTCAGGATGTGTACTTCCATATTTCTGCTTCAGTGGATGAGAGGGGGAGAATTGTAAAATGCCTATCCTTTTAAGAGTGTTATTGTTAGTGTTTTCGGTGCTGAGTATGATATTTGTTGTCCGACGGATAAGAAAGTCACAGGTTCAGCTTTATGACACGACGTTCTGGCTGTTTCTGGCTGTTATGTTTGTCATTCTCAGCATTTTCCCGGAGCTGGCCATAGGACTCTCTGAACTTATCGGAGTCCAGTCGCCGGTTAATTTCGTTTATCTTGTGATAATCTTCTTCCTGCTGGCTCACTGCTTTATGCTGTCTCTGCGTTTCTCAAGGCTCGAGGCACAGTTTAAGCGTTTTGTGGGTGAGGATGCGCTTAAGAGAATGGATACTGAGGATAATGAAGAGAAAACAGACGAATACACAACCGGATATTAAGAAAAACTATATCTACAGACTTATATATGAGCTGACTCTCCTTGCGGGTCCTCTTATAACCACCCCCTACATTTCAAGGGTGCTGGGAGCTGAGGGGATAGGGGATTTCAGCTTCACTTACTCGGTCACCTCATATTTCATGTTTTTTGCAGCTTTGGGAATAGCAAGCTACGCTACAAGGGAGATCGCGGGCGTTAGGGATGACCGTCCGGCGTATTCGAGGCTGTTCTGGGAAATAAAGCTGTCGGGAATGATACCGGGTCTTGTCTGTCTTGTGCTGTGGGCGGTATTCGTTATGCTCAATCCGGTATACAGGCTTCTCTATTTAGCTCTTACGCCGTATCTTCTGGGAACCATCCTTGATATATCCTGGTTCTATATGGGATTGGAGAGGATTAAGTGTACGGTTGTATCCGGGGTGATAGTCAGGATCATAGGATTTACCCTGATGTTCATTATGGTAAGGAGCAGGGAGGATGTGGCCGTATACTGCGCGATCAATGCGGTGATCATCCTTGCGGCTAATCTTGGTATGTGGCTGTTTCTTCCCGGATATCTTACAAGAGTAAGCATAAAAGATGTGCCTGTCAGCAGGCATCTTAAGGAAATGATGGTTTACTTCATTCCCAATATTGCGATGTCCATATATCTTGTTCTTGATAAGACTCTTATAGGTGTGATAACAGAGGATCCGTATCAGAACGGATATTATGAGCAGGCTGACCGTATCATCTCCGTTTCAAAAACCTTTGTTTTCTGTGTGCTTGGTACAGTTGCCACGGCAAGGATGTCCTATCTGTATGCCAATGACAGACGGGATGAGATACGTTCTGCCATATCGAAATCGATGGATTTCATATATTTCCTGGGATATGGGGCGGTATTCGGACTGCTTGGTGTAACTCACAATCTCGTACCTGTCTTCTTCGGGGCCGGATATGAACCGGTTGAGGAACTCATATGGCTTATGCTTCCTCTGATACTGATAGTCGGAATAAGTAACTGTCTGGAAAGCCACTATTATGTGCCGGCAGGAAAGAGGGCACAGAGTGCCGGATACATAGTGGCGGGTGCGGTTCTTAACTTTGTAATGAATATCTGTCTTATCCCTTTGTTTGGTGCAAAGGGTGCAGTCATTGCTTCCATTGCAGCAGAACTGCTGGTATCGATATTGTTTATGATTAACAGTGACCGGTGTTTTACATTTGACATGATAAGAAGGATGTCTGTAAAAAGGGTAATAGCCGGGACGGTTATGGCTGCTGCGGTGCGTTTCGTTGGATACCTTCCGATAAACATGGTTGCGGCACTGTTTATACAGGTATTGTCGGGCGTTGCGTTGTACTGCCTTATTCTTTTTGCAACAGGAGATGAGCTGGTCAGAGGATTTGTTAAACGGGTATCAGGGTGAATGCAGGACTGTTATACTGTAAAGAAGTGTTAAATATGACTTTATGAATGCAAATGAGGAGATCTATACGGGAAGACGGGGTCTTTTGATAAAATGGATAAATATAAGGTAAGTGTTATTGTTCCGTGCTATAACTGCAAACGCTATATTAAAAGACTTGTAAATAATCTGAAGAAGCAGACGATAGGATTTGAAAACATTGAAGTATTGTTTGTGGATGATTTATCGAGCGATGGCAGCAGGGACGTACTGAGAGGATATGCTGAAGAGTGTGAGAACATTCATGTGATATATTTGGAAGAAAACAGCGGTGGTGCGTCGCGCCCCCGAAACATAGGGATTGATAATGCACAGAGCGACTATGTGATCTTTATGGATGCTGATGACCTGATCACATATGATGGTATCGAAGCCGCTTATGATGCGATAGTCAGGTATGATGTTGATTTCATTAAAACTAATGAGCTTGGTCTGATGGCGGGAATTTATTACAGATTGAGTGATTCCGGCGGTGATGCGTTAAGATACGATACAGGCAATATGGAATATTCTCATATGGGGTGCAATGCACTTATTGTAAGAAGAGAGTTCCTGATAAACAATGATATCAGGTATAAGGAAATGCGATTGAATGAGGATATTCTGTTTACTCTCGACTTAATGTTAAGGACAGATCGTGGTTTTTATACAATACCCGCTTATATGCGCATATACAATTACAATGAGGCATCAATGACGCACAGTGTTAAGACTGAAGAGCTGCTTGATTCCATTGACAGTTTTGATGAAATGATGAATATAATTGACAGGCTGAATGATGGTTTTAAGCGGGATATGTATGCAAGTTACATTCCGGTTTACTATTCTTTTATATTTCAATTGGCGATGTTTGAAAAGGGCGAGGTTATGAGAGTCCTGAAAAGGCTTCACAAAACGCAGGAAGACTATAAACAGTATTCGGCTTCCGTCAGTTCGCTTTATAAGGTGATCTATACCCTTATAGATAAGGAATGCTATCAGGTGACCTGGCTGCTTATGATGGTGATGCATTTGCTGTATGACACACGGCTGTTTATCAGGCTGTTTCGTTTCAAGAATTTCAGGAGTCTGTCGGATGAGGAATATAACCGGCTGCGAAATTCATTACCTGATCCTGAAATCTGACTGTCAGTATTATATTTACGGACAATAATCTGATGCCGTAGTTTTAAAATGAAAGACCGGAGGAAAAGATTGGCAAATGACATCCAATGCAGGAAAAACAAAGAATAAGATTAAATCCGGATCGAGTTCTGTTAAGAAGAGCTTAATGATCCATATAGCAGGTGTTTTGATCGTAATGGCGTCCGCATTTATTGTGAGGACGCCTTCTGCGGTTATGGTGGATCTGGAACCGGGAATGCAGGCGGTGTACAGGGACGATACAGGTCTGCCATATCTTACCGATATGGATTCATACTATCATGTGAGACTTGTAAATGAGGAATTGAATGCAGGTAATAGTTCGGACGCCATGACGAAGGACGGAGAGCCATGGGATGTGTACAGCTATTATCCGGAAGGAAGGTCTGCGAAATATCCGAGAGGGATTGTTTATCTTACGATAGCTGTATGGAAGCTCCTGCGAATATTCGGAAACGGAAACATAGGAAGGATTGAATTCATACTTCCGGTACTGATGTCGGCTCTGTCCGCGCTTGCGGCATATATCGCGGGTTACCGTATGAGCGGCAGCAGGATTGGAGGGATGGTATCCGGACTGTTGGTGGGCTGTGCGCCCGTTTATGTATCCCGTACCTGTTTCGGACGTTTCGATACGGATATGTTTGTAGTGCTCATGAATGTACTGCTGATACTGTTTATATATGAAACTCTTACCGCAGACAGCAAAAAGAAACGGCTTGTGTATGCAGCGGTCTATATCCTGACGGCACTGATATATGCGCAGTGTTGGACTCCGACATATTCAATGCTTTTTGCGGGACTGACGCTGCTTGGAGGTCTTGTTGTTGCCTGGGGCGGACATTTTACAAAGGTTGACGGAACCGGCACAGGATCCGGGCTCCTTGACAATAAAGCATTACTTCCGGCCGGAATTGGTCTCCTGCTCCTTATTATGCTTACACTGACCTCGGGATTCTCGACTGTTGCTGATATTTTCGGTGCTTTATTCTTTAAGACAACGGCTGATGTGGGAGAAGGAGTATTACCCAATCTGTATGTATCTGTATCCGAGCTTAAACGTCCTTCATTTGCACCGGACAGCTTCGGACAGTGTTTTGCCGGATATATTCCGGGTAGCAGTTTTACCATTATAGGCGGTGTCGGGGGGATGTTTGCGTTTTTGACGGCAATAGCCGGTATTATTCTGCTTGGATATGATGTGTATAATATCGTTGCAAGTAAGTATGCCGTGACTAAACGTAAAGCAGCAGGGGAATCAAATAGTACCGGGATGGGATCGAAAGAAGGTACCGGAGTAAGAGGCGGGGATTATCCGTTTGATAAATTTGCTCTGTTGCTGATTTGGACGGTTGCCGGATTATATGTAACCCGGTTCGGTATACGTTTTGTGGAGATGCTTTCCGTCCCTGTTGGTTTGCTGTCGGGGATAGGAATTGGATATTTGGAGTGTTATATTTCCGGACAGAAAGGAAGGAAGAGGGTTATATTAAGGATATTATCTGTTGTAGCCTGCCTTATGGTTACCCTGCCTGCACTCGGCGGAGCGATACTGATCTCAGCAGAGAATATTCCTTCAGCAACAGACGCATCCGCTAATGCAATGAGTTGGATAAGAAACAATGCTGAGGATCCTGATGCCGTACTGGAATCATGGTGGGATATGGGTTACTACTATGAGGCTGAATCCGGTCATCCCTGTTTATGGGACGGTGGTTCGCAGGATGGAGTTAGAGCCATACTCTATTCAAGGGCGATGACTGCAAAGGATATGGAGGAGGCATACAGGATATTGTATATGCTTGCCTGTTCGGGTAATAAAGCCGTGGATATGCTGATGGAGCATACTGATGCGGCAACTTCTTTTGAGGTGATATGGGAAGCGTTGATGCTTGACAGGGACAGAGCATGTGAGCTGATAGAGGATAAGTGTGGTATGAGCGCTGATGAAGCGGCCCGGGCAGAGGAGCTTATCCATCCTGCGGCGGGAAAGGAAGCATATCTTATATTAACCTATACAATGACCAAGCAACTTGGATGGTATGAGTATTATGCTGATTGGGATTTTACGGGTACGCAGGAACTTCCCGATGCTACATGGTATTCATACATGCCTGACGGAACGCCTGTTTTCCTTACTGAAAAAGGACAGGAATATCTTGAAGAGAAGAGAGCGGATGAGATAATGTGGAGACTGTTCTTCAATGCGGAGGAGAATCCGTATTTCATACCTGCCTTTGAGTGGCATGACGGCGTGGAGCATGTACGTGTTTGGAAAATTAAATGAAAAGAGGATGAGACAGGAACATATCCTGTTTCATCCCCTTTAAACTTTTATAATAAGATGGAAGACCCTGTCCGACATAGCCGGCATTGGGTAGTTCATTTCGAGCACCTGCCATGCTTTGGACATGTACCACTTGAAGGGCAGCCGATACAGCGCGTGCCCTTCTTTTTTTCCCTGTAGATATAGGAGATTGCCGCGCCGAGGATCAATACCAGCAAGATTATTACTATTGCATTACTTATTATTGATGTCATATGTTTACTCCGTGATTATTGTTAGCAGATTGTGGCTGTAAGTTATGAACAAAGCCTTTACATCCTCAGCGCGGTGATGGATTTATATCGGTCAGTTAAGCTTATACTCAAGTACCATACCCTTGTTTGTTCTGTGAATAATATACATTATTATAAGTGCGAAGACAATCACTGCGAAAAGTCCGCCTGCGAAACCTGCTCCGAAGGCTCCTGTTGTAAACAGGGTACCGAACTGGTAAACAAGGAAACCGATCGTATATCCTGTGGCAAGCTGAAGTCCGATCGCACCCCACAGCCATTTCGCACTCTGCATTTCCGAGTTCATTGCACCAAGAGCTGCGAAGCAGGGCGGTGTATAAAGGTTGAACATAAGGTATGCAAGGGCTGCGACTTTGGTAATACCCATTGCCGTTGCAACAGCATTTCCGCTTCCGATGAGCTCAAGCTCTTCGGTATCGATGAAGTTCGTTATCGCATATACGGTAGCGATAGTGCCGACTACGTTTTCCTTGGCAATGAAGCCAGTGATGGCTGCTGCGGCAAGCTGCCATGCCGCAATACCTACGATGGGTACAAGCAGTACTGAGAAAGGTCCTGCGATCGAAGCAAGTATTGAGGTATCCTCGGCACCTTCTTCGACAACGCTGAAGCTCCATGTGAACGACTGCATTATCTGGACAACAGTATTACATACGAGAATGATCGTACCGGCTTTTATGATATATGCCTTACCACGTGAAAGCATTGATGCAACCGCGAGCTTAAGGCTTGGTACCTTGTATTCGGGTAATTCGATTATAAAGAATGACTTCCTGTATTTCATACCTGTTATTGCTTTTATGAGCAGAGCACCGAGGAGTACAAGAGCTATTCCGACAAAATACATAAGAGGTCCGACCCATTTCGAATCCGGGAAGAAGGCACCTGCAAACAGTGCGATCACCGGAAGCTTGGCACCGCAGGGCATGAAGGTTGCAAGCATTGCGGTGGAACGTCTTTCGCGTTCGTTACGTATCGTACGGCAGGCCATGATTGCAGGGATGCCGCAGCCTGTTCCGATTATCATGGGAATTACCGACTTGCCTGAAAGTCCCACTTTTTTGAATATGGGATCAAGCACAACGGTTGCCCTTGACATATATCCGCAGTCCTCAAGCAAAGCTATGAGGAAATACATTACCATTACAAGCGGAAGGAAGCCGACAACCGCTCCGACACCGCCGATGATACCGTCAACGAGCAGCGCATACAGAAGAGGATTGGCATCCGCCATCTTGTCGCCTACCCATCCCTGGAATGCCTCTATCCATCCGACAAGGATATCGGCGAGCCATGTTCCAAGTGTTGACTGTGATATATAGAATACGAGGAACATTATTGCCGCAAAAATGATGAGACCCAAAACAGGGTGTGTAAGTACCTTGTCTATCGCATCTCCTTTGTTTTTCTCCTTTGTCTTTATTTTGCGGTTTTCAACCTCGGAGACTATCTTATTGACAAATTCAAAACGTTTCCTGTCGGCCTTCTCAACTTCGTTCTTGTCATGAAGATCGATATCACCCTGTACATAAGGAGCCTTCTGACCCTTCCCGGCAGCATTTACGGCGGCACTTACAACGTTTATAAGTCCGTCATTGGCGGTGGATACGGTTCGCACAACAGGACATCCGAGCTTCTGCGAAAGCTTGTCTATATTTATCTTTGTGTCCTTTTTGTCATTGATGTCGCTTTTGTTAAGCGCAACTACCACAGGAATACCGAGTTCAAGAAGCTGGGTCGTAAAGAAAAGCGAACGGCTTAAGTTGGTGGCATCAACAATGTTGATGATGACATCGGGATGCTCATTCCTTACATAGCTGCTGGTGATGCTTTCCTCGGATGTGAAGGGCGACATGGAATATGCCCCCGGAAGATCGACGGCTATAAGCTCCTTATCTCCTTCATAAAATGATTTGCGGATCTTACTTTCCTTTCTGTCAACGGTAACACCTGCCCAGTTGCCGATCTTCTCATTACGGCCGGTCAGAGCATTGTACATGGTGGTTTTACCGCTGTTGGGATTCCCCGTCAGTGCGATTCTCATTGTTTTACTCCTTTCGTTAGGTAGCTTAAGCTAACCATTGTTCATAAATACAGGGTATCGGGATAGTGCCGATACCCATGAAAATGCTATATCTGTATTACGGATGCAAGCTCCGTGTCTATGTTGTAACGGGCATCCTTGATTGAAACCACGAGATTACGCCCTTTGTCAACGACTGTGATCCCCTCGCCGCTGTAACAGCCAAGAGAGAAGAGGAAGGATTTCATATCCTCATCATCTGTTGTTATGTCGCTTATCGTATATTCGACACCGGGTTCCGCTTCATTGAGATTCATTTATGTACCTCTTTAAAATTTCATTTGTTAATGATAGTTTACTATGGTTAGTATTAGCAAACATAATTTAATAATACCTAATCAAAGATAAAAGTCAATAGGTTTTATTAATTATTCATACATTTTGTTAGGCTTGTCTAACATGGGAATGATATGAAATTTTGATTTTGTCTAAAATGGATATACTGTTCCGAAAGGTTACTTATATGTTATCATTAAATACAGTTGAAGCTATAAAATACAACAGTTCCTGGAACGGGAAGGAAAATAAGATGGGATCAAAAAACAAAGAAAGAATAAATATCTTACGGAATATGATGATAAAACAGGAGATCGATCTGGTTATTGTTTATACCGCAGATGAACATGGATCTGAATATATAGATGAACATTACAAGCTCAGGGAGTATCTGTCCGGTTTTACCGGCTCGGCAGGTACACTGGTCGTTACTGGGAAAGAGGCTGTTCTGTGGACGGATGGAAGATATTTCATACAGGCACAAGAGGAACTTAAGGGAAGCGGTATTGAACTGTATAAGGACGGTCTCCCACATGTTCCGAAGGTTTTGGAATATGTTCGGAGTTTCGTGAGAAAACGTAAAGGTACAAGAATAGGTGCAGACCTTAAACTCATTTCGATGAAGGTGAAACATGAGCTTGACGGATTGAAAGAACTTGGCGTGGAAGTGGTGGATGTTGACTTGTCGGCCTCTGTCTGGAAGGACAGGCCTGAGGAAACAAGGAATCCCATTTATTATCTCCCGGATGAGGTATCCGGATATACGGTTTCGGATAAACTGACACAGATAAGGAAGAGACTTGAAGAAAGAAACATGGATGCTATATTACTTACGGATCTTAGCGATATCATGTGGACATTCAATGTAAGAGGAAGTGATATCAGATACAGTCCGGTGGCGGTGTCGTACGGATACGTTGATGTTGACA
>JAEEGL014428458.1_pt1 | contig 13175 bp, 4 predicted proteins | sample 9134231 | NCBI WGS metagenome assembly JAEEGL01 (sample SAMN16246548, study PRJNA631951) | gut metagenome | biome: gut microbiome; feature: rumen; material: fiber-attached | host: Bos | place: Iran: Karaj | collected 2018-10
CTGGATTCTTGCAGAATCGAGGCGTACCAGCGGAATGGTGAATCTGTTCCACATTTCTTTCTGGAACTGAGTCATCATACTCTTTACAGTAACAACAAGAATTCTCTTTCCCTTACCACGAGCGATAAGCTCTGACATAAGAATTCCTGCTTCAAGAGTTTTACCAAGACCAACAGTATCAGCTATAAGAATTCTCTGACGAGTCTTATTAAGTGCCATCTGCGCAGGCTCTAGCTGATATGGCATTAAGTCCATAGCTGCTTTGTCACCAATATGGATTTTATTGTCAGTAGGGATTTTGCTTCTCCACTGGCTTTCGATATAAACTTTGGATTTTCTGAAGAATGCAGAATCATCCGGCACAAGTGTAACCTTAGCCGGATCCACAATTTCTATATCATCTTCAACATCCACCAGGAACATTGACTCATAATCTTTTACAAGCTGGGAAAGACCTATAACATGCAAGGTCTGATTTCCTAAACTGTTCCTCTCAACCTTTTTAACCATCCACTCTTCGCCGCGAACTATGATTCGCATACCAGGAGCATATTTAATCTCATTCTCTACCATGAAGGTATCCTCGCTTCAAAATATAATTGTTCACTATAAGCATACCGCCCAACGTGTCCTAAAACACGGACTTACTCATCGAACGTAATTTCTGCTATGTCGCTCAGTTGGCACTTAAGTTCAACGCAAATTTTATCCAGAACACTAACTTCTACGTTGTTGCCCTTTTCCAATTTTGCTATTGAGCCATAGCTAAGACCTGTCATATCTTTTAGGTCCTTTTTCTTGATGTCTCTGTCGATCATTAACTTAAATAATTTCTTGTAAGATACTGCCATAGATGCGCTCCTATAATGAATAAAAAACAAGACAACGACTGGTAAAATTATACCATATCGTTGCCTTGAATTGGTTAAAATTCACTCGTTCGCGAGAGTAAAATTTCTATAAAAAATTGTGTTACTACGCTCAAAACACATCAGCTCTGAATGGATGCTCGTCATCAAAAACCGTCCATCCAAGATGTGCCAGCTTCTCAGCGTACTTCTTTTGCTCATATGAGAGGTAGGCAATCTTCTTCGCTTTCCAGACAAGCTCAGCCTCTGCAATTACCTTATCGTCATCAGTAATTTCATAACCAACTGTGTCGGGTGTATCTATTCCAGCATTTTTCACGAGCTCTGCAAAAGATCTTACATCTTGATCAGAAAATTGTAATAGCTCCTCAATTTCTTCCCAAGTGCCTTCTTCATGTTTTTCTGCAAAACCACTCAGATCAAACTCTTCTCCTTCTTCCTCGTCCTCACCAGCAACATAAGCAGGTAACATCTCATCAAATACCTTATCCAAGAAATCTATGACAAATCTTCTTTCCAAGATATTGTGATAACGCTGATTTGCATACATTCTCAAGCAGCTATAACATGAAGTATCCTTAAGCTCACCACCGCAGTTACATTTATCTACGATTCTATATGCTTCTTTTAGAACCTTCTCAAACAAATCACCATCATATAATCGCTTTACATGGCCAGCCCCGCCAGGAGTATCATCGTAAAGAATAATTTTATAGCATCCATGATTAGTATCCTTATTCTTGAAATACTGTATTGTTCCAGCAATATCACTCTGCTCAATGTTAAGCACATTACATGCTCCACGCATTATCGCATAAAGGACAGATAAAGCCTGGTCATACTTTCGAAGCTCGGGCCAACAGAATTTGATTTGCATTACATCGGTCTGGAAACGATATCCCAAAGAGAATCTCTTCAACTTTTTATTCTGGCATAATGCCCCATTAGATGCATGATGCTCTTTTTCCTGAGTACGCTTCAGCTGATTGTTATCGCTGTTGACCTCTGCGTATCCGCAGCTCTCACAAACCATGAAATTAGACTGATTGAGAACTGCCATTTCATCATTTGAACTGAACTGCATCTCATATTTCCTATTTCCTGCAACAAATGGCATTGTCTCAATATCGTCCCTAAAGCCCACATAAGCAATTTCACTGTTATAAGTGCGTTTTGGCTTGATCAGCGTGGCTTTTTCGACCTTATTTGCCTCAAAACCAAATTCTGGAACAATAAAGGTACGTATTAAGTCTTGGCGAAGCTCACTTCCACAAGTATGGCAAATACTCAAGTGATCCGGATCTTTATAATCTATATGCTGATCTATATTAAGTGTCTTACAATCACATGTCACATAGTCATAAAGTTTCCAGCCGAGATTAGGTATTTTTCTGATATAACGGCTTGTAATCAGTTTTCCATCAGCAACAACCTGTGATCCTGGAGCATATTCGGAGATCGCCATGCTTAAGTCTCTTGATAGATCTAAATGATATGTGGTGTCTTTATTCTTGTTTTTACTCTTTCCGGTCTCATAGATACTAAGACCAACTGTATCAACAGGAAATCCGTACTTAGGCATTACATTTTTCCTAGAAAGGAAAGTAAGGATGCTTTCTTCTTCAAAAACATTCTTTCTCATTCGAATATATGCTTCGTTTCCGCCGTTACCTTCTTGCGCCTGTTTTAATGAATAATCTAACTTTGCAAGCTCATCTTCATATTCTTGAACGGCCTTAGTAAGTGCCCCATTCTCTCCAATTAGACTATCAACCCATCCAAAGTCATTAACTCTAAATTTTTGGACAAGCACTTCCGGAAGAAAGCTTTGTAAGTACTCTTTTAGATTTGCAGGCTTTCCTTCTAAGTAATTCTCAAACTTTTCAAGGCCTGTTTCCTGTTCTCCTTCCGCTTTATTCATAAACACGCTAATACTCTTAAAGTACTGACTGTGTATCTTCCAGAAGAAGGCGAATGCTGAAGCATATAAATGTCTTATCGCAATCTTTTCATTTTCAACCTTGAATACTGGAGGATTAATCCTTCCCCTTATCATAGATTCAGGTTCACTAAAATAAGAGAAGTCATGGTTGCCTTTAGTACAGAATGTTAGCGCATATGCAGATGACTTTATACTTCGACCCGCACGTCCTGCTCTTTGTGCATAGTTTGCGGGTGATGGCGGCATATTTCTCATAAGAACAGTTTCAAGAGTACCCACATCAACACCCATTTCAAATGTTGTAGAACAGCTCAAGACATCAATCTGTTTATTCTTAAATTTCTTCTGATAATCGTATGCCTTTTCCTTGTCTAACTGTGCAGTATGCTCAACCACTCTAAGTTTGCGGATTTCCATATCATGATACATACGATAATAATGGTTATCTGCAAATTCCTTTTCGATATCAATTTCTTTCAACTCACCTGTACATCTATATGTAGGACATACGCCATGTACATTATAAGGAGTTATCTTCCTACACTTAGGGCATTTGTAGAAAGTCGATTTTGGAACAATGTTCAGTTTCTCCGCATTTACCTGATATCCTTTATCATTCTTCTTGATTATCTCCTGATCACCAAATACTTTTTTCCAGAAGATTTCTAAGAACTTATCGATATCTTTATCGCATCCAATTTTTGCAAATAGTCTCTCAACATAATCCCATCTTCTGTTTTTAGAATTTTTCCTAGTTGGGATAAATGATTTCATTTTCTTTGAGCGGGATGAATCAGAGTAATTAAATTCGCCTTCATGCCCATTATGAAGGAAAAACTCTTTATCCTCAGCATCAAGCGCTACCGGATATTTTATTGCAGCGTCAATCATCATGGACATAAGAAGGACATTGGATATATCAATCATCTCCTCTTTGGTTAATCCCCATGCTTTTGCTGCAGGAATCAAAGCATTGTCCACGTCAATTTTTAAAAGACCGAGATTTTGTAATGCACTGCCACTATTCAAATTTATCAATTCAGCTAATATTGCTTTCCAGGCTTCCTTTTTAGACTCTTTCTCCTTGTCTAACGGATCTATAATATGGTTATTCTCAATTGCAGCTGTTAAGTCTTTTGCAAAATGCGTTAATGAAGTAGCTTCACCTCTTGCCTTTAGTGCCTCAATTATTAGACGTCTATAGAGAATACCCTCATATGTTTCACTAAAATACGACGCAAAATAAGCTGCAGCCTGTCGACTATCTGAAAAAGCGATAAACTGCTTCGCAGTCTCTTCCTTATCCTGCTTCCTTTCAACTACATCATCAAAATCGAAGCTATCTTCATCCTGGATATCTATAGTCTCATAAACAGTTTTATATGATGGCAATTCTTCAAATAATGCCGTACCAATAACACTGGTAACCGCTTCCTGTCCAGTAAAGAATTGTCTAGCTACACCACTAACATTACTTGTATTTCCGCATGAAATGCAAGTTCCAACACTTTCAATCGGCTTGTTCAAATTGAATACAGTAACATATTTTTGCGGATCATGTTCACATCTTTCTGAAGCAGATGCTTTTTTGTGCATCAGCTTTCCACAGTGAGGGCAAAGCTTCATTTCTTCAACTTCATTTTTTTCATCTTCCAGGTCAACCTCATCAGATATAGTCTCTCCTAGATATAATGAGGTATTTTGCCCCAATCCTGTTTCTAATCCAGACTGCTTAAAATATCCTGCATCATCAAGTTTTCCGACCAAGTAAATATCATGGCAGTAGCTACATACGGCAGCTTCGAAAACAGCGTACTCTTCACCCTTATCAAAAATCTTATTGTTACGAGTAAGCATTAATTTCTTTGAAGGTTGCAAAGTTATAAAAGCAGAATCTGTTGCCTTAACAAACATATGATACTTTGCATCCAGCAACTGTCCCTGCTCCTTAATCGCATATGAAGCCAATGTAACCAAATTTACTATATCCTGCTCTTGGCAGCTTAGTTTCTTAGCCAAATGATATACAGTTAAGGGCTTCTCAATCAGCGCTTTTCGAACATCCCAATAATTCTGATCCTTAAGGAGATAATTATATAGCTCAGATTGAACGCTATTCTCTTTTGCCTCTACGCCACTTAATTTCTTGAATTCTTCACAAATCCGCTCATGATTCTCGTCACCGATTGCTTCTGCGAGTTTTGCATAACTGGACCAATCATTTTTAAACTCAATGCCTTCCTCTTCACCAGGTTTCTGTCTGATTGCCCTGATAACTGAGTTTTCATCAAACTCACTGTCACATAATCTGCTGGCAAATTCTGCCACCTCTTTATTCTGGCTCTCATCTCCAAGCGTAGCACTAGTAAGAACATACTGAAGCTTACTTACAGGCAAAGAACTTGCAACTCGTCGTAGCAACATTGAGACCTCAATGCCAGTAGAGCCCTTATATACATGCGCCTCATCTAATACTACATATTTCCAATATTGAGCTCTGCTCCCCTTAAAGAACACCGCCTCTTGTGGCCTAACCATCAAGAACTCCAACATAGCATAGTTAGTAATCAAAATGTGCGGCGGAGTCTTAATCATCTGTTCTCGACTAATAAGCTCATTCTCTTTGGGAACACGATTGTCATTTAAGTTTTTGTAATCTCTTAAGGCATCCTCATATTTTTTCTGAGTCTGCCCCGTATAACTACCATATGTGATTTCCGGAAATTCATCCAACAATTCCCTAAGTCTCTCTATCTGATCATTTGCAAGAGCATTCATTGGATATATCAGCAATGCTCTAACTCCTGGGCATAATGTACCCTTGTCTATTTCATTTGATAGCTCAGAAAGAATTGGCAACAAGAAACTTTCTGTTTTACCAGAACCTGTACCAGTAGATACAACTATGTTTTTTCCCTCTAACGCCTTTCTAATCGCCTTCTCCTGATGAAGATATAAAGATCTGTCCAAAGGGAAATTAAGTTTCTTCATTTCTTTGGAAACCACGCCTTCATCCATGAGAGAAGAAAGCGATTTGCCTTTTTTAAATGTATCAACAGCATCCAAATATGGTCCCTTGGCAAGCATATCCTTCTCAGCAAGAGCCTTAACAAACTGCTTCTCATAATCCTCATCGGAGATTTTAAAAATTGTACTAAGATATCTTTTGTACTTATCAACTATAACGTCTGATGATTTGATTGGTGAAAACTTCATGAAACAATCCTCTCTTAGTTTTTCCATATAGAATCACTACTTGTTTTATAGTGTTCAGTCTTAATCCATTCTTTGGCTGCTCTTTCAAGTGCAGCATCTCTGCTGACATATTCAACATTCCAATAATAGGACTCTTCTTCATCTGTCCATAATACTGGATCATACCGTCTATATCGCTCATTCTTGTTGCATTGATTGCTATACTCAGGTGTTGCTACACACTCAGAATAGCTATCATAAAGCAAGTTATCCGGTTCATCGTATTCATCTAAGAAATACACAAGCATAGAGTTAGTGCGGTTAAAATCCGGAATTATAACCTTAACTTTTTTTACATCTCTAATATCCGTGCCATGGAAAGCAACAATCAACGTACCATCATAGCTATGCCTATCTACTTTATTATCTATGCTGATATAATTGATGTATTTTTCGCTTACCGGAAGGCTTCTGATATTTTCTGAATCAACCACATACTGCAATGCTCTAAGAATAATGCGCTCCCCAACGATATCTGAAGGATTTCTCAGCTTTCTTACAAGTTTTCCCACAAATTGATACTGAATATCCAGATCAAAAGAATCCTCATCGCTCTCGCCTTCATATAGAGTAACTTCATATTCTCCGGTTTTTATTTTTGTCTCTATTTCGAGATGATTATTAGCGTCAAGAGCTCCTTTTTCACATACTAAATCGCCACTTTGCCTTATATCAGCAAAGTATTCTCCTTTTCCAAGTACATCAAAGTTAGCAAGGATCTTGTTATCATCAATATCTGCTGTCAATTCAACATTTGAAAATACACTATGATTGACAACGCGCAACAAGTCATATTTCTCTGCCCCATCCTGAAGATGTATTGTATGCAACATCTTTTTTGTATGGAAAGGTCCGATATACGATTTAACTTTAGTTAAGTCACACTCAAATGTTCCATCAGATCGCCTATCATACTTAAAACTGATGGTATCTCCGTTGTCTTCTTCCAGCTCAAGCTTGATGGTTTTTGAAGGATATTTTAAATAAATAGTGATTGGTAATTCACTGTGCCAATAATCATCCGACCTATAATATGACCACTCGATCTGATCTGAGCTATACAAGAGAAGTGGCACTTCAAATGATATCGTATAAACAACTCCTGCCACCTTGAGCGGACATTTTAAAACATTATCTTCCAAATCAGCGAAATCAAAATCAAAGTATTCAAAATCTTTAGCTCTAGTATCACTTATAGCTTTCTTCTCAAAGTGATAATTGGTCCTCAAAGTACCTCTGGTCTTATATATGTATGGCGCATCTTCAAATCCAAAATTAAAACCCTCAACATATATAAATTCCAAGCTTTTCCCTCTACTAGTTCCTGGAATATCTATATCCACGCGGTTATAACCATTTATTATGCCCTTAACATCACCGAGGTTAAAGAAGTAGAAGTTTTGATCAAGAAGCCTGCCATTTTTAATATCAATTGGTTTGAGATCAGATGCTCTATATTTCTTTCCATTTAATGTAATAGCAGTACCATCCAATTTTTCATTTTCAATGTCAATAATCAGAGCTGGTACCTTCGCATACAGAGGGAATTTACAATCGTTTTCATCATAAACAGATACCGAATCCAGAAGCCCATCTCTAGAAAAGCCTCTTTGTGGTATATCACCAATATAATAATTGGCCTCTCCGTAAACAGAAAGAATGTCTCCCGTTTTGAACGCAAACTGATAATATGTCATACCAGGTATATCATATGAATCTTCAATAGCTGCCGACTCAACTTTACTGCCTGAAAGCGCAAAGCCTATGTATTCTCCTTCGCCCAGCGAGGTCAAGTTTTCATAGTACCCATTACTATCAAATACGCACAACCTCTTTTCTTCCCATGTAAAAGTCTTAATGGCTATTTGATCATCCAGTAATTCAAAAATGTACTTATCAAAAATATGCTCGGGATTAATAGCAACAGTGATTTCATCTGTTTTTAGTCCAAAGTTACCCTCAGACAGCCGGCAGGTATACTCCTTGACTTCTGTTCCATGCTTAATCCTCCATGTTATATTCCTATATTCATTTTCACTACTTTGAATCAGCTGTTTGGGTAAAATGATGTTAAATCTAACATCGCCACTTGTTTCGCATATTAATAAAGGCGTATTAAAATACTTCTTATAAGAGCCTACTCCTCTTGCCTTCTCCTTTCTGAAGTCACCTTTCTCATTATTCTTCCACTCTATAAGCTTTTCATATAATCTGGTCGGCATATTAGAAACATCATTTGAAGTTCCCCAGAAAGCATTATCAATAGCCTTCAACGACGCTGCTATCACGCCCTTACAGTAATCATATGCTGCATATATTGATAATCCAGTGTACTCTGACAGCATTTGCTGTCTCTTTGAATGAGGATTTTTTATAGCCTCACATATATAATCTGCTTCCTCATCACAGGTATCAGAGATATTCCTATCCAAATCCAAATTATAAAACTGGAACAAGTACTTAAAGAAATCGTTAGTAAAGGAATCTGTTATAAATGCATGCATCAATATATTTCTTAGATGCTCACTTCTATCTGCATAAGCTTTTCCATAACACATCAGTGTCTGATATACACGTTTTCCAAGCATTGCCTGCTGGATATTTGTTAATTTCCTTACTCCGATTACTTCGGCCATTTTAGGCCACAATGCACCATTATTATATGTTCTTATCGCAACATTAGTGATTGCTATAGTAAACAGTATGTCTGTCTTATTGTTTGATTCACTGCTTCCAAGAAGTTGTCTACATCTTGGAATAAAATACTTATCTCTAAGCAAAGTATATTCATCGTCAGAAAGCTCTATCTCTCCAACAAGCTCTGCATCTATAAACTCTCTTATAAGCCTGTTATGAAGCCTTCCCCATTCAGTATTCTCCGGTAATAGTCTGGAAAGAATATTTTCAATCCGCTTCATTTCGGGCTGTTTTCTTCCAATTACCTTCTCTCCATCCTGGAATTGAGCCAAAGCAGAGCGTGAAACTGCCGTTCTTCCAACCGATACATTTTCACTTTTGGGAATTCCTTTCCAATATTGGCTACCATCATAGTGGTCACGGATGCTCTCCAGCTGAGATACTACAAACTCCTTATCAGAACCATACTCAAAAGAATACCAAAGGATCAAATCTGACTTTATTATCGGAGAATACTTGGAAACAATACCAAGCAGCTGGTCTCTTACATTGGCATCGCCAAAACAGATTTCATTTGAATCAAGAAATGAAATTGCATATTCTTCCCTGTCAGCATATTTCTTGATGAAATCATAAACCTCTTCCGAACTCTTAAGATCAACGTGTTTCAATGCATCACTGCATTTTTTCATCAATAATGATGCTGATATTTCCTTGTTTCTAAACTGGCCAAGATCTAGTTTTGCAATGACTCTCTTTATGAACTTTTCGCTATGCAAAAAGTACCTAAAACCATTGATGCCACTGCAAATAACATCCTTGCGATCAAATAAGTCTTTTTTATAATCTGTTTCTAATGAAAATGTACTATCATTGAGCAATCCGGCTTTATCCAAGGCATCAAAATACTTTTCTTGAAAATAATCAAATTGGTGAAGAGTATGACAATATCTTTTTAAGACATATTCAATCACACTCTCTTTGTCACGCCTTATAAAATGGCCATCCACACAAACATGTGCTTTTTTAGCCAGTCCTGAAACCTTTAAAACGTCGTATTCCTCTTCAGTTGGATAATAATATAGACAAATCTCACCAATAGATTTCTTTATAGCTTTAATTGTCTTTTTTCCATTAACAGTGGCAAGTTTTATTTTGTCATCAAGTTTCGGCGCATATTCTTTGGTTTCTCTACCAAAAGTGATTCTTCTTGTATGGTCGGAGCACCATGACAGATATGCATTGCTTCCCCTGCGGTTTACAGATCGATTCCTTACAGCGTTAGAATATGTACTTTTAGCATATTCACCCCCTAAGGAATATGCCAAATTGGTTATTCTTGATGTTGAGAAGAACAAATCCTCAAGTTCACACTCATCTGTATCATGATAATATGTGTTATATGTAAGAAGGACTGCGCTGACCCATGCTGCTTCATTAGTCGACAATCCCGGCACAGAATTCTTCTCAGCCTTATGTTTCTTAATCCATAAAGAATACTTTTTTAGAAAATCACTTACTTTCTTTGGATCATATTCATTTAAACACTCCCATCCCATCTTTGAGATACTTAGAGTCTCTTTATAAAGTTCATTTTCACCAGGATATGCCAACCTGTATAGTTCCATACTTTCTTCAACAAATCCATCAACGATAAACTTTATCTTTTCATTCTTGCTACCATGCCCATAATAATAATTTGTGAACAGACTTTTTCTAAATTCTTTTCCAAAATGCAATGAATTAAAAGCCTTTTCCAATTCAGAGTACGTAAAAAGAATAGAGTTGAAATCAAACACTCCATATATTTTGTACTTCTCGTATGTTACTTTGATAACAGAACAAAATACCCTTTCTCTATTATTCATAAAGCACCCCAATTAACCAGCATTTATGAACTCTGATGGTTCTCCGCTATAAGAAACAGATGCCTCAATTCTTGCTCTAGTAAGAGCAACATATACCAGGCATTTTTCTCTTTTTATAGCCTCAAGTTCATTTGTGGCATTTTTTACTACATTCTTTAGCGGAAGGACATTACGATTTGCAGCAACAATAAACAGATACTGAAACTCCAACCCTTTTACTCTGTGCATCGTTGCACACCTAACGCCTTGAATACTCCTATCTTCTGACTTATTATTCTTTAATTCATAAAGCGATCTACCGCATTTACTGAAGTATTCTTTTAGATCTGAAATAATACTATTTGTTCTTGCAACGATACATATTTCCTCTTCAGAAACCCCACTTACAACAAGTTGTTCTATTCTATCTTTTACATGCTCAAACTCTTCAGTACTAGACCTAAACCCTTCTACTTTTGGAACATTACCGTGTGTAAGAGAAGTTTCAGCATTAATCTCTACAGTCCCTTCATCCATATCATCAAAAGATAGGCCCTTCAAAATTGAGTTTGCATATTTTCTAATCTCATCAGTTGTCCTGTAATTCACTCTCAGGATTGAGCTACGACCGCGGATATTAATACCACATTGAGATAATACTGCAGCATTCTCATATATCCTCTGATGTGAATCGCCAACGATAAATACATCATTTTTATGTTCTGGCCCCGCTAAGGCACGAATAAGTCTGTACTGCACCTGGCTAAGGTCTTGCCCTTCATCAACTACAACCGACTCATATAATCCGTCTGCCTCTTTGACATTTTCCTTACATAGATATGTTGCATAGTCTTGATCGCATATCCCTTTTTCATCCATTATTTCCATGTATGCAGAAACCACTCTCCACACCTTCATTCTGGAACGGCGGTCTAATCCAACACCTCTGCCTTCTCTTGGTACTCTTATATATTTTTCTAATTCAAAAGCATCTTTTGAAGAAATTACTTCTTTCCATTCCTCCTTTAAAAAGCTGATAGAATAATCCTCAACTTCACTCCTTCCGATCGCCAGTTCCCATAAATGATCAAGCTTATCATTATCGTACTCAATCTTACATTTACTCTTGCTCTTAGCAAAGTACGTTGCAACCCATGCATCGAGGTTAGTTACTTCAATATGCCCCAGTTCTTGAGGAGTACATATTTTTTTCAAGTTCTCTTCGATGTCTTGAGCAAGATTCACTGTATATGTTGTAAAAAGAATTTTCTTGTTTCCTTCTATCTTTGCTGCAAGTTGCTTTGTTCTATGCATTGCCACGACAGTCTTTCCTGTGCCAGCTCCGCCCATGGCACGCGCGGGACCAGAATAATTCTTTTCAACAATTTCACGCTGCTTGGGATGAAGGAAAACTCTCCATTTTTCTGATGGGGCTTCCAACATCTTCTTCAGCTCTTCTTCTCCTTCTACAACAAAGAATCCTCTTCTCGAAGCTGCTGTATCAAGCGCATCAGAAAGAGTAAGGCTTGCTGGTTCACAAGCAACCATATCAATTATTTCCGAAACAGGAATTCCTTCCAGGAAATATGACAAATTCTCATACACATCAACTGGTAGCGATTCTTTAGCATCGAAGAATGCCTTGTCGTCCTTGACACTTCTAATGAATGGAATCACTATCTTACTTACTCCAAGTTTAAGCAGCTCATTATCAGAGATTGACGAAAAGATACCATCATCACTAATCGTATTACTCTCCATCGTCTCTACTAATGTTGTATCCAGCACCTGTATAGAATGAGTAAAATCATTTACATCGCATCTCTTATTTTTAGCCCAATCATATGCCTCGTTGTGATGATCTACCCACAGAAGCAAATATGTATCATCCTGCTCAGCAACTATAGCTCTATATTCTAGGTTGACACGCACTGACCTTATCTTGGGATCCGCCATATGGTTTAACTTCTCATAATGCAGTCCCGGATGGCGCGGATTTGCACTAAATTTCCCAATAAACTCACTCATTTTGACCTGTATTGTTTTAGGCAATCTTGCAACCGAATCCCAAACAGTATTTGCAATAGCTACTTTCGACATACTTATTCACCTTCTCAGCTTTTTATGTATTTATAATTTTAACTTATTGTTACCTAGATTAAAATGAATATCCGCCGTAATCCACCATGTCGTCATCATCTTCTATATAATTCTTATTCTTCTTATAGTTGTATACATACCAACCTTTATGAAACATATCCTCAAAAGAAGGTATATATGGGATGGTATCTATTGTCGTTCCAGTTTCTTCGTCCACATAATAATCATTACTTACCGGGCACATGTAGCATTTACTGATATGTGGGATCTTTCCGTAAGAATCTAGGAACACTGCCTCCGGGGTCCCCTGCCAGTCTTCTCTTTGGAAATAAATCTGCTGGCCTACCGGCCATTGCTTCATTATGTCGACCATTTGCCCAAAAGTTACCGGTGTTCTAAACGCTTCTGTCAGATCTTCATTACTGACATAGACTCTATATTCTCTTTTGCCAAAAGCATTGGTCCCATTTAGGCTGCAATAACCTTCAACCTGAGGTACCTTTGCCTTAGCCTCTTCAAAAATAC
>JAEEGL015909371.1_pt1 | contig 13175 bp, 10 predicted proteins | sample 9134231 | NCBI WGS metagenome assembly JAEEGL01 (sample SAMN16246548, study PRJNA631951) | gut metagenome | biome: gut microbiome; feature: rumen; material: fiber-attached | host: Bos | place: Iran: Karaj | collected 2018-10
ACCTTGTTAGAGTTTGGATAGTTATTGATGAGGACATCTAGCTGCTCAACCTTCGAAGCATACTGATTCTTGTCACCTGCAATAATAGCCTTACGCAGCAGAGCATATTCCGAGGCTGCAGCAACATTACCACTTGCTGCCTGTGAGTAACTCAATACGGCAGCGTCAAAATCTTTAGTGTAATATTGTGAGTCACCAATGCGGTTATAGGCCTCGGCTGCCATTTCGCGGCTCAGCGAATTGGTCTCAATTGCCTTCTTGAAAGCAGTGATAGCCTTTGCATAATCTTGCTGATTGAAATAAGAAGAACCCAGGTTGTACTGTGCCAAACCATAATTTGGATCGGCGGTCGACACCGCATTTACATAGTCCTGCTGATTCTTTGCGGCACTCTTGTAGTCGCCAAGCTGATACTGAGCCTCGGCAAGCCACAACTTACTGTCGTTGTAGATATCCTGATCCTTGCTGCCCATCTCTACAGCTTTTCCCAAACTGCTGGCAGCATCGCTGGGTTTGTTGTTGCGTAACTGCTGCACACCCTTGTGATAAAGCACTGTCTGCTTTGCTTTTAATACCTTATCACTTGGATTCTGAATGTTGGCAATACTTGCAAGAGCCTTATCATAATCGTTGGTAGTGGTATAGGCATCAATCAGGTAGTTCTCCACATTGCTGTAATAAGTAGAGCGTGGATATTCGTTGAGGAACTGCTCAAACATATCGATTGACTTGTTGAATGGTGTGCGTCCACCATGGCTTTGACTGATGGCATAGTTGTAGAATGCCGTCTCGCGAACATTATTGTCCCAGCGCATGTTAGCGGCATGTTCAAATGCCAGTGCGGCACCATTGTAATCTCCGCTCTTGAGTCTGCTTTGGCCAATGTAGAGATAAGCACTCTGCGCCATGGCATCGTCGGCATTGGTCACCTCTACCATATTATCTATCGACTCCTTGTAGTCACGGTTGTTGAAGTTAATCACACCGAGCATATAATTGGCAGTACGCTTTGATGGATTGTCTTCATCTGAAAGCTGTACAAACTTCTCAAGGAACGGCTTTGCTTTTGCGCTGTTGCCCAGGCGATAGTGGCTCTCGCCCACAATGCGGTTAATCTCGGCTGTGAAATAGTCATTTGCATTATCTTCAATGAGCGATTCGCCCAATGTGACGGCATTGTTATAGTCACCTTGCTTATACATGATTTGGCACATGTAGTACTGCGACTGATAACCAAGCTCACCCACGCGGTCAACCTTTTCAAAGAGGTCCATTGCGTTGTTATAACGCTCGTTGGCATATTCAATATAGGCATTATAGAATATTGATGCACTACTGTATTGCTTGGTTTTTGACAGTCGTTCATAGAGGTCATGTGCCTCGCTGTAGTTCCCTAGCATCAGGTCGCTGTAGGCGCGGCGGTAAAGCACGTCCTCATCGGTATCGTCGTCAAGGGCTTTTTCTCTCACCTGTTCGTAGTTTGAGAGTGCCTGTGCAAATTCTCCGTGGTAGAAATAATAGTCTCCCACCTTTGCCCTTGCTTCCATCGCAAGTGGCTCATAAGGATGATTCTCAATGAACTCCTCAAGCATGGTGAGACACTCAGGCTTCCCGAGTTCAAACTCGTTCAGTGCCATGAGATACTCTGCCTCAATCTCATCATTCCAATTTGGGGTGAGATAGTTGTTATGATATGCAAGCTGGTGCGTGGAACCCACATAGTTGCGCTTGTCTTGCATCAGTCGCCCACGGGCATTATAGCCTTCGGCATTAGTGCTTGCCACTTGTGGCTGAGCCAGTAACGCTACTGGCAGTGCCATTAAGCACGATAATAACAAAGCTTTTTTAATATCCATAATGATAGTATATAATTATTCTATTTTATCTATTATTTATATATTGTGCAAATATAACGATAATTTCATTAATCTAAGTATCCAAAATGCAGTTTTATGACTCTTTTTTTGGTTTTTTCAAGAATTATTGCCAAATTTGCATACCAACACCTGTTTCTGCAATTTAATTATTGATTTAACTAAATATTTTTTTATGGAAGCTATTAAATGTCCCAATTGTGGAAATATTTTACTGCCGGGCGCTAATACGTGTCAGGTATGTGGAACACCTGTCAATGCCGGTAATGCAGCGCAACCCTCTGTGCCTGGCATGCCACCTTTACCAGGAGTGGCAGCTCCAGTAGCTGCAGCTACTGCCACAGCAAGTGCTGCTATACCCGATATCCCTGCAGTACCTGAACCACCAGTTGCTCCAGCTGTACCCGAAGTGCCTGAAGTTCCTGCTGCTCCCGCAATGCCTGAGCCACCAGTTACTCCTGCAGTGCCTGAGACTCCTGTAATACCTGAGCCAGAGCCGGTAATTCCCGAAGCACCAGCGGTGCCTGAGCCTCCAGTTACTCCTGCAGTGCCTGAAACTCCTGCAGTACCTGAGCCACCAGTAGCTCCAGCTATACCTGAGCCTACGCCAGTAATTCCCGAAGCTCCAGCAGTACCTGAACCTCCAGTTACTCCTGCTGTACCTGAGACTCCGGCAGTGCCAGAACCACCAGCAGCTCCAGTAGTACCTGAGACACCTGCAGTACCAGAACCTGCACCAGCACCAGTACCACCAGTAGCTCCGGCGGCTCCTGTTGCACCTGAGCCCGTTCAGGCTGCGCCTTATGTAGCACCTCAGGCAGCACCTGCTCCAGCAGCTCCAATGGCTCCCAAACCACTTCCCGCTGCTCCTGAGAAAAAGAGCAAGACTGGTCTTATTATTGGAATTATAGCTGCGCTACTACTTCTTGGTGGTGGTGGCGCTGCAGCTTACTATTTCTTGTCTAAAGACAAGCCAAAAGTTGAGACTACTGACGAGAATACAAACGAGAATGTGGAAAGCTTCAGCACCGATGCTTCTAATGCTGATAATCAGGATATTGACAGCACCGATGTGAACGTTCAACCTGAAGTTGACCCAGAGGTTGATCCTCAAACTGATCCAGAGATTGATCCAGAGCCAGACCCAGAACCAGATCCAGTTCCTGCACCTGCTCCCAAACCTACAATCAAACCGTCAGTAAAGCCTGATACCAAGCATCAATCACAGACCCGTCCTGACCCACGTCCTCAGACTCGTCCGCAACCTCAGACTCGTCCACAACCTCAGACTCGTCCACAGCCACGTCCTGAGCCACAACCAGAGCAAAGACATCGTAATTTGGAGTATGAGCGTCTGCGCAACGGTGGCAACAAGGCATTCTGATGCAAGACTGCTAACACGTTTATTGACAAATAAACTTAATTAGATAGTGATCCGCGACCTTGATTCTGAAAGGTTGCGGATCATGTTTCTTCCAGCTTAGAAAGGAGCTTGGGCTAAAAAGGACAAAAAACCAACAGGTACAAAAAGAACAATGAGCTGCACCTTGTAACGAGGTGCAACTCATTGTTTTAATCGTTTTTCAATATGTTGGCAACAGATATGTTATTTGTCTTTCTTGGTTTTCTCGAGTTGCCTCTTGAGTGCATCAACCGATACGTCGATGGCTTCCTCAAATGTGTCGGCTACTTTGTTGGCGAATAAATCGTCGTGCTGGGGCACAAACAATTTGATTGAAGCCTCCTTGTTCATGGCAGACTCACGTTTTACAACTTTCAATGTCACCTCTGCATTGGTGATCTCCTCATGATGCTTTACAAGTTTTTCAACTTTCTTGTTGATGAACTGTTCGAGTTTCTCGGTTGCATCGAAATGAATGGCTTTTACTTTAATTTCCATATTAGCCTCCTTTTTTAAGTGCCCGTGGATGGGCGAGTTTATAATTATTTTTCAGTTCACTAAATGTCACATGTGTGTAAATTTGAGTGGTTGCCAACGACTCATGACCAAGCAGTTCCTTAACGCTGTTAATACTGGCACCGTCATTGAGCATGGCACTTGCAAAACTGTGGCGAAGCACGTGAGGGCTGCGCTTACTGGTGACTCCTACTTCACCCAAAGCCTGACGAACAACTCGGTAGACAAGCATTGGATAGAGAGGCTTTCCATTCTCCAAAACGAAGAAGTACTCACTGCCGCGAGTCACTTTCTCACGCAAGAGCCGATACTGTTCAATGTTCTCTGCAAGTTCGGTGCCAAACGGAATAATACGGTCTTTATCGCGCTTGCCATGTACTTTTAGCTCACATTTGGCAGTGTCGACATTGTAGTCACGCAGGTCAAGCAGCTCAGCACGGCGCATTCCAGTTTCATATAGCATCATCACCATCAAGCGGTTACGCACCTGTTCAAAATCGTCCTCATCAATCTCACTATCAAGATACAGATCAAGGCTTTCAGAACGGACAAGCTGAGGCAAACGCTTAGGCACACGTGCCAATTCTACAGCTGCAGCGGGATTCTCTGTCAGTTTGCCTGCGCGCATCATCCATTTGTAGAACGAGCGCACAGCCTGCACCTTGCGGCGCATCGTTCTTGCTCCGTCGCCGTGGTTGCTCAAGTCAAGCATCCATGCCCTGATGTCGCTTGCCGTTACTGTCTCGACTTGAAGCTGGCGCTTGCCATTGCTGGTGAGAAATGCCTCCCACTGCATCAGGTCGCCTTGGTAAGCCGTGACGGTGTGTGGCGAGAGGTTCAGCTCCAGCCTTATGTACTGCAAGTAGTTATCAATCTCTTTTGCCATAGCAATAGCATGTTAACAAGCTACATTTTCCTCGTCACGCTACTAAATTATACAAAAATCGCAATAAAACCAAATTTATTGCGATTTTTTGACGAAATATGTTACTTTTTTCAACTTTTTACTTCAAGAGTACCATAAATCATGGACATGTGGTAAGAGGATTGTCACATATTCTGTCAATGGGCATCCATCCGATGTATTTGCCGTCGGACGACAGGACTTTCACCCATTTACCCTTCACTGCAACAGGGTTCAGCAAGAGGTCTGGGTAATTAGATATCTTAACAGATTTAGCTTTTTTTGATGGACTTACTTTAATCACGCCAGTTGGGTCTCCATTAATGGTAAACCCTAACAATGAACGGTGAATCCAGTAGCCTGTCTTTGAGCCTTTAAGGGTAATTTCCTTTTCATCGTCACCCATTTTTAGCACAGTCTTGTCAATTTTCCACCACTTGCCTTTTACCTCAAGCAAGGATACTACAATGTTGTCATCGGTCGACAATGTAGCCACAACCTTACCCTTTGGAGAATTGCGTATGTTGGTTACAGGTCCATCACTGTCAACGATATAGGCATCTATCATGCTTTGTGCATTCATAGATGCTGATATCATCAATGTCGCGAACAATAAAAGAACGATTTTTTTCATAAATATGGTTGTTTTTAATTGTTATAACAATATCTCATTCTGTGAAATCTTCAGGGAACTTGACAGCTGCTGCACGTAGCATGCGTGACACGTCAAAGTAGAAATCCTTGGTGCGACGGGCGTCGGTCTCGCTTGCTGCCTTGATGCAGTCGATGCCACCAGGGAGTTCATTATGCTCCTTGGCCACATAGCCAAGCAAGTTTATTAACGTGTATTCATGTTCAGGGTATATCACTACCCAAGGCTCGTCTTCGGTGCCTCGGCCGCTCGACATGATGGCTGCAATGAGTTTGTCAAGACGATACTGGCGCACAGCGGCACGGGCATATTTCTTCTTTGCCTTCAGAGCATAGATGTAGTAGTTAAGTTGCTCAATATCAAAGATATTATCATCAAGAGCCTGAATGGCATAGGCCTCAATCTGATTGCACTCATCGCGTGAGAGCGACTGTTTGTAGTAAAGGTCTTCAATTTCATCTTTACCCTCAAACTCGGTGTGCCTGAACGGATTGTAATCTTCCTGGAAGATAAAGCCGAAATAGAGGTCGCGGTAAGCCTCAAAATTCATGATTGTGTCGTTGCTCTTGAACGAGCGCACCAGCTTGGGGTAGTAATAACGGGAATGTGGGTCAAGAGTCTCCTGCTGAATTTTATCAAAGTCCACCTCACGCACCTCAAACCGGTATTGTGCCTGTAGCTTGACAACAGCCGAAGCACAAAAAGCAATCAATAATGCCGCAAATATCTTTTTTCTCATAATAGTCTGTTTTATTTAACGTCAAACACAAAGCCCTCAACCGCAAGTCCCATCATGGCAACTGCCACTATAACGGCGAGACCTTTGGCGCAAAGGTACTGAATAAAATTGGATTTTGGAAATTTCAGCCATTTGCCATTTGGTGTAACACTGTAGGCAAACTGCCCCAGGACTGTGCCTATAATGGTTCCAAGCACCATGAAACGGGCCTCCACAAGGATGCCTAGCAAGCATCCCATCAGGGCCCCAAGCCCCAAATACAGGTTTCCCGTAAGTTTCCCGTCGGGTTCTCCTTTTGGTGAAAGGTATTTTATTCCCATGACCATCAGAGTAGTGATACCATAGAAGATAAATACCCATTTCGGGAAGGTTGTATAAGTGCTCAAATGCAGTAACCACAGCCCCACATAGGCAGGCAGTGCCGCCGTTATCCAAGGCTTGAACAGCATCAGCAATGCAGCTGCCATGAATATGATTCCTGCTATGAGTAATATCTTGTCAATTATCATCGCTATCTTGCTTTTTGCTGTTTTTATTCGGTAAGGACTTCGTCCTCGGCATTCTGTGACTCAACTTCAGGCTCGGCAGCTGGTTCTTCGGTTTTTACATCTTCAGGATAGGACACGCGTGTATGATAGAAAGTGAGCAAGCGCTTGATGAGACACTCACGCACCTCATTGATATCCTTGAAACTGATGGGTGACTCGTTAAACATGCCCTCGGCTACCTGAGAGTCAATAATCTTGTTTACCAAATTGGTAATATTCTCCTCATTAGGGATTGGCAGGCTCTTAGTGGCTGCTTCACAGGCATCGGCCATCATTAGGATGGCTGCTTCACGGCTCTGAGGATTTGGCCCTGGATAACTGAAAGGCTCAGGCGACACATTTCCGGTAGCACTCTGTTTCAGTGCCTTGTTGTAGAAGTAGCGAGTCTTGCCAGCCCCATGATGCTGTGCTATCAAATCCTTGATGACTTGCGGCAGATTAGCTTTTTCGGCCTTTCTAAGACCATCGGTCACATGCGATATTACAATAGCTGCACTCTGTTCGGGCTGGAGCACATCATGTGGATTGACGCCACTCTGATTCTCGGTAAAAAATGCCGGATTCTCAATCTTACCGATGTCATGGAATAATGCACCGGCTCTTACCAGCTGAACGTTGGCACCTACCTTACGTGCAGCCTCGCCAGCCAATGTCGCCACTTGCAGCGAGTGCTGGAATGTTCCGGGGCAGTTCTCCGATAATTCCCTCAATACCGGATTGTTGATGTCACTCAACTCAACAAGTGTAACTTGAGATGTAAATCCAAAAATCTTCTCGACAATGAAAATGCCAAAGTAGGCAAACGAGAGTACTATACAGTTGACGGCAAAGTATATAACCACGTGCCAGTCAAGGGTACTCCAAGTACCGTTTCTAACCACATACTGCGCAACATAAGTTACTGTGTAGCACAAGAAAATTAACACTGCACACAATACCAGCTGCGAACGCTGCATCAGTCCCTTTACCGATACCAATGCAATGACTCCAGCCAGGAACTGCATTATTATGAACTCGCTTGCCTCAGGAGCCACAAGTGAACTGATGAGCACCACCACCATGTGAGTGAAGAATCCCAACGGTGTGTTGAAGAATACCGACACTACTATTGGTACCAGCGCAAACGGTATGATGTACATGAGTCCCGGTCGCAAGTGCGCAATAATATATACCAGCAGCACGAAGAAGAACACGAAGCTGAACAGGAACACCATGTAACGAGTGCTTTTATAAATGGCGGGATACATGATGCGGATGTAAAGATAAAGCACCAGCATCAAAAGCAACAGGATTACTACATTTCCCAACATCGAAAAGCGCTGAACTGTGTTGTTGACGTTTCTCTCTGCACTCAAGCGCTCATAAGTCTTCAGCAGCGAGTATTTTTCGGGAGTTACAATCTCGCCGTAGTCGATAATTCCCTCTCCGGTAACTTTCACGCCATGAGGAGCAAGTGCCATCTTGTAGGCCTCATCAAGGAGTTCGTTAGACTTTACCGAATCATAAACCAGACATGGCGACAGATTGTTGTAGAACAACTGCGACAGTTCTTTACTCTGCTCTATTCCAAAGAGTATTGTCGTGTCGAGATAATTATAGGCTTCCATTGCCGAGAGCAAATCACTGGCATTTACCGTCACCGACTCATTGCCTTGGCTGTTGACAACTCTCACTTGCTTGATTTTTCCTTTTCCTATGAGATTCTTGGTGCTATTGTCAACTATTCCTTTCTCATAAAACTGATGGGTCGTTTCTAGCAGCTTTTTCTTGAGCTGCGACGACACACCACTAATCTGGGCTAGTGAAGTCTCAATGTTCTCAAGCGATTTCTGCACCACGTCCTCATTTCGGGAATAAATGGGAGCAAAGCCTCGATCAATACTGTCTTTTATGTTCTTCGCAGTAATCGAATCATACTCAATGGGAATATCAAACGGCGCAATGAGTTTGGGATAGTTCCACGGACGACCTGCGCTGTACACAAGAGCATCCTCCGAGCCCCCACCAAAAAACAGCGACAGCGTGCTCACCGTCATTATGATGAGCAGAAACACTATCAGCTTGTTGCGTATCAACTTTTTTATCATATCAGTGCTTTCTATAAATCAATTTTCATTTCCAATGGTTAACTCTGCCTTATTGCCTTGCTCACGCCCTTCACCTTGCCAAGGCGCTTGCACATTTTTGTCACAGTGCTCACATTTTCAACATATACATCCATCTGACAGACAAACACACCGGCATCTGAACTGATATTCAAACGTCGGATATTGATTTCCAGGTTGGTAGAAATCAGATAGATGATTTCCTGAAGGATGCCCATGCGGTCAATTCCCTCAACTCTAATCGAGGCAAAGAATGTCTCATTGCCAAGTTCCCACTCGGTTTCAAGCAGACGGCCGCCAAATCCACTCTTGAGCTTCATGGCTGTAGGGCAATCAGTCTTGTGAACTACCACTTCGTTTTTATCGTTGATGTAACCTATAACGTCATCTCCAGGAAGGGGATGGCAGCATTTTGCAAGCTGGTAATTGCTTTTCCCTTCCACGGTCCGGAGCACATACACCTTCTTGCGGTCAATGGTCTTGTTTTCGGTGGGTGTTTCGGTTTCGGTTGTCTTGACAGTCCTGCCACCGAACGAATTGCGCCACAACTTGCTCAACAGGTTCTGCGACGCCGGCTTCAAGGCTTTCAGAATCAATGGAGTGAGTTCCACGTCACCTTTGCCTATCTTGAAATAAAGATCATCCTTGTTCTGCACACCAAGACTGCTGATGATGCGTGTGAGATTCTCGTTGTTGATCTCGGCATTGTTCTCAGCCATGAACTGCTTGAACTGGGCCTCGCCCTTGTCAATCACCTCACGGCGCATGTGACGAAACGCCAAATTCAATCGTCTCTTACCCTTGGATGTAGCAACAAACCGTTTCCATTCAAGTTGAGGACGCTGCGACTGTGAAGTCAGAATCTCCACCTGATCACCACCGGCAAGACGGTGTGAAAGCGGTACCAGCTTGTGATTCACTTTGCCGGCAATGCAATGTGTTCCAATCTCGGTGTGAAGGGTAAACGCAAGGTCAAGAACAGATGCTCCCATAGGGAGCGATATCATGTCGCCTTTAGGAGTAAAGACTGTTATTTCACGGGCATAGAGATTAAGTTTTATCGAGTCAAGGAAGTCGAGGGCATTTGGTTCCGGATTGCGCAGAATATCCTCGATTTCCTGAAGCCAGCCACGCAGCTGGTGATCCTCTTCCATCTCTTTGCCACCTTCCTTGTAGACCCAATGGGCTGTAACGCCGCGTTCGTCGATGTTATCCATCTTGCGGCTGCGAATCTGTACCTCAACCCACTCGCCATCGGGGCCCATCACGGTAACATGAAGTGCACGGTATCCGTTTGGCTTAGCATGTGACAGCCAGTCGCGTATGCGGTCGGGATGAATCTTATTGTAGACCTTTGTAATTTCGTTGTAGATGGCCCAGCACATGCCGTTCTCATCTTTATCATCGGGGCATTCAAACACCACTCTCGCCGCATAGATATCGTAGATCTCATCAATGGGGATGCGCTTGGTCTGCATCTTTTTCCATATTGAATAACACGACTTTACTCGAGCCTTGAATTCATATTCCAGGCCCTTTGCATCTAGACGCTGGCGGATGGGTGCCGAAAACCTCTCAAACAAATCGTTACGTTTTGTCTCGCTTGCTGCAACGGCATCGGCTATCGATTTGTAGATGTCGGGGTGTTCATATTTGAAACTGAGGTCTTCAAGTTCTGTTTTTATTGCAAACAATCCCAAACGGTGGGCAAGGGGTGCATATATATATAATGTCTCGCCGGCAATTTTGTATTGCTTGGCAGGAGGCATCGAAGCAAGAGTACGCATGTTGTGCAGGCGGTCGGCCATCTTGATGAGCACTACGCGAATGTCGTTGCTCATGGTCAGAAGCAGCTTGCGGAAGTTCTCGGCCTGTGCCGAGGCTTTGTCGCCGAAGATTCCACCCGAAATCTTTGTCAGGCCTTCAACAATATTGGCAACCTTGTCGCCAACCTTCTCTCCTGTCTCACCAACGACCTCATCACCGAATATGGCTTTTATGTCATCGGTCGTGTAGTCGGTATCTTCAACCACATCGTGCAAAAGTGCGGCACATATCGAAGTTGAGCCAAGGCCAATTTCCTGACTCACGATTGTTGCGACAGCCAATGGATGCAGAATATAAGGCTCGCCTGAACGACGCCTGATGCCCTCGTGGGCACGGCGCGCAAAGCGAAATGCCTTTTCTATCTTCTCCACTTTCTTGCGGTGGTTGCTTGACAGATAGCCATTAAGCAAATTCTGATAGGCCTCATCAATTATTTTATTCTCTTCCTCATTACTCATGGTTTCTTGCTTCTAAAGTCTTTACCAAAATACAAAATTAGCAATAAAAAACGAGAATACCGCACCTTTTGCACCTATTTTTTCAAGTATCATCAATTGGTGTGTCCAGCGTTAGGACTCCCAAACGACACTTTTGAGGGCAAAATCACATCAAGAGAACAGTCTTCCAGATGCGATTATTTAGTGTTCCTGATGCCACCGTTATAGCGGATGCCGGCCTGCTCGAGGTCGCTTTGTGTTACACGCTGGAATACCACGTCGCTCGGCTCGTTCCTGTCGACTACAGCAGCGACAAATGGCCTGATGGTGTAGCTGGTTCTGTGCCCTTCCCTAACAATGTAGGAGTAATAGAGACGGTCGCCGTCACGCTTGATCATTACGGTCTCAATATCGGTCTGACGGTCTGTTTCAGGCAGAATGACAGCAGCCACAAACTGCCGGCTGAAGTTGATGGCAGTGGGGTGACCGTTATGTCCCATTACCGCTGCAGTACCAAACACACTATTGAACTCCTGTTGATTATGTATTACTAGTCGGTGGGTTCCGTTGGCAAAGTTGTTGTTCACATAATAGTTATTCATCGGCGTGTAGTTGGCAGTCACACCATTGAAGTTCACGGCGCACGATGAAAGTATGATTGCCATCGCTGCCACCAACAAACCTGAAAAAAATGTCGTTTTCATAATGTAAAGAAATTAAAGGAGTGAAAGTAATTATAACTGATTACAAAAAAAGTATCGTCCCAACTGAAAACTATTTCATCAGTTTGTCATAGTAGAAGTTGAGAACATCGGTAGCTGCCACAAACGAAGACTGCTGGTTGGCAAGCACCATTTCCTGCTTGAGCTGAAGCAGTCGCTCAACCTCCGGGTCATTGTAGAAACGGGCCTTGAGCTGCTCATTGATGGTCTCGTACATCCAGTACTTCTCCTGCTGGCTACGCTTGCGGGAGAAATAGCCATTGCGGTTCACATGATCGAAGTAGCGGTCAATCATGTTCCACACCTCATCTATGCCTAGCTCATAATAGCCAGAGTAGCAGATAACCTCAGGAGTCCACTTGCTTGGTGGCAAGGGGAATAGGTGCAGTGCGTTACGGAATTGTGCTGCAGCCAGGTTGGCACGCTCAATGTTATCGCCGTCGGCCTTGTTGATTACAATGCCGTCGGCCATCTCCATGATGCCGCGTTTGATACCCTGCAACTCATCGCCGGTTCCTGCCAGCTGAATAAGCAGGAAGAAATCAACCATTGAGTGAACGGCAGTCTCGCTCTGTCCTACACCCACAGTCTCAACAAAGATATTGTTGTAACCGGCCGCTTCACACAGCACAATAGTCTCGCGTGTCTTGCGTGCCACACCACCCAACGAGCCTGCCGATGGTGAAGGGCGGATGAAGGCTCTAGGATGAACCGAAAGTTTCTCCATGCGCGTCTTATCGCCCAGGATGGAGCCGTTGCTGCGCTCGCTGCTCGGGTCGATGGCAAGTACTGCCAACTTTGCGCTCTCGTCGCGCAACACATGCAAGCCAAACACGTCAATCGAAGTACTCTTTCCGGCTCCCGGCACACCAGTGATGCCTATGCGGCGCGACTTGCCGGTGTGAGGCAGACATTTCTCAATCACCTCCTGTGCGATTGCCTGATGGTCAGTGTTAAGGCTTTCGACCAGTGTAACAGCTTGTCCGAGCACAGTAGTGTTGCCTTTGATAATACCCTCCACATAGTCATTGACTGTGAGTTGCGGGCGACGTTTGCGCCGTTTCATGTAAGGGTTGACAATAGGCATCTGTTCAATACCTGCATTAACCTGCAATCCCGTGTATTGCTCATCGTTCTCAGGGTGGTCGATTGCCGGAGTCTCTACGTTGTGATGCTTGTTTATCTCTTCCATCTCTTTAGGAGTGAAGAATCGCTCATCACCTTCACTTACTGTATGTTGCGTTAGCTTGCTTGGCATGTATTTTTATATTTGTAATATTAATTCTGTATTAATCCAACCACACGCACCACAATGCGAGGGTTGGCTGGATCGTTGCTGATAACGGTGAACTGCGAGTTCAGCACCTTGTCACTCATTTTGGCTGGATCAACACTGACCGTAGCCACGGCTTTCTCGCCACTCACCAGCATCGTCTTGTCGCACTTCAC
>JAEEGL015936179.1_pt1 | contig 13175 bp, 13 predicted proteins | sample 9134231 | NCBI WGS metagenome assembly JAEEGL01 (sample SAMN16246548, study PRJNA631951) | gut metagenome | biome: gut microbiome; feature: rumen; material: fiber-attached | host: Bos | place: Iran: Karaj | collected 2018-10
ATTTCTCGAGCTTCACCATATCCATACCGACGGATTTGATGATCTTGTACCCGCCGACGCACGTACCCAGACCCATCGTCGACGCGCACAGGATCATCAGCCACAGCGGAACGGCAAATCCGGACGTGCCGCCCGCCAGAGAGATCCCCAAAAGAAAAATCCCGATAAACTTCTGTCCGTCCTGCGCGCCGTGCATGAACGCCATCGCCGCGCCGCCGAAAATCTGCGCCGCGCGAAAAAAGCGCTGCGCCGCCGCAAGACGCACGCTGCGGAATGCGCGCGCCACGGCTTTCACCACGACGAAGCCGGACGAAAAACCAAGTACGGCCGACAAAAGCAGGCCGAGCAGAACCTTCATCCATTCGCTGCCGTGCAGCGCACCGAAGCCCTCGAGCGCCACGGCCGCGCCGGACACGCCGGCGATCAGCGCGTGGCTTTCGCTGGTCGGGATGCCGAACGCCCACGCCGCGACCGCCCACAGGACGATCGCCGTCATCGCCGCACAGAGCGCGACGAGCGCGCGGCTTCCGTCGCCGCCGAAATCCGCGATGTTGTAGATCGTTTCCGCCACGAGCGCGCCGAGGCTCGTCATGACCAGCACGCCCAGAAGATTGCAGACCGCCGCCATGACGACAGCGGCGCGAACCGGCAGACACCGGGTCGACACGCAGGTAGCGATCGCATTCGGCGCGTCCGTCCAGCCGTTGACGAAAACCACGCCGAGAATCAGAAGCGTCGTCGCAAGCAGCGGCGGCGACGCGATCATCTGCCGCAGAAACAGAGAAAGGGACATCTCTTCACCTCTTGAAAAGATCGTTTCCCTCCGAATCAATGGCTACGATCAGCGGGAAATCCAGTACCGTCATGCGTTTGATACTTTCACATCCCAGATCTTTGAACGCGATCTCCTCGCATTTTTTGACGCTCTGCGCCGCCAGCGCGCCCGCGCCGCCCACAGCGCACAGATACACCGCGCCGTTGCGCACGATCGCCGAAACGACTTCGGCGTTTCGCTGCCCCTTGCCGATCATGGCCGCAAGCCCCAGATCGAGAAGTCGCGGCGCAAACCGATCCATCCGGCCGGACGTCGTCGGTCCGCAGCTGCCGATCACCGCGCCCGGCTCCGCCGGCGTGGGACCCGCATAGTAAATGCAGGCGCCCGCAAGCGGGAACGGCAGCGCTTCGCCCGCATCCAGAAGCGAAACGATACGCTTGTGCGCGGCGTCGCGCGCCGTATAGACGGTGCCGGACAGGAGCACGCGGTCGCCCGCATGCAGCGTCGGCGCTTTTTCTTTCAGTTCCTCAACCTTAATCCTATGCTCTGCCATCGAAATTATCCTTCAAAACGGCTTTTCAGCCGAAATATTTTTTCACCATCTCGTCCACGTCCTTTTCGGACAGACCCTTCGGCTCGGGGTCGGACGCCTTTTCGGCCGCTGCGAAAACCGGCGTCTGCACGGATTCAGCCGCATCCGCAGCCTCAACCGCATCCGCAGCCTCAGCCGCATCCGCCGTCTCAACCGTATCTGCCGCGTGCAGCTTTTCGTCGAGCACTTCGTTCGCCGTCTGCTCGACCTTGAGCTGCGCGCGAAGCTGCAGGATCTCTTCGCGCAAACGCAGGTTCTCCCGCTCCAGCGCGTCGCGTTCGCGCCTGAGAAGCGAGAGTGCGAGCGGATCGTCGCCCTTTACGGCGGCTCGCTGCAGCCTGTCGATATAATCCATCACGTCCCTGCGGTTGAATCCGCCGAACACGGATCTGCCGAACAGAACGTCGCCTGTTTCTCCCATACGCCACTCCAAACGACTGAATAGTAAAAAGTGTAAAATGCTGTCCGGCTCTCCACCGGACAGCATAAGCCGTACCGAACGGCAATCGTCTTTTATTTCTTCATGGCTACGGCAGCCTTCGCCTTTTCGGCGATGTGCGCCGCGTCCAGACCGAACACGTGCAGCAGCTCTACCGCAGGGCCGGAACGACCGAACGTGTCCTCCACGCCCAAACGAACCACGGGAACGGGAACCGTCTCGCAGACGACCTCCGCCACAGCGCCGCCCAGACCGCCGATGATGTTGTGCTCCTCGGCCGTCACGATCGCGCCGGTCTTGTTTGCGGACGCCACGATGATGTCGCGGTCGATCGGCTTGATGGTCGCCATGTTGACGACGGCGGCAGAGATGCCGTCCGCCTTCAGGAGCTCCGCAGCCGCGAGCGCCTCGCCGACCATCAGGCCGGTGGCGATGATCGTCACGTCCGTGCCGTCCACGAGCTGCGCGCCCTTGCCGATCTCAAACTTGTAGCTCTCGTCGAAGATTACCGGAACGGCCAGTCTGCCGAACCGCATGTATACGGGGCCGTCCATCGCGGCTGCCGCGTACACCGCCTGACGCGCTTCCACGTCGTCGGCGGGGTTGATGATCGTCATGCCCGGGATCGTGCGCATGAGGGCGATGTCCTCGCAGCACTGGTGGCTCGCGCCGTCCTCGCCGACGGAGATACCCGCGTGCGTCGCGCCGATCTTGACGTTCAGGTGCGGATAGCCGATGGTGTTGCGCACCTGCTCGAACGCACGCCCCGCCGCAAACATGGCAAACGTGCTGGCGAACACGGTAAAGCCCATCGTGGCAAGTCCGCCCGCCACGCACATCATGTTGCTTTCGGCGATGCCGGTATCGAAGAACCGGTCGGGATACGCCTTTTTAAAGCCTGCCGTCTTGGTCGCCGCCGCAAGGTCGGCGTCCAGTACGACCAGCTTGTCGTTCGTTGCGCCCATTTCGACGAGCGCCTTGCCGTAACTGTCGCGCGTCGCGATTTTTACGATATCTGCCATGATCAGCCCTCCAATTCCGCCAGCGCTGCGTTCAGTTCACGCATCGCCTGCTCGTACTGCTCCGCGTTGGGCGCGGAGCCGTGCCATTTGCACTCGTTCTCCATAAAGGAAACGCCCTTGCCCTTGACGCTCTTGGCAACGATCGCGGTGGGCTTGCCCTTGCACGCCGCCGCCTTTTGGAACGCGTCCTCGATCTGGTCGAAGTCGTGCGCGTCGATTTCCACGACGTTCCAGCCGAACGCCGCAAATTTTTCGGGGATCGGATACGGAGAGTTGACCTCCTCAAGCGTACCGTCGATCTGCAGATCGTTGTTGTCGATCACGGCGACGAGGTTGTCGAGCTTCTTTGCCGCGGCATACATCGCTGCCTCCCAGACCTGACCCTCGCCGATCTCGCCGTCGCCGAGCACGGTGTAGACCCGCACGTCTTTTTTCGCGATCTTCGCGCCCAGCGCCATGCCGACCGCCGTCGAGATGCCCTGTCCGAGCGAGCCGGAGCTCATGTCCACGCCGGGCGTGTAATGCATGCTCGGGTGTCCCTGCAGGCGCGAATCCACCTTGCGCAGCGTCTTGAGCTCCTCAACCGGGAAAAAGCCGCGCTGTGCGAGCACGGAGTACAGGCAGGGCGCGATATGTCCCTTCGAGAGCACAAAACGGTCGCGATCCTCCCATTTCGGGTTCTGCGGGTCAACGCGCATGACCTTGAAATACAGGTACGTTACGATATCCGCCGCCGAAAGGCTGCCGCCCGGATGACCGGATTTCGCCTGAAATACGCCCTCGATGATGCCCATGCGTACCTTACAGGCTGTGATTTGCAAACTTTTCTTTTCTGCTGCGTTCAAAACAGCCACCTCCAAACAGTTTACGTTTACTCCATATTCTTATAGCCGTCCTTGGCCAGATCATAATCAAAGAAATTGCCGATGTTCCAGATGCTCCAAACGCCGTTGATGTCGAATTCGACACGCACCCAGCACGCCTTGCCGTCCTTGTAGTAGCAGCGCATGTTCTGCAGATTGCCGTCGCATCCGATGAACTGGAAACCCTGCTCCTGCATCATGCCGTCCAGATGTCCGTATACCTCCTCGCCGCCCACGGCGCAGTAAACCTTGTCCGTGATGCGCAGATACGTCAGATCGTCCTCGCGCATCCGGCGCATATAGCCCGCGATCTGCTGCGCGGAATAGTCGCCGCCGGTCACGACCGTGAACGTCTTCATGTCCGCCTCGAGTACCCATCCCGCAGGATTGCCGAACAGGTAGTGGATTCCCAGAAACAGCAGTATACAGATCGCCACGGCGGCGATCGTTGATGTGATGATGAGAATGATCTTGCTATCCTTCTGCATGATTGTCTCTCCCGTATTGGTTCCGCAGCTTACGCAGAAACGCCTCAAAATAGGGCGGAAGCTCGGAAACGATTTCGATATAGCGTCCGTCCTCCGGATGCCGGAAACCGATCAGTCCCGCGTGCAGGCACTGCCCGTGCAGCTCGGTCACGCCGTTTCTCGGCCCGTACACCGGATCGCCCGCGACGGGATGGCCGACGTACGCCATATGTACGCGGATCTGGTGCGTGCGCCCGGTCTCCAGCCGCAGCGCGGCGTAGGAAAACGCGCCGAAATCCTCCAGGATCTCGTAATGGGTGACCGCCCGGCGTGCGTTTTTCTGCGACACGCACATCTTCTTGCGATCCTTTTCGCTGCGCGCGATCGGCGCGTCGACCGTGCCGGTCGGTTCGCGGAAATGCCCGTGCAGCACGGCGCGGTATTCCCGGCGGAACGTGTGCGCCTCGATCTGCGCGGCGAGCGCGCGGTGCGCGGCGTCCGTCTTGGCCACGATCAGCAGACCGCTCGTGTCCTTGTCGATGCGGTGCACGATGCCCGGACGGATCTCGCCGCCTATACCGGACAGGCTGTCGCCGCAGTGATGCAGCAGCGCATTGACAAGCGTGCCGTCCGGATTGCCCGGCGCGGGATGTACGACCATCCCGCGCGGTTTGTTGACGACCAGAAGCCAGTCGTCCTCGTACCGCACGTCGAGCGGGATGTCCTGCGCCTGAAGCGCGATCTCCCGCGCAGGCGGAACGTCGACCGTCAGCTCGTCGCCGGCGTGCAGCCGGCTGCTCTTGCGCAAGGCTGCGCCCAGCACGGCGACGCGCTCCTCTTCGAGCAGCTTCTGGATGAACGCGCGCGACCATTCCGGTTCCGCGTCCGCCAGATACTTGTCGACGCGCTGCCCGGCGTCCTCAGGCTGTACGGTGAATGCTCTCACGTCGTTTCCTTTCGGGACTTGTCCCTGACCGCGCCGCGGATCGCCCACACGAGCAGAAGCGCCGCGCCTACGGTGATCAGGCAGTCCGCGAAATTGAACACCGCAAAATTAACGAACAGCGGTTCGACGTAGTCGACCACGTAACCCAAACGGACGCGGTCGATCAGATTGCCGGCGCCGCCTGCGATCAGCAGCAGCAGCGCCGCGTCAAAAAAACGGTTTTTGCTGCGTCCGAGCAGCAGATATACCGTGCACGCAGCGAGCACGATCCCCGTGCCCCAAACCAGAATGACCGTCCTGCCGGACAGCATGCTGAACGCCGCGCCTGTGTTGCGCACGTATCGCAGCGCCATAAAGCCGTCTGCCTGCAGCACGCGGCCGCCGCCGAGGGCGTTTTCCGCCCACCGTTTCAGCAGTTGGTCCGCTGCGATCAGCAGACCGATCAGCGCCAGCTCGACTGCGATACGCAGCGCCTGTTTGTTCTTCATGTACGATTATTTGCGGAAGAAGCCGCGGAATCCGCCGTCGTCCTCGTCGTCGTCATCCTCGTCGTCGTCATCGTCCTCATCATCGTCGTCCTCATCGTCGTCGTCATCCTCATAACGGCTGAACAGCGAGAAGCGGCGATGCTTCTTTTCCGGCTTCTCCGGTTTGTCCTCCGGTTCTTCTTCGACCGCCGCCGGTTCCTGCGGCGTATCGTCCAGCGTGACGACCTGCGTGGGCTCCTCCGGTTCGTCGGGGATCATTTCCTGCACGCGGCTGCTGAACGGCGCGTCCTGTTCCTGCGGGGCGGACGTATTGCTGTATTTTTCCTTCAGTTCATCCAGGGGATTCACGTCGATCTCCGGCTCCTGCGGTTCCTTCTCGGCGGGCGCCGCAAGCGCGCTGCTGAAGATCTCGTCGATGTCGGCCAGCTCGACCTCGGGGATCTCCTCCTCTTCCGACGCCGACGCCGGCTCGGACATGAGCGAATCAAAGTTCTTGAACGCGAAGCCGCCGTCTTCCTCTGCGGCAGGTTCTTCGGCGGGCGCTTCCGCAGTCTGCGGAGCGTCTTCGGACGCCTGCGTCTCACTCTCTGCGCCGATCGTCTCGGCAAACGTCGCGATAAACAAATCGTCGTCTTCCGTGGAATACGTGTCGGGGTCGACCGGCAGAACCTCCGGCTCGATCTCCGGCACCTGCGGGATCTCGACCGTCTCCGGCTCGTCAAGCGGCGTCACCGCAGCGGCTGCGCGGACGGCGTCCTGCGTCACGCTGTCCTCCTCGTCGACGAAGCCGAGCATCTGCGAGGCCATGCTGCGCTGCTGGTCGTAGGAATCCAGAAGCTGCTGCTTGAACGCCTTGCTCTGTGCGCGCACGGATTCGAGCGCCTTCTTTTCCGTTTCGGTCTCGTCCTTGATCGAACCGAGGATCTCGTTGGACTTCGCCTGCGCGTCCGCGAGCATTTTTTCCGCGCGCGCCTTGGCTTCGCTGAGCATCATCGCCGCCTTGTTCTTGGCGTTGCCGAGCGTCTTTTCCGCCGTTTCGCTCGCGCCCTTGAGCACGGCAGACGCTTTCTGGTTGGCGTCTGCAAGCGTGATGCGCGCGCGATCCTCGGACGCCGTCAGCAGATCCTTGGAGCGCTTTTCCGCCGCAGCGGTCATCTCCTGCGCGCGTCTCTGCGCGTCGGCAACGCGCGTCTCGCTCTCCGCCTTGGAGGACGCCTCGATCTCGTCCGCCTTCTTCTGCGCGACGAGGAGCGTCTTTTTGATGAGCTCTTCCTCTTCCTTGTATTCCTTGACCTTTTCGGCAAGCATATTGATGCGCTTGAGCATATCGCCGTTGTCGTTGTAGATCTTTTCGTACGCGCTGCCGATCGTGGCGAATACCGAATCGACCTCGTCCGCTCGGTACAGTCCCTCACCGGCCGGCTGGAACTGGTAGCTTCTGATTTGTTTGGGTGACAGCATAGTTCTCTCTCCTTCCCGCACGATCCGGCAGTCTCTTACAGCGTCGCGCCGGCGTTCTCAAGGTCGTCCAGCATCTCGCCGGAAACGGGAACGTTGTAGGGCGTGATGATGTACGCTCTGCCCGCAACGCGCTTGATCTCGCCGTTGTTGGCATAGGCTACGCCGTACAGGAAATCCAGAACGCGTCTGGAAATATCGTTGGGGCAGGTTTCGAGATTGAGGATGACGATTTTCTTTTCGTTCAGCACGTCCGCAACGGCGCCTGCGTCCTCAAACTTGTCCAGCTTCTTGAACACGACCTGGGAACGGTTGCCGGAGTGGATGTCCACCACACGGCCGCCCTCGCGGTCGGCAGGCTGATAGTTGACGCGGCGGCGGCTGTACGATTCCTCGCGCGCAGGCGCGGGTGCCGGCTCCGGCTCACGGGCGGCGTTCAGAGAATCTTCCCCGGGGTAATCCTCCGCCGGATAGTCGTCCTCGTAGCCCGGATAGTCGTCCACGCTTTCGGGGTAGTCCACGTCCGTGACTCTCGCCATTTCCTTGAGTTTGTCGATGAATCCCATGTTGTTGCTCCTCCTGAAAATATAAATTTCTTTTTACCCTTTGTCGGACCGGCTCTCACCGGTAATTCCGCGATCCGAAGATCGCCGTGCCCACGCGCACGAGCGTCGCGCCCTCGGCAATCGCCTGCGGGAAATCTCCGCTCATACCCATGGACAAAATGTGCATAAATATATTATGTATTTTTTTCTCTGTAATGTCAATATATAGTTGACGCATATTTGAAAAAAATCTGCGTGTATTTTCCAAATCTGCATCAAGAGGCGGTACCGTCATCAATCCGCACACGCGCACGCCCGGAATCTCCGCAATTTCGCACGCCGTTTCCTCCAGCGCTTCGGGCAAAATGCCGAATTTGTTCGGGTCGAGCCCGATGTTTACCTCGAGCAGAACGTCGCTGACGACGCCCTTTTTTTCGGAAACTTTGCCGATCTCACGCGCGAGCTTCACACTGTCGACCGACTGGATCACGTCGACCTCGCCGACGATCTGGCGTACCTTGTTCGTCTGCAGATGCCCGATCAGATGCGCCTCATACGCACCCTCGAGCGACGGTTTTTTGGACAGATACTCCTGCACCTTGTTCTCGCCGATCAGCGTCGCGCCCAGGGAAATCGCGTGATTGATATACACCGGCTCCACCGTCTTGGTCACCGCCATCAGCCGCACCTCGGACGGATCGCGTCCGGCTCGGATCGCCGCCTCCTCCACGGATTCGCGCACGCGCTTCCAGCTTTCCTCCACGCGCTGCATCCCCGCGAGAACCTCACTCGTATATGGCTGCGCCTGCATGCAGATTCTTCCCTCCCGTAATAATCTCGTCATACCGGCCGACGTACGTGCCGGTCAGCGTTTTATCGTTCTCAATGTCCGGCGTGCCCGACAGCACGTAATCGTCGCCCGTGTAGATTACGTACAGCCGCCGCTGGGATACGACGTTGCCGCGCAGAATGAAAACGCAGCGCGTTTTTTTCGTCACGTTTTCGCCTTTCTCGTCCAGAACCGGCCTGCCGTCCTTGTCGAACGTATTCATTTCGAGATACCGCACCGCGCTCATCGGCACCTTGAACCCCGTCTTTTCGCCGAAAATGATCCGCGCCTCGCACTTGCGCAGCCGCAGCAGAGACTCGCTGACCTCGATGCAGCGGAAGATCGCGGCGCACTTGCCGTCAGGCTCGGGATTCAGCGCATAGACGGTCGCGCGCACGTCCGGAACGCCCGATTTCGGGAAGGAGATGCGCACGGTGCTCTTTTTGGCGGTCAGCTGCTCCGCCGTCTGCGTGTCGATGACCGCAGCCACGTACCAGACGTGGCTCTTGACGATCTTGCTGTCGGCAGACTGCGCCGGCTTTTCCTTGAGCGCAAGCTCGATCTGCTCGACCGTCAGCTTGTCGGCGTCCGCGTAGGACAGCACGTCCTCGCACCCGTCGGTGCGGCTGAAGAAATAACCGGACGACGGGACGCCGGTCGTCACGGACTCGTACTCGCCGACCGTCGCCTCCTGCGACTGCACCTTCTGCGAGAGCTCCGCCATCTTGGCCGAAAGATCCAGATCGCCGGTGATCGCGATCTCCAGCGCCGTTTCCTGTCCGAGGAAGTCGTTTTCGTACGTCTTTGCCGCCGCGATGTTGCCGGAATCCGCCGCGTCGATAAATGCGCAGACCTTGTCCGCCGCCTTGCGCATGAGCGCCTCGACCTTCATGGACGAGTATTCCCTGCCGTTTGAGAGCGCCGCGTAGCGGTCGTATTCCGCGCGCAGCTCCACCAGGTCGGCGTACCGTTTCGCGGAACCGGAATCCGCGAAACGCGCGGCAATTGTCGCACCTGCCTCCACGCGCTCCCCGTCCTGGACGAACAGCACAGTGTAGCCGGACAGATCCGTCTGAACGGCCTGCTCGTCGCGCAGCACGAAAACGTCGGTATCCACCTCGTCGAATACCGTTATTTCCTCGGCTGTCGTGGTGCGTATGGGATTTTTTCTGATCTGGACGATCTCATACGCGAGCGCGCCCAGCAGTCCCGCAGCGACAACGGCAATGACGACCCAGCGCAGGATCCTGCGCATACGCGCATCCATTGTCCGTTTTCGTTCTTTTTTCTTTGCCACAGCTTTATCCTCCCTGCACAAACAGTCCGGCCGATTCGATCCGCTCCACAGCCTGATCGAACACGTCCGTCTGCGCGTCCGCATAAATCGTCTGAATATCCGGCATCCGCCGGAACCACGTCAACTGCCGCTTGGCATAGCGCCGCGTCCCGCGGCAGACGGCCTCCACCGCCTGCTCGTACGTGATCTCGCCGCGAAAATACGGCAGGAATTCCTTGCACCCGATCGCCTGCCGCGCCGTGCCGGCGTCCGAGCCGTACGTCTCGAAGAATCGGCGCGCCTCGTCCTCCAGGCCGCGCCGCAGCATGTCCTGCACGCGCAGATCGATGCGCTCGTACAGCTTCTGCCGGTCGGCAAAATCGAGGCACAGCACCAGCGACCGGTAGGGCGACGGCTCAAGCCGCGACTGCACATGCTGCTGCCGCGTCGTCAGCCCGGTGCTGCGGTAGATCTCCAGCGCGCGGATCACGCGGCCGAGATTGTTGGGGTGCAGCGCCGCGGCGCCGTCGGGATCGACCTCGTTCAGCATCCGCCAAACGGCGTCGTTGCCCTGCTCTTCGGCGAGCCGGTGCATCTGCGCGCGGAATTCCGGATCGCCGCCCTCTCCGGTAAAGCAAACGTTCTCGAGAAACGACTGAACGTACAATCCCGTCCCGCCGCACAAAAGAACGCGTTTGCCGCGCGCTTGAATATCCGCCGCACATTCTTTCGCCATCGCACAGAAGTCCGCCGCGCTGAACGGACGGTCGGCCGGCAGAAATCCAAGCAAATGATGGCGCACGCCCTGCATTTCGGAATCGTCCGGCCGCGCGGTCGAAACGTACAGATCCGAATAGATCTGCATGGAATCGGCGGAAATGATTTCGCCGCCGTACCGTTTGGCAAGACGCACGGCAAGCGCCGTCTTGCCGGAGGCGGTCGGTCCGACGACCGCAAGCACGGGAATTTTCTCACGCGCGTCCAAAGCTCTTCTCCATTTCCCGGCGCGTCATCTCGATCATCACGGGACGGCCGTGCGGACAGGTGCGGATATCCGGCATGGAAAGCAGTTTTTCCGTGAATTTCCGCAATTCATATTCGGACGTGAAATCGCCGCCCTTGATCGCGGCACGGCATGCCGTGTTGTGATAGATCCAATCCATTTTCTCGGTCAGGATCTGCTGCGAGCTGCGGCACAGATACGCTGCCAGCTCCTCGATCGCGTCCTGTACGTCCGACGCATCCAGCAGGATCGGACACGCCGTCACGGAAACTGTTCCGGTACCGAAGTCCTCGACAAGGAATCCGGCGTCGGCGAGCATCTGCGCATGACGCAGCACCGCGTCGTACTCCTCCTTGCGCAGCGTGACGGGCACGGGCGACAGCAGCATCTGCGTCGCCTTGCCGTCCGGCGACGCGCGAAGCTGCTCGTACAGCATCCGCTCGTGCGCCGCGTGCTTGTCAATGATCCAGATCTTATCTTCGATCTCAACGAATATGTAGGTACGGAACGCCTCGCCGATCACACGGAATCCCGGTACCGCATCCGCCGATTGCGGCTGCTCCGGCAGGTTCTCCGTTTTTATGCCGGGATCGGGAAGTTCCTCGTTCGCATCCGAACTGTTTAAAACGGGAACCTCCGGCTTTTTCACGGACGGCTGCGCCAGAAAAGCAAAATCGTCCGACTGCATCCGTCCCACATCGGGAGACTGCAGCGAAACGACCGCCGCAGGCCTTGCTTTCTGGTTCGGTTCCGAATTATTTTGCAGCACGGAAGCATCCGACGTGCGTACGAAAAAGTCCTCTTTTTTCTGCGGCACGCCGCGCAGCTCCATCTGCTTCGGCTGTTCCCCGCCCGCCATTTCGTAGAAATTGCGCATGGCCGTTTTGGAAGGATTCAGATGCATCGGCGCCTTGGAGCGGTCTCCCTCGAGCGTATTTTTCGCCGCGTAGTACACGGCGTTGAAAACGGATTTTTCGTTGGCAAATCGCACCTCGATCTTCGCTGGATGGACGTTGACGTCGACCAGTTGGTTCGGTACCGTAAGATTCAGCACGCACGCCGGGAACTTGCCGCTCATGATCGCATGTTTGTATGCCTCGGAAAGCGCCGCGGAGCCGGTGCCCGTCTTGATGAACCGTCCGTTCAGGAAGAAAAACTGCATGCTGCGGTTCGGGCGCGAAGCGTTCGGCTTCGAGATGAAGCCGTCGACCTTCACGCCGTCGCATGCATAGGAAACCGGAAGCAGGCCGTCGAGAAACGCGCGTCCGAAAACGGCGTATACGGCGCTCTCCGGTTTGCCGTCGCCGCTCGTCAGCAGCGTCTGCTTGTCCTCGCGGATAAAGCGGATGCTGACCTGCGGGTTTGACAGCGCGATACGGTCTACGACGCCCGCCACGGAATTGGCCTCGACGACGTCTTTTTTCAGGAATTTCATGCGCGCAGGCGTGTTGTAGAACAGATCGCGCACGATCATCGTCGTGCCGACCGGACATCCCGCATCGTCGAGCAGCGTCTCCTCGCCGCCCTCGATGCAGTAACGCGTACCGACGGCTTCATCCGCCGTTCGCGTCATCACCTCGACGCGTGCGACAGCCGCCGCACTGGCAAGCGCTTCGCCGCGAAACCCCAGAGTGTAAATGCGGTTCAGGTCGTCCGCGCCGCCGATCTTGCTCGTGGCGTGGCTGACGAACGCGTTGCGCACGTCCTCGCGGGCAATGCCGCAGCCGTCGTCCGTGACGCGGATATACTGCACGCCGCCGCGGCGGATCTCCACGGTGATCTTTTTCGCGCCGGCGTCAATACTGTTTTCGAGCAGCTCCTTGACGACCGACGACGGACGCTCGACGACCTCGCCGGCGGCGATCAGATCCGATACCGACTTCGGCAGACATATGATCTTCGGCACAAAAATCCCACCTTTCGCCTATGTTTCGCCTATATGGATAATCTGTTTGTTAAATGGATTTCGCCTCGGCGCAGAGCGTGAACAGCTCGGTCAGCGCTTCGATCGGCGTGAGCGTATTCACGTCCAGACTGCGCAGCTTTCCGACGATTTCACTTTCACGGCTGCCGCCGAAGGTCATTTGCGGAGAATCTGCATTCGGTACCGAACGTTCCTGTGTCGGCCGGGCGGAATATCCCTTCTCCTCCAGCTCCTGCAGGATGGCCTTCGCACGCTGAACCACGCCGTTCGGCACGCCTGCCAGCTTTGCTACCTCAATACCGTAGCTGCCGTCGGCGCCGCCGCGTACGATCCTGCGCAGGAACGTGATGTCGTCGCCGCGTTTTTTGACGGCAATATTGTAGTTGCGCACGCCCGGGATCGTTTCCTCGAGCTCCGTCAGCTCATGATAATGCGTCGCAAACAGCGTCTTGGCGCCGAGCTTCTTCGGATCCGCAGCATATTCGAGCACCGCGCGCGCGATGCTCATGCCGTCGAACGTCGACGTGCCGCGGCCGATCTCATCCAGA
>JAEEGL011149494.1_pt1 | contig 13174 bp, 11 predicted proteins | sample 9134231 | NCBI WGS metagenome assembly JAEEGL01 (sample SAMN16246548, study PRJNA631951) | gut metagenome | biome: gut microbiome; feature: rumen; material: fiber-attached | host: Bos | place: Iran: Karaj | collected 2018-10
GGCATAGACCCCGTATTCACCGGCCGAGGCCCGCGTAAGGAAGCTGCTCAGAAAACCGGCGGGTGCCGTGAGACCTGCGTTCCGGGCCGTGATGCCCAGCGAAAAGGCCACGGCGAAATAGCCTGCGGCAATCGGAATGCCGTCCCTGACTCCTTTGAAGAATGCTGACATGGCGTGTAATCCGGCTTTTTTCAAAGCGCGTGCAAAGATATACAAAATCACGGACGGCGTCCGCCTTGCTTCCTCTGCGTTGAAAAAGATGCATTGTCGCGCATGCCGGAGAACTTTCTATCTTTGTCATCGAAAAAACAATTTCCGGATGAAAAAGATCCTGATGCTTCTTGAGAGCAAGTTCCCGCCGGACGTGCGTGTCGAAAACGAGATGGAGGCGCTCACGCAGGCCGGATTCGAAGTGCATCTGGCATGTTACCGCAGACCTGGTGAACCGGAGCTTGAAGTGACGCCATCGGGCACAATCCACCGTGAAACAATCCCGGTATGGCGGTACAAATCGAGTGTCGGCGCATTGAAGTTCCCGTTCTATTTCGCCTACTGGCGCCGTCGGGTTGCCCGTCTTTTCGAGGCCGGGAAGTTCGACGCGGTACACGTGCACGATTTGCCGCTGGCCCGTATCGGTCTGGAGGCCAGCCGCCGGTACGGTGCCCGTTTTGTGCTCGACCTGCACGAAATCTGGCCGGCATTGCTGCAGGTTTCGGCGCATACGCACACGTTGGCCGGCCGGTTGCTTTCGTCCGACCGCCAGTGGCGGGCCTACGAACGACGCATGACTGCGCAGGCCGACCGGGTGGTGGTTGTAGTGGAGGAATCGAAAGCGCGTCTGGTCGGTTTCGGTCTGGCTCCAGAAAAAATAGAGGTTGTTTCAAATACATTGAATGTCAATGTATTCGATCTGAATAACGCCTGTCCGGAGGCGCCGGCTCCTGGCATGCCGCTCCGCTTGCTTTATGTAGGGGGGGTGACAAAGCATCGCGGTTTACAGGATGTGCTTGATGCCATCCGTCTGCTGAAGCAACAAGGCGTGACCGTGGTTTTCGATTTAGTCGGCGATGGGGCTTATCTGCCGCAACTCCGCGCCCAGGCGGACAGGCTCGGCATAACGGACGAAGTGCATTTCCACGGTTTCCGGCGATATACCGAGATTGTCGATTTGTACCGCCAGGCGCAGGTGGCGGTCATCCCGCATGTCAAGTCGGAACATACCGACCATACGGTACCGCACAAGATATTTCAGTACATGTACGCCCGGACTCCGATGCTGGTTTCATCGTGCGATCCGCTGGTCCGTCTCGTAGGGGAAACGCAGAGCGGCCTGAGTTATACATCGGGCGATGCACGCAGTCTGTGTGAAGGCCTGCAGCGGCTGTCCGATGCCGGACAGTGGCGGAGTCTGACACTGCATGGCCGTGAGGCGGTGGAACAACGTTATAACTGGCAGCGGGACGGTGCACGTCTGGTTGCCATGTACCATCAGTTGCTTTCCGAATGAAGCTGCTCCACAATCCGTCCACGGATCCGCACTACAACATGGCTTTCGACGAGTATTGCCTGCAGTCGCTGCCGCTCGATGAACCATTATGCTATTTCTGGCGCAACCGACCGGCGGTGATCGTCGGTGTCAGCCAGAATGTCTATGCCGAAGTGAATCTTGATTACCTCACGCAGCACGGTATCGTTCTGGCGCGTCGCATGACGGGCGGTGGCGCCGTCTATCACGACCTGCAGAATCTCAATTACACGATAGTCGGCCGTTCGGCGGATTTCGAAACCGATTACGCCGGCTATATGCAGTATGTGGTAGATGCCCTGCGTGCCCTGGGAGTGCCCGCTTCTGCGAATGGCCGCAACGACATTCTGGTGGACGGCATGAAGGTGTCAGGTTATGCCAAGCGCGTGTGGCACGACCGGCTGATGGTGCATGGCACGTTGCTCTACGATGTCGACCTGCCGGTCCTGACGCAGGTGCTTTCGGTGCCTGGCAGCAAGATGCAGGCGCTGGGCGTGGCATCGGTCCGCAGCCGGGTGGCCAATCTCAAATCATACCTTCCCGATGACATCCGGAGCATCGCAGTCCTGCAGACGGCCATGGAGCGTCTGCTTTCGCACGACTTTCAGGATGGGGAGATGTATCTTTCTGAGAAACAGGAGGCAGAAGTGCAATCTCTTGCAGATGCAAAGTTCGCTACATGGCAGTGGAACTACGGCCGTTCGCCCCGTCTCGGGACCATGCACAGCCGCAAGTTACCGTGCGGTACCGTCGAGGTCCATCTGACCGTGGACCGTGGTGTCGTCACAGCTTTGCGTTTCGGCGGCGATTTTCTGGGCAACCGGCCGGTTGACGGTCTGGCCGACATACTGCTGGGTTGCCGTTATGAGGCGGCCGCACTTCGTGAACGCCTGACGGACGCTGGTGTAGCGCAGTATTTCGACGGTGTGGATGCCGCCGTCCTGACGGATTTGCTGTTGAACGGATAGTCTATCGTGCTTCGGGCACGACCTCCCTTATCGTGCCGTCCGCATTGTAATAAAGATGCTCCACGCAGACAGAGCGGCGTACAGAGCAGATGCGCTCCATTTCCGGATGCGCCTCCACATTCAGATTCTTGCGGCTCAGGTCGGCGGTGTGGTAGAACAGGAACCACTCGCCTTTGTATTCCACGATGCTGTGGTGATTGGTCCCGGAGTTGACCGGACCGAGGATGACGCCCTGGTACGTATAGGGGCCGAGCGGCGAATCTGCCGTGCAATAGGCGATGCGCGGGTCGTGTCCGGAGAATGGCCCGTCCGAGTAGGACATGTAGTATTTACCATTGTATTTGTGCACCCAGACGGCTTCGAAAAACTCGAAGACTCCTTCGATGATATGTACCTCACCGTCGTACGAAATCATGTCTTCGTTGAGTTTGATACAGCATACGGTGTTCTGTCCGACAAAGAGATACGCCTGCCCGTCATCGTCGATGAACACGCACGGGTCGATGAAATCGCGGTCACAGACCACACCCGGCGAGTCAATCGACAACAGCGGATGTCCGAGCGGGTCGGCGAAGGGGCCTTCCGGCCGGTCGGCCACGGCTACACCGATGTGCCGGCGGTCGGTCGGATAATAGAGGTAATACTTGCCGTTGCGCTCGACACAGTCGGGCGCCCAGGCTGCACTCCTGGCCCATGTGGTCTGCGTCAGCGGGTTGAAGATCATGCCGCGGTCCTCGAAATGCACCATATCCGTGGTGCTGAAGACGTGGTAGTCTTCCATGTTGAACGTGAAGGCATTGTCCTGGTCGTGGCTGGGATAGACGAACAGGGTGTCGCCGAACACCCGGGCTGACGGATCGGCCGTGTACATGGAGGTGATGACCGGGTTCGGCCCCAGTTCGAAGTGCTGTTTCCCGGACGGTCTGTGGGTGGCGCAGGACTGCAGAACGACGATCAGTACCAGTATGACGGCGGCGCAGTGCCCGGTCGCCACGTGCGGTGCGGAAGATTTCGGACGAAACGGTATGGCGGATATCATAAGATGAAGTTGTAAACGCATACAAAGATAAATGCTTTTCTGTCACGGCGGGCCGGCCTGTGCCGTATTCCGGATTTGTTCTTTTGTCGCAGGAAGGGTAACTTTGCAGCCGTCCCTTGATTCTGCAGAAACCTATATAGTGTACTGTGATACCTAAAGTGATTCATTACTGCTGGCTGAGCCGCAACCCGATACCGGCTGACATCAGGGAGTGCATGAAATCCTGGAAACGGCATATGCCGGATTGGGAATTCAAACTCTGGAATACGGAGAACTTCGATGTACAGTCGGTGCCGTTCGTCCGTGATGCGCTGTCAGTCCGGAAGTGGGCATTTGCGTGCGACTATATCCGTTGTCATGCCCTTTACCACGAAGGCGGTGTCTATCTGGATTCGGATGTGTTCGTGCGAAAACCCCTTGATTTCGTATTGGACAACCGGGCTTTTTCAGCCGTCGAATGCCATCCGGCCTTTTTCGCGGAGGGCGGAGACCACCGGTATGTCAGGGAGGACGGCACCAAGACGGCTCCGGACCTGCTGATTCACGAAATGCAGATACAGGCGGCCATCATGGGAGCGGAGAAAGGCCATCCTTTTTTCGGCGAATGCCTGGCCTATTACCAGACCCATCCTTTTGTCAACATAGAACACGGGCCGCTGACGCCGGACAATATCAGTCCCATCGTCCTTGCGCGCATCGCCGAGAAATATGGATTCAGGTATTATGACAGGGAGCAGCAGCTGGCGGAGGGATTCCACCTTTATCCGTCGTCCCTGTTCTGTCCGTATCCGCCGTATATGAAGGAAGAGGCCGTAGCGGTGCACTGCTGCTTCGGCTCATGGCGTCATTCCCAGGTTTTTTCGCACCAGATGCCCCGCAATCTGAAGGCCCGTTTCTTCAACCTGATGTACAGACTGGGCTTGTACAAATCGCGTAAGCTGCAGGGCCTGAAGTAACCTCCGGTCTGTTCTCTGTTACTAATCGAAGGCCAGACCGCTGTATCGCCGGATGTAGAAATGGTCGATGGTGCCGTTGCCGGGTCTTGTGACGATGAAACGTACGATGTCGGCGATTTCTTCCGGCTGGATCAGTTCGTCGGCTTTGATGTCGGGCCGCATCTGCCGGACCATTTCGGTGGCAACGCCGCCGGGCGAGATGAGGTGCACACGGATGCCGAACGGCTGCACTTCCTTGGCGAACACTTTGGTGAACCCTGTAAGGGCGTGCTTGGATGAGGCATAGACCGACTGGTTGATGTAACCTTTGAATCCGACCACTGAGGCAATGTTGATGACAAAGGCCTTCGGCGCCGCCTTGAGCAAAGGCAGGGCTGCCCGGCAGAGGAAAAACGGAGCCCGGGCGTTGACGGCGAAGATGCGGTCCCATTCGTCCGGTGTGACTTCCGTGAAACTTCCCGCCGCCGAAAGACCGGCACAGTTGACCAGAACGTCCAGGCGGCCGTAGCGTGCAGCACAGGTCTTGATGACCTCATCCGGCGCTTCCGGCCGGACCAGGTCGGCAACAATGAAACCGGCCTGTCCGAGTTCTTTTGCGGCAACCTCCAGCGTGGCGGCGTCACGGCCGACCAGCACAGTGAAGTAACCTTCCTCGACCAGTCCGCGGGCAATGGCTTTGCCGATGCCTCTCGAGCCTCCTGTAACTAATGCAACTTTTTGTTCCATAGAAAGATAGAATAATAATGGCCATTCTGTGCCATCGGATTCCCTGGTATGTCAGCGCTGTTTCTGCAGCAGCGGACCGGCGTAGATTTTCAGCAGGATTTCGCGCAGTACCTGCCGGTCGCCGCCTGGAACCATGCCGTACAGCTGTTCTGCATGCGCCTCGAACTGCTGCCGGGCTTCCGGTGTGTAATGGTCTGCATGGTTTTCCGTTCCCTCCAGCAGATCGAGGGCGATGTACTGGGTGTCGTGGCAGCGGTAGGCCGCATAGATGCGCCGGTCTATTTCCTCGGCCAGTGCCTTGTTGAATTCATTGCGGTGCTGCAGATGCTCGATCGTGGACAGGAAATCCTCCGTAATGGGCTCGCAGAAAGCGATGTGCATGTGTCCCTTGGGTTGCTGGATACCGGTGATGATGCTCTGCAGGTCTTCACCTGGTTTCTTTTCGTACACGGCTCCGTCTCGGCTCAGGTACACCTCGCGGGCTTTGAGCAGGTCGCAAGGTTCATACTGGTACGAAACAGCCATGGGCAGGATATGCAGTTCCTCCATCGATTCAGCCAGATTCTTTCCGCCGCTCAGGCTGAACATGTTGATCAGCCCCTGGTCGGTCGAATCGAAGCCGTCTTTGGTACGGCCGTTGCGCTGGGCAATCCAGACCGACTCGCCGTCGGCGATGTGTGTCCGGATATATTCCGACAGGATTTTCGAGTGTTGCAGAAACGCCTTCAGCTCGTTGTTTTTTTTGCGCATCACCTTGAACATCTTGTTGGCTTTGCCGAAGTCCGTCATGAAGCCCGGCTGCATAAGATTGTTGCCGAATGTAATCTGGGTGGTGGGCAGCTGGTTGATGCTGAGCACATATTGCAGGATGGTGGCGTCCAGTACGATATCGCGGTGGTTGGACACAAACAGAAATCCTTTGCCCGGGGTCAGGCCGGAGAGGCCGGACCAGGAGAGCTGCGACACGGAACGTTTCAGGATCTGCAGGCATGCATCGAGCATGACCTTGTGCTGGAAATCGTAGACGTTCTTGAATTGGCTGATAAATGCCCGTGCCTCCTCAAGGGTCTTGTCCGGCCAGATGTATCGGGCCACGGCACTGAAAGCGGGGTCGGCGGCCATGCGATGCATGGCGGCAGGAATCTCCGCGTCAGAGTAAGGACGCAGATCGTCGAACGGGACGGTTGAAGTACACATGGTTATGTCGTTTGAGTATTTTTTTTACGGAAATCGAAAAATTTGACGGGCTTGCGGTCATGCTCGCGAAAAACAGTCCGGCGCAACAGTTCGGTGTCGTCGATGCTGATCTCTGGAGCAACCCGCAACCGGGCACGGAAGAGGTCCTTCAGTTCCTTGACAATGGTTTCGTGCGGCAGCGTGCACGATGGACGGAGCCCGACATGCACGGTGACACTGTCGGTGCCGATCTCGTTGTCGGCGACATCGACGCAATATACGTCCACATAAGGCGTATTGTCGAGTACATCGAAGATGGCCGGCGGGTACAGCGTGGTACCTTTGTATTTGATCATATGGCTCTTGCGGCCGATAAGCGGACTGATGCGCATGGTGTTGCGGCCGCAGGAACAGGGTTCGGTGTGAAACCGTGCCATGTCGCCGGTTCGGAAGCGGAGCAATGGCATGGCTTCGACGCCGATGGTGGTGACGGTCAGTTCGCCGGCCTCTCCTTCGGGTACTGGATTGCCCTCTTCATCAAGTAATTCACAATAAATAAGTTCCGGATGGTGATGTCCGCCCTGGCCAGCCGCGCACTCGCAGAACGAGGTGCCCATTTCGGTCGAGGCATAGGTCGAGTACAGCTCGATGTCCCATTTCTCTTTGATGCGGCGTCCCAGCAGATTGAGCGAAAAATCCTGTTCGCGCAGGTTCTCGCCGATGCAGACCGCTTTCCGGATGGAAGTGTTCCGGTAATCGATGCCTTGCTCTTCGGCGTACTGTATGATGCGCAGGATGAACGACGGCACCACCATGATGACGTCCGGCCGGATGCGGTTGATGGTGTCCCACTGCAGGGCGGGGATGCCGTTCCCGACGCGTATCATGCCGGCACCCATCCGGACGGCGCCGAGGAAATAGGCCATTCCGGCCATGAACCGTTTGTCCAGGGTGGTCATCAACTGGATGACATCGCCCGGTCCGATGCCGGCGCACTGGAACGATATCTGTTCGTTGTAGGCCAGCCGATGGAGGTCGTGGACGGTAGCGGCAAACGTCACGGGGTTCCCGAGGGTGCCCGACGTTGTGATGTAATCGGCCACCTTGGCGCGTGGAACGCATAGGAAATCATTATTGTGCTCCTGCAAGTCGCGCTTGTCGGTGGTCGGGATGTACCGGAGGTCTTCGAGCCGCTTCAGTTTCTGTACGTCGAGGTGTTCGCGGCGGAACAAGTCACGGTAGAACGGCGACCGCTCCGCGAGATAGGACAGCACCTCCTGAATCCGTTCTTCCTGATAGTGTCGGATGACATCGGCCGGCTGGAATTCAAGGGATGACCGGTCTGCGTGCAGCGGCACGCAGGGGACACCGGGCGGCGATGTATGGGACAGCGTAGGAAACATGGCTTGCATGATTTTCAGATGATGGCTTGCCGGATTTTCTCCGGAGCCAGTTGGGTGTACACCGGGACCGGACGCCTGGCGCCTGTCTCGTCGAAGAATCCGACCTCATAGTAAGCTTCGTCGTAGAACGAAAGTTTAGAATGGGTGTCAGGATTGCACTCGATATAATGTACCTTACGGATATCCAATTGTTTCTTTTCGCATATCTGGCTTGCCAGCGACCAGCCGGCCGCCGTGACGGAGGTGCCGGGATTGTCCTGGTAAAGCTCGGTGACAATGACGTAGGTCTCGTCGCCGTTTTTCCGGATCTTCAGACCGCAGCTCGACGGCACGTCCCACTGACCCGCAAAGGCGAAAATCTCATCGTAGTAACTTTCGGGTACTTTCATGATCTACTGCGTCAAAGTGGTTCTGACAACATCTTTTCCGAACGACTTTCCGATGAGCCGGCGGTCGCGCGGCCGATAGGTCCCGTCTTCCATTTCGCGCATCATGACACGCGTGAACAGCCGGGTCATCTTGGCTTCCTGCGATTCGTCATGGTAGAAGGTCTTCCATGCGTAGTCGTAGAGTTCCTGCAGTTTGTCAGGAGACATGTGCTTGGGATAGAAGACCACCTGACCGGCATTGTAATGGTCCCAGTCGAAATCGAAAATGCGGTTCTGGCGGAGCAGGTCGTCGTAGCCTTTGGTATGCGGGAACGGGGTCATGACCGTGAATTCGGCCAGGTCGAGGTCGATTTCGAGCAGGAAATCGATGAGACGCCGGCAGTCGTCTTCGGTCTGGTTGTCCAGGCCGAGCAGGATGGTGCCTTCGACGCCGATGCCGTTGTCGTGATACCGTTTGATGCGTTCCTTGATGTAGGGAGACGTATCGTAAACGGCCTGATAGACATACCAGGCACCGGCCTTGGCCGCCATGCGGAGTACTTCGGGGTCGTCGTCTATGGTGTGGCTGATCCATTTCTTCTTGAACGGAATCATGGTCTCGAACAGCTTGAGCTCCCATTCCTTGTTCTGTGCCAGCGAATTATCGACTACGAACAGCCGGTTGTTCTCGATGGTCCTCAGTTCCTCCTCCACACGCCACATGGGCCGCGGACGGAACTGGCGTCCGCCGAGATAAGCTACGGCGCAGGGATAGCAGCTGAAACGGCAACCGCGGGAGGCGTGGAACAGGTCGACCATCTGCACGCCCTTGTGGTTGTAAAGGTCGCGTTTGTACAGGTCCCGGCGCGCCGGTCCGACCGACTCGATGGGCGGGAACTGTCCCATGTAGTTGTACACCTTCTTCAGGCAACCGTTCTGCCAGTCGAGCAGCACCTGCTCCATCCGTCCTTCCGATTCGCCGAGAAAGATGGAATCGGCGTACTGCAGGGTTTCTTCGGCATGCAGCATGGTTGAGATGCCGCCGAACATCACCTTTATGCCGCGTTTCCGGTATTCCGTCGCGATGGCCCAGCCCCGCTTGACTTGCGTCGAAAGCATCATCGAGATGGCCACGAGGTCGCACGGCTCGTCAAAGTCGATGGTATCCACGTTCTCGTCGGTGAACGAAACCGAAACCTGTTCGGGCAGGGTGGCGGCGAATACGACAGGGCCGTGCGGAGGCAGATTGAAAGTCGTCTGTCCTTTCAGCTTCTCCCATTTGGGATAGATGATTTTCAGAGAGATGGCTTTAAGTTTTGTGTTCATGCCGTATGGTTTATGCTGTCATTGGCAATATGGCGCAACAAAACATCCAGGCCGGTTATGGCGCCGCACGTCTCGACGGCCGTGGCCGGTACGCCGCAGATGCCATGCAGTTTGACGCTTTGCCCGGTGAGGAGCAGATTGCTGATCTTGGTGCGGACCGACAGAAACGATGCGTACAGTTGCCTGTAATCGTGCACCGTTCCATAGACGGCTGCATCCGCCAGCGACAGATAATGTTGCAAAGTTAATGGAGTTGCGGCAAAATGATGCATCACGGCCGCGTCAATTTCTGGAAAAATACTGCGCAGCGTAGCGAAAATACGCGCCGTGCAGTCCGCCTTGAAGCGTTCGTAGGCTTCCGGACGTGCACCGTGCACACTGTCCTGCCAGGCCTTGACAGAATCCTGCCGCATGATGCAGTGCACAATCATTTTCCGGGCAAAACGGTTGTCGCCGGCCATTGGCGGTGTCATCACCATCAGTCCCCGCGGGAAGTCGTCGGGGGTATAATCGCCTGCCTCCCACACAGAGGAATCGCCCGTGTAATGGTAAATATTGCGGTTGATGTACGGCATTGTGTCCGGTTTCAGAACCAGGAAAAGCGTGAACAGCGAATAGGAATTGCGCAGGCCCGTCAGCCGGTTCCTGTAAGCTGCCGGGAACGCCCCTTCCGGCAGCAGCCGGACCGTATCGGCCGGATGCAGCGCGGAAATGTACCAGTCCGCCTGGAAGCACTTGCCGTCTTGTGTGCGGACGGCGGAAACAGCTTGCCGGTCTGCCTCGATGCGGACGGCTTCCCGTTGGGTCAGCACCTGCCCGCCGTGCGATACAACGGCCTGTTGCAGTGCATCGGCCAGGCATCGGCTGCCGTCGCGCAACCGTACGGCCCCTTCGACATACATCTTGGTGACGAGTGCCGCCACGAAGTCCGGCGTGAACAAGTCTCCTCCGTACAACGTATTGTTCCAGGCCAGCAACTCGCGAAGTTCCGGATGATGGACATGGCTTTCGATGAACTGTTTCACCGACCGGCCGGACAGGTCGGGATGCACCGGCCGGTTCGGATCGGGCATGCGCAGGTCGAACAGCGGAATCAGGTCGCACAACCGGTACACTTCGTCCATATAAGCCTCGATCTGCGCCTTCTCCTCCGGGAAATATCCGGCCAGCGCAGCAGTAAACCGGTCCTTTCCGGTGGGCAGCCTGTAGCACCGTCCGTGCAGATGTACCTCGTCGAAACCGTCCGCGTCGAGCGGCATGATATGCGGTGCGACGGCGTCCCATGCGCCGACCGACCGTAGCAGCCGCTGCATCGAAGAACCCGGGTAGAAGCCTCCAAGCGTATGGAAACCTGTCTCGAAAGGAATGCCGTACCGCCGGAACGTCTGCAGGCAACCGCCGGCTTCCGGGGCTTTCTCAAGGATGGTGACCCGGCAGCCTTCACGGGCCAGCAGGGCGCCGCAGAGCAGTCCGCCCAGTCCGCTGCCGATGATGACGACCGATGGATGGTTTGCCGTTTCCATTAATTATGCTGTTGAATCTGACGGATGATGGTGTCTGCGCCGATGATCTCGGAGCAGGTGAGGATGGCGCCGATGATGACACCCAGAATGCCGTGCGAATTGATGTTCTGTCCTGTCAGAAACAGGTTCGGAATCTTGGTGCGTTGGGTCACCAGCGTCTGGGTCGGGAAGTTCTTGTCGCGCATGATGCCGTACATTGAGCCCTCTTTGGTACCGGTGTAGTCGCGGTACGTGAGCGGCGTCGAAGTCCAGTAGGCCTCGATGGCTGCCTTTGTGCCCGGCAGTTCGCGTTCCAAGGCGTCCAGCAGCAGCTCCGCCTTGCGCTGTTTGAATTCCTCATAGTCCCAGCCCCGGTGATGCACTGTGGTTCCGGCCCACTGCTGCACTTCGTCCCACCGCATGTAGGCGATGAGCACGGCGTTGTGCGCCCATACGGCTTGCGGTTCGGCCGCCTGGTGCATGTAGAGGAAATTCCGCGGCCAGTCTGCCGCCGTGTAGTCCTCACAGTTCCAGACATCCTTCCGGTAATGGAAGAAATTATGCCGCCGGTACGGCATGCAGCCCGGTTTGAACTTGAGGTAGACCGTGAAGTTCGAGACGGTCTGTTGCATGCTCCGGATGCGCTCCTTGTAGGCGTGACGGAACAGATGGCTGTCAATCATGTCGATGAGCAGCTCCGGATGGATATCCGAAATGATATGGCGGGCCGTGAAACGTTCGCCGGATGCGGTACGTACGGCCACGGCTTTTTCAGAGTCACAGTCGATGGCGGTGACGCACTGCGAAGTAAGACAGGTGCCGCCGTGACGTTGCACAGAAGCAGCCAGCGACCGGGCAATGGCATCGCTGCCGCCGACGATGCGGGCCGCGCTGTGGTTGTAGAAATCGGAGATGAGCGCGTGGACATACATCGGCGTGTGGTCTCGGCGGCCTGCGTAGAGCGGCAGGTTGCCGACCAGCACCTCGCGCAGTACCTGGTCTTCGACGATGCCTTCGACCGATTCGTTGACACTTACTTTGACATATTCTGGTGACAGCAGGTTGATGCTGTCGAAATGCGAGAAGGAGTAGAGCGGCGAACTTTGTCCGATCTGCCGGATAGTCTCCATGTATTGCTGCAGGTTCTGTCGTTCGTGCGGGAATTTCCGCGCCAGTGTCTCGACGAACGCCTCGCGGCCGTTGGCGAAGGCGTACCGGTCACCCCGGCAGGAGATGATGTCGTAGCCGGCGCGGTCCAGCATGTCGAACTGCAGGTCCTTGAGCAGGTCGAGGTAGGAGAAGAAGCGATGCAGGGCTTCTCCTGGCCGGATGCTGCCGATGTAGTGCATACCGGTTTCGAAACGGACGCCCTGCCGCATGAAACTCTGCAGACATCCGCCGAGTACGGGCTGTTTCTCCAGTACGGCCGTTTTCAGGCCGTTCTTCGACAGGATGTAGCCGCAGGCCAGGCCGCCGAGGCCGCTGCCGATGATGAGAATGTCGTAATCGTTATGCATGGCTTTCGGATGACAGAATGATTTCCGGCGGCATTCCCGGTTTGCACCGTACCTCGGCGTCGTAGCGGGAACCGGCTTCGGGCACAGGAATGAAATGCAGATTCGGGGGCAGGTAATGGCAGTGTACGGCGACATCGTACTGCGCGGCGTCGGGGATGCAGACATCCACCTGCGCCGTCTGTCGGAGCAGTGCCGTCCAAAGGCCGCCGGCACCATATACGGCATCGTGCACGAGCAGACGTCCTTCGGGCGGCAGTCCATCCATTATGCCGGCAGCCGGCCTGGCTGTGCGCAGAAAGCGACGGACGGTGCGGACGATGAACGCCGGTTTGTACAGATAATGGTCGCGCACCTGCGGCATGAACCAGACAGCGTCCTCGCAGTGAGCGGCCGTCCGGCTGAGTTCTTTCTCATACAATTTCCGGTAAGCGTGCGCCATATCGCGGCAGCTTGCCGCCGGGTCGTCCGGCAGAGCCTGCAGCCATCGTACCGTGAGGTGGCCCGGCCGCAACAGCAGGTCGTATTTTGGCAGCACCTCGTGAAATCCGTGCAAAAGCAGCGGCCGGATTTCCAGATGGAACTTCCGCGCCAGATAGAACGCGCCCTGGTGAAAACGTCCGATCTTTCCATCGGCCGTCCGGGTACCTTCGGGGAAGAGCATCACCGAA
>JAEEGL014907539.1_pt1 | contig 13174 bp, 10 predicted proteins | sample 9134231 | NCBI WGS metagenome assembly JAEEGL01 (sample SAMN16246548, study PRJNA631951) | gut metagenome | biome: gut microbiome; feature: rumen; material: fiber-attached | host: Bos | place: Iran: Karaj | collected 2018-10
AGACCTCCGCGCCGGTGGAGCGGCCGATCCAGTTGCGCTGCTGGATCTTCACCCGCTCGATATAGTCCAGGCCGTCCAGATCGTCGATGAGGCGCTGGGCATATTTCGTGATGGCCAGCATCCACTGGCTCTTCTCCCGGCGCACCACCGGGCTTCCGCAGCGCTCGCACACGCCGTTGACCACTTCCTCGTTGGCCAGGACGCATTTGCAGCTGGTGCACCAGTTGACGGGCATTTTCGTCTTGTACGCAAGGCCCTTCTTGAACATCTGCAGGAAGATCCACTGGGTCCACTTATAGTATTCCGGGTCCGTGGTATCCACCACCCGGTCCCAGTCAAAGGAGAAGCCCAGCATCTTCAGCTGGTCCGTGAAGCGGGCGATATTCCGCTTCGTCACCTCCCGGGGATGGACGTGGTTCTTGATGGCGAAGTTTTCCGTGGGCAGTCCGAAGGCGTCGAAGCCGATGGGGAACAGCACGTTATACCCCTCCATCCGCCGTTTGCGGCTGACGATGTCCAGGGCGGTATAGGGCCGGGGATGTCCCACATGCAGCCCGTCTCCGGAGGGATAGGGGAACTCCACGAGGGCGTAGAACTTGGGTTTATCGCCGCCGTTTTCAGCAGCGTTGACCTTCTGCTCCTCCCACACCTTCTGCCATTTCTTTTCGATCTGATGGAATTCGTATTTCATCTTATGACCAGCTTTCTGTCCCTTGCATTATTAGTCGGTGAGGAGCGAGGAAATGTCTACCTGGGGTGCGTCGCTCCAAAGGCGCTCCAGATCATAAAACTGCCGCATTTCCTGCAGGAACAGGTGCACCACCACGCAGCCGAAATCCAGCAGCACCCAGCCGCCGGAGCGGTAACCCTCGTTGCGCAGCGGGGGCTCGCCCAGTTCGGAGAGGGCCTTCCCCGTTTCGTCGGAGAGGGTCTTGATCTGGGTAGTGGAGCCCGCGGTGCAGATGACGAAGTAATCCGCCAGCACGGAGACCTGATCGGTCTTCAGCACCTTGATGTCCCTTGCCTTCTTGCTGTCCAGGGCCTTGACGATCTCTTCCATGACTTCCTTGGGCGTCAGCATATCATTCTCCCCCATTCGTATCGCCGCCTTCCGCAGGAGGGGCGTTGTCGCCGCCGGAAGCGGCGTTCTCCTCGTTCTTCTTGTTCTGGCTTTCCTGGTATTCGTTCCACTGCCGGAGCATCCGCAGGTACTGTTCCATGGTAAGGAAGGATTCCATGCCGCCCTTGATCTCTCCGCTGGTGGCGCAGAGGGTCCCGTTCTCGTCCCGGTAGATCAGATCCACGTCTTCCAGCTCGATGGGCTTATCGTAGGGATTGAAGCTCTCGTTGAGCATCTCCAGCCATTCATCCACCAATACCGTCCCATAGGAGAAGCCGCCGATGGAATCGTTGTAGTTGCTGGGCATGGTGTAGAAATGGATATCCTCCGTCTTCAGCTTCAGGATCTCTTTGGCAAACCAGGTCATATTGCCGGTGCTGAGGTCCGTCTTCACATATTCCTGGAAGATCTTGATATAGTCGTCCAGGTTGGTCATCAGGTTCTCCAGGCTCAGGCATTTTTTGAACACGGTTTTCAGGAATTCCTGCTGGGTATTGATCCGGTCGATGTCTCCGTAGTTGGTGCCGTCGTTGTTCTGCCGCCAGCGCACTACCTTGATGGCGTCATATCCATCCAGGTATTGCTCCCCGGGGCTGAAGTGGATATGCAGGTTCTGCGTGGGGTCGTCGTAGTTCATATAATGAGGAACGTTGAAGTAGACGCCGCCGATGGTCTGCACCAGCTGCACGAAGCCGTTGACGCTCACGCTCACATAGCAGTCGATGGGGAATCCCACCATATCCGAAACCGCGTCCCGCAGGCCGTCGAAATCGGCGCGGGAATAGACGCCGCTGATCTTCTTGGTCTCCGTCTTGTTGGGGTCGGATTCCACGTTGGCGCAGGTATCCCGCGGGATGCTGACCACGTTCACCGTACCCGCGTCCACGTCAAAGACGCCCACCATGATGGTGTCCGTGTTGCCCAGACCCTGATCCCGGCCCACCAGCATGATGGTGTAAACGTTCTCCCGCCGCATCCTTTCGGGCAGCGGCGTTTCCTCCGGGGGATCGGGTTCAGCCGTCACGTCCGGATTCTCGGGCTTCGCCGTGGCTGTGGGGCGGACGGTGGGCTGCGTCGTTGGCTTCGCCGTAGGCTGAACGATCTCCGGCGGCTTCACCAGGCTCTTCCACAGGACGAATCCCCCGATCACCAGGGCAGCCAGCACGGCCAGCACGATGATCCGGCGGCGTTTCTTTTTCTTCTGGTAATCGGCGATGATCTCCTCGATTTCCGCTTCTTCCGCCGGCGTCCGGAAACGGACTTCCTTGGTAGGCTCCGGGTCGGAAGCCGGTTCCGCGGCCTCCTTCTCCGGTTTCCAGGCGATAGTCGGTTCATCCGAGCCTGATTCGGCCGGTTTCGTCTCTTCCTTTGGCCGGGCCTCCTGCTTCGGTTCCTCCGGAGGGACCGGGATCACCTTTGTCTCGGCAAGCTTCGACTCCGCCTGTGTGGGCTCCGCCGGCTTCGGCTCGGCCGCTTTCGGTTCCGGGTCCTTCGGCGCCTTCGGCGTGCTCTTTTCGGGGGCGATCCATATCTCTTCTTCCGTTTCCGTCGGGCGCTGCTTTTTGCCGCCGGTGCTGCGATTGCCGTGGAAACCTCCAAAAAGCTTCATTGGCTGACTTCTCCTCTATACTCCTATACAGTGACCGCCGCTTCGATCAGCGGTTACCATTGAGAAAATCCAAGGCCTCCCGTGTGGCGGGATGGGGTGCCCGGTTATTCTCTTTCAAATGACGCAAACTGCTTTCCAGCGCCCTTCGCAGGGCTTCATCCAGATCGCTTTCCGCCAGGCTGCGGATTTCTTCCACGCCGGGGGTCGTGCGATTCGGCTCGATATAATCCGCCAGCCAGATGATCTTCTCCAGCAGGCTCATATCCGCCTTTCCGGTGGTGTGCCAGCGGATGGCGCTCTCCACCTCCGGAGAAACGCCGAATTCCAGAGCGGCTGCCGCTGCTCCGGAAAAGGCATGAAGGGCCGCTTCATATTCCGGACGGTAAGAGAAATTTATATTACCACGTTTTTCGCAGTATTGCAATTGTTCTTCCACCGGCATTTTCTTGGTGATGTCGTGGAGGATGGCAGCGTTTTCCGCATCCAGCACGTCCGCTCCCCAGCGCCGTGCCAAGGCGGCGGCGGTTGCCCTGCAGCCCAGCACGTGGGGGATGCGGGATTTCTTATACCAGGGCCTGGCCAGCTCCCAAAGGGCGTCCGGCTCCGGTCGCACACCGTAGAGCCGGTTTCTCAGGATATAGCGGTAGACCTCTTTCGGCAGCTGCGCTGCTCCTTTGCCCTCCTGCAGCAGCGTGCGCAGCTCCGTGGAGGAAACCTCCAGGGCTTCCACGCCGATGCGGCGGATTTCGGTGCCGTGAGAGCGCCGATAGCTCTCCGCCAGGGCGTCGATCTTCCCTTCCTCCCCCGTCTTCCGGGGATAGGCGGCCACATGCAGGGTCCTCATCAGCCAGTCGCCCCGGTACCAGTCCGGAAGAGTCTCAAACATGTCCGTGCCGCAGAGGATCCACAGTTCCCCTGCCGGATCCTCGGAAAGTAGACGCTCCACCGTGTCCGCGGTATAGCTCTTCCCGGCTCTTTTGAGTTCCCAGTCCAGCACTTGCAGACCGGGAATGCCCTCGAATGCCAGCCTGGCCATCTCCAGACGCTGCATCCCGTCGGCGCCGCCCTCCGGCAGCTCCTTGTGGGGCGGGATCCCGGCGGGGATCACATACAGGGTTTCCAGCCCCAGCTCCTTCGCAGCTGCGGCGGCGGCCCGCACATGGCCCAGGTGGGGCGGGTTGAAGGTGCCGCCCAGGAATCCCCGGCGCATCTCAGGCCTTGGGCAGCCGGATCTTCGGCTCCGTGGGATGGGGGCGGTAAAGCACGAAACGGCTGCCGATGGACTGGATGCCCTCGGCCCCCGTGGCCTCCGCCAGGGCCTGGCAGGCCTCCGCGGCGGTCAGGAGGGAAGCTTCCAGCACCCGGCCCTTGATGAGCTCCCGGGCGGTCAGGGCCTCGTCCGCTTCTTTGATCACGTTTTCACTCAGGCCGCCTTTTCCCACATAAAGGATGGTGTCCAGCGAGTTTGCCAGACTGCGCAGATAAGCTCTCTGTTTTCCCGTCATATCATTCCATCTCCGTCAGGATGCGTTTCAGCTCCCGCAGGGCGTTGCCCCGGTGGGAGATGCCGTTCTTCTCTTCACTGCTGAGCTCCGCCATATGCCGCCCGTCGGGCAACTGGAACAGGGGGTCGTAGCCGAAACCGTTGGAGCCCCGTTCCTCCCTGGCGATAAAGCCGTGTACCTCGCCTCTGGCGGTGACTACCCGGCCATCCGGCCAGGCCACCGCAATCACTGAGACGAATTTTGCGTCCCGATGTTCCTCATTTTCCATGTTTTTCAGCAAAAGCGCGTTTCTTTCCCCGTCCGTACGGTCGTGCCCGCCGCCGTAGCGGGCGCTGTAGACCCCCGGCGCACCGCCCAAGGCGTCCACCATGAGGCCGCTGTCATCGGCTACGGCGGGGAGGCGGCTGGCCTCCATGACTGCCTTTGCCTTGATGACGGCGTTTTCCTCAAATGTGGTGCCGGTTTCCTCCGGCTCCACGTCCACACCGGCCTCCGCCTGGGATATGACCCGGATGCCCAGTTCCCCCAGGATGTCCCGCATTTCAATGAGCTTTGCCTTGTTGTGGCTGGCCAGCACAAAACAGTCGTTTTTCATGCCAGCAGCGCCCTCACGTAATTCTCGGGGTCGAAATCAAGAAGGTCGTCCATCTGCTCGCCCACGCCGATGAGCTTGATGGGGATGCCCAGCTCCCCGGCCACGGCGAAAGCAATGCCGCCCTTGGCCGTGCCGTCCAGCTTGGTGAGCACCAGGCCGGTGACGCCCGCCGCTTCAGAGAACTGGCGGGCCTGGATCAGGCCGTTCTGCCCCGTGGTGGCATCCAGCACCAGGAGGTTTTCCCGGTCGGCCTCCGGCAGTTCACGGTCAATGATGCGGTTGATCTTGCTCAGCTCGTTCATCAGGTTCGTCTTGTTGTGGAGCCGCCCTGCCGTATCGCAGATGATGACGTCGGCCTTTCTCGCCTTGGCGGCGGCGATGCCGTCGAAGACCACGGCGCCGGGATCGGAGCCTTCCTCGTGGCGCACGATCTCCGCGCCGGAGCGCTGCGCCCAGATGCTCAGCTGCTCCCCCGCCGCGGCCCGGAAGGTATCCCCGGCGCAGAGCAGCACCTTTTTCCCCTCAGAGGTGAAGCGGGCGGCCAGCTTGCCGATGGTGGTGGTTTTCCCCACGCCGTTGACGCCGATCATCATAATGACGGAGGGGGTGGTGCCCAGGTGAAGGCCGCTGTCCTGGCTGCGCAGCTTCTCCGTCAGGAGCCTGGTCAGCTCCTCCTTGATGTCCTCACCGCCCCGGATCCCGCCTGCTTTCACGCTGGAGCGCAGCTGGTCCACGGTGCTGACCGCCAGATCCACGCCCAGGTCGGCGGTGATCAGGGTCTCCTCCAGCTCGTCGAAGAACTCGTCGTTGGCTCCGGTGAAGCTGTCGAAAATGCCGGTCAGGTTCTTTCGGGTCTTGCTGAGCCCGTTTTTGATCTTTTCAAAAATTCCCATGGTCATCTTCCCTCATTTTTCATGGCATCCTCCAGCGCCACGCTGATGACGCGGGAGATACCCTTCTGCATGGTGACGCCGTAAAGCATATCCGCCTCTTCCATACTGCCCCGCCGGTGGGTGATAATGAGGAACTGGGTCTTGTCCGACATGCGGCGGGTATAGCGGGCGAAGCGGCCCACGTTGTTTTCATCCAAAGCGGATTCGATCTCATCCAGCACGCAGAAGGGCGCGGGGCGCACCTTCAGCATGGCGAAATACAAGGCGATGGCCACAAAGGCCCGCTCGCCGCCGGAGAGCAGGGTCAGCGTCTTCAAAGCCTTGCCCGGCGGCTGGACCCGGATCTCAATGCCGCAGTTCAGGATGTCGCCGGGATCCTCCAGGATCAGCTCTCCCCGGCCGCCGCCAAAGAGCTCGGTGAAGGTCTCGCTGAAGCTCTTTGCCACGGATTCGAATTCCACGCGGAAGATCTTTTCCATCTCCCCCGTCAGCTCCGCGACGACCTGCAGCAGCTCATCCCGTGCCTTTTCAATGTCGTCCCGCTGGCCGGTGAGGAAGGTGTAGCGTTCATTCACCCGCTCGAATTCCTCGATGGCCCCCAGGTTCGGGCTGCCCATGGCGTTCATTTCCCGCCGGATCTGGGAGGCGCGCTTCTGGGCCTGGGACAGGTTTTCCAGCGGCTGCCGCTGCCGGGCCGCCGCGCTGCGGCTCAGCTCGTAGTTATCCCAGAGCTTGTCCAGCAGCTGCTTTTCCTCCATGTCTGCGGCGTTCTTTCGCTGTTCCAGCTGGGCGAACTGCCGTTCCAGATCGTTGATGGTCCGATTGGCATCCTGGGCGGCCTTGTCCGCCCGGCTGCGCCGGCCTTCGTAATCCTGGCGCAGGGCCATGGCCTCCGCTAGGCGGGGCCGCAGCTTGTCCGTTTCCTCCTTTGCAGCCGCCGCTTTTTCCCGGAGTGCTTCCATTTCCTGATCCAGGGCCCGGTTCTTTTCCGTCAATTCCCCTTTCAGGGCCTCCCGGCTCTCCCGGTCGCCGGTATAGGCGCTCAGCAGCTGGGTCCATTCCTCGATGCCCTGCTTCGTCCCGGCGATTTCCGAGCGAAGGGAGGCTTCCTTTGCCTGCAAAGCGGCGCTGTCGGCCCGCAGGGCTTCCAGTTTCTCGCTGAGGCCCTGGCGGTCCATCGTACCGGCGGAGGCTTCTTCCTGCAGTTCGCGGGCATTGGCCCGATGACGCTCTGCTGCTTCCCCGGCGGTTTTGTCCGCCTCCAGCAGCTCTTTTTCTTCCTCCCGGCTCGCCAGGAGGCTCTTTTCCATAGCTTCTGCACTCTGGCGCAGGGCATCCGTCAGGGCTTCCCGCTGCCCAAGTTCGCCTTCCAGCTTCAGGCAGGCGTCTTCCGCGCTGCGTTTTTCCCCTTCTGCCGTCTCGGCTGCAAAGGCTGCGTTGGCGACTTCCTTTTCCAGAGCGGCGCGCTCCCCGGCCAGCTTTCCCAGCTTTTCTTCCAGTTCACTCAGCCGCTCTTTCAGCCGCACCAGCTCGTTTGCGCGGCTGAGGGCGCCCACGTTCCGGGCGGCGCTGCCGCCGGTCATGCTGCCGCCGGCGTTGATGAGCTGCCCGTCTAAGGTGACGATACGCAGCCGCCCGCCGAATTTCCGGGAGACCGCGATGGCGGCATCCAGGTCTCTGGCCACCACCGTCCGCCCCAGCTGGTAGAGGATGACGCCCCTGTACGTTTCGTCGAATCTCACCAGGCGGGAGGCGATTCCCTCCACGCCGGGCATCTGTTCCAGGCCCGGCTCCTTCAGTTCGGAGCCATGCATGGCGCTCATGGGCAGGAAGGTGGCCCGGCCCGCATCCAGCCTTTTCAGCAGATTGATCGCGGCCTTGCCGTCCTCTTCCCTGTCCACCACGATGCTCTGCAACCCGTTTCCCAGGGCGGTCTCCACCGCCACGGTGTATCGGTCCTCCGTGCTGATCAGCTCCGCAACGGTGCCGTGGATGTGCTTCAGATTGCCCCGGTCCCGCTCGCGCATGACCACGCGGACCGCTTTGGAAAAGCCCTCGTATTCCCGCTCCATATCCGCCAGGAGATTCGCGCGGGCGCGGGCGCTGCTCTCTTCCATTTTTGCGCTGCGCAGCTGATCCGTCAGTTCTTCCAGCTTCTGGCGGCGGGCCGTGAGGCGCAGGGCATAGCCCCTGCAGGTATTGGAGGCCGAAGCGGCGGCTTCCTTCTGCTGATCCAGCTGCTTCTTTGTCTCCGAAAGGGCGGCTTCTTCCGCTTCCAGCCGCCGCTGCTGCTCCGCAAGCTCCGCCTTCGCAGCTTCCCGCCGCAGGCGCAGGGAATCCAGCGAGCCCTGCAGGGCTGCCCGGCGGGCATCCTCCGCTGCGGCGGCGCTCTCCTCCGCCGCGGATCTTTTCAGCAGGTCATCCAGTCTGGAGGCCGCCTCGTCCACGGCGTTGGCCGCGGCCCCGGTATCGGCAAAAAGGGCGCTGCGCTTGTCTTCCAGCCCGTCCAGCTCCGCCTGCAGGCGCCCTAGCTGCGCCTGCCGCTCCGAAAGCTTTTCCCGGAGCTCCGCTTCCCGTTCGCTCTGGCGGCTCTGCTCCTCCTCCAGGCGGCGGAGGCTGCCTAGGTTACCCTGCTGCTCCGCTTCCAGAGCGGCCCTTTCGGCCTCCAGGGCGGCCACGCATTTCTCTCCTTCGGAGATACCGCTTCGCAGGGCTTCGGCGCTCTCGTCGGCGCTGCGGATGCCGTCGCTGCAGCGTTCGGATTCCTGATACAAGCCCTCCAGGGCTTCTTTTTCATGATTGAGAGAGGCGGATACTTCGTCGTAGGATTGATTCAATGCCCGGCTTCGCTCCGTCAGCTTGTCCAGGGCGTCCATCCACAGGGCGATTTCCAGCCCCCGCAGCTCATCCCGCAGGAGAAGGTATTTCTTCGCCGCCTCCGCCTGTTTTCGCAGGGGTTCCACCTGCAGCTCCAGCTCGGCGATCTTGTCCCCCACACGCAGGAGGTTTTCCCCTGTCTTTTCCAGCTTCCGCTCCGTTTCTTCCTTCTTGTGGCGGAATTTGGATATTCCGGCAGCTTCCTCGAAAATCTCCCGCCGGTCTTCGGATTTGGCGGCCAGGATCTCATCCACGCGGCCCTGCCCCACCAGGGAATAACCGTCCCGGCCAAGGCCGGTGTCCATCAGCAGTTCATTCACGTCCTTCAGGCGCACCGACTGCTTGTTGATAAAGTATTCGCTCTCGCCGCTGCGGTAATAGCGGCGGGTGATGGAGACCTCGTCCGAATCCGTCTTCAGGCTGCGGTCCTCGTTGCCCAGGATCAGGCTCACCTGGGCAAAACCGCTGGGGCCCCGCTGGGAGGTCCCGCCGAAGATCACGTCCTCCATCTTGGCGCCCCGCAGCGTTTTGGAACGCTGCTCGCCCATGACCCAGCAGATGGCGTCGGAGATATTCGATTTTCCGCTTCCGTTCGGCCCCACGATGGCGATGACCCGCTGCTCAAACGGCAGGACCACCTTTTCGGGGAAGGACTTGAAGCCTTGGATCTCAAGCGCCTTCAGATACAATGGTTTTCCGCTCTACTTTCCTAGACTTTAGCATATATAGATATAGTCAGAGTATTGTACTACAATATCTCCGAAATTTCAACGGTTTCCGGCGGAAAACCGCCTCCGGATACGGAAATCTCCTCCAGTCCGAATTCCCAGCGCAGGGCCAGCAGATTTGCCTTTTTCCTTCCCGTGAGCTGGGAAACGCGGTTCGCGGCCACCCGGAGCTCCACCCGCCGCGGGATATGGGGCAGGGAACGCAGCTTCTCCCTGGCCAGCTCCAGATAGAGCTTGCTGTAGATCATCTCTCCCAGCGCGGGGTGATAGGCGCCGCCTGCCGCTTCCCCGCCGGACAGGGCTTCCGTGGGATTCAGCCCCAGGCGCAGGATGGGGATGCCCTCCCTCAGGAAAAGCGCGGCGATGGGCGCGCAGGTCTCCACCGCGTCGGAAACGGTGTGGGCCCGGTACTTTCCCGCCCGCCAAAGGGCCTCCAGGGGAGTGCCCCGGAGGATCACCGTGGGATAGATGCGCACCCCGTCGGGTTTCAGGGCAGCCACGGCTTCCGCCGTCCGGAAATCGCTTTCCCGATCCGCGCCTGGCAGGCCGGTCATCATCTGTAAGATGAGCTGCATCCCCGCACCTTTCACCATGGCCGAAGCGCGGACCGTATCCTCCGCGCTGTGGCCCCGGCCGGAGAGGCGAAGCACGGCGTCGTCCATGCTCTGGGCGCCCAGCTCCACCGTTTCCACACCGTAAGTCTGCAGGAGTGCCAGCTTTTCCGCCGTCACGGCGTCGGGACGGGTGGATACCCGGATGGAGCGGAGAAAGCCATTCTCCCGATATGGCCGGGCCGCCTCCAGCAGGGTCCTCTGGATTTCCTCCGGCACGGCGGTGAAGCTGCCGCCGTAAAAGGCCAGCTCCGCCCGCTCCGTCTTATCCCTTGCCTCCTCCAATGCCCGCACCACGTCCCCGGCCCCGGCAGGACGAAGGCTGCCCGAAATCGTGCGTTGGTTGCAGAACACGCAGTCATTCGGACAGCCCAAATGGGGAACGAACACAGGGACGATGCTGTTGCGCGGCGTCATCCCCGTCCTCCCCGAAAACGCTCGTAGGCAGCCTGGGCGGCTGCCTGCTCCGCTTCCTTTTTGGAAAAGCCGCTGCCTTCCCCGGCCACCTCTCCGCCGTAGATCACCTGGGCGGTGAAGACCTTGTGGTGGTCCGGGCCGCTCTCTCCCGCCATGCGGTAGGTGGGGGCGCTCAGCCCCAGCCGCTGCACTGCTTCCTGCAGCAGCGTCTTGTAATCGTGCTTGGCGGGCACGGCCTTCTTGATTTTGGGAAGGATGGTGCGGCCCAGAAATCCCCTGGCGGCCGCTTCCCCGCCGTCCAGGTAAATGGCGGCCAGCACCGCCTCGAAAGCGTCGGCGATCATGCTGGGGCGCTGATGGCCCCCGCCCATGGCTTCTCCCTTGCTGAGACGCAGCTGCTCCCCCAGGCCCAGGGGCGAAGCTGACTCCACCAGGCTGGCTTCGCACACCAGCTCGGCCCGGAGGCGGGTCATCTCCCCCTCCGGCTTATCCCCGTAAGCCTGATACAGGGCCTCCGCCACCACGAATCCAAGGATGGAATCCCCCAAAAACTCCAGGCGCTCGTTGCAGCCCTTGTGCCCCAGGCCCCGCTCGTTGGACCAGGAGCTGTGGGTCAGGGCCAGGGCCAGCAGCGCCGGGTCCTTGAAGGTATAGCCCAGGCGTTTCTCCAGCTCAGACACGTTCAGCCTCCCCGCTCTCCGCCAGCATGGCGCTCAGCTCCCCGGCCAGGTCTGCGGAAGCCAGCTTCGCGGCCTGACGGATGGCGGAGCAGATGGCCTTGGCGTTGCTGGAGCCGTGGGCCTTCACCACCGGCTTGTTGATGCCGAGGAAGACGGTGCCGCCCACTTCGGTGTAATCCATGCTCTTCCTGAATTCCCGGAGCCCGCCCTTCACCAGGGCTCCGGCCAGCTTACTCAGTCCGTTTTTGTAGAAAACCTGCTTGAGGCCGTCTCCCATATAGATGGCGGTGCCTTCGATGGCCTTCAGCATCACGTTGCCGCTGAAGCCGTCGGTCACCAGCACGTCGCAGACGCCGGAAAACACGTCCCGCGCTTCCACGTTGCCCACAAAGTCCAGCTTATGCGCCTGGGCGTCCTTGGTAAGCAGGGCGAAGGTCTCCTTCTGCATGGCGCCGCCCTTGGTGTCCTCCGTCCCGATGTTCAGCAGGCCGATCTTCGGGTTCTTCTTGCCGAGGTAGCTTTGGGCCAGGATCTTTCCCATGTAGGCGAACTGCTGCAGGTATTCCGCAGAGCACTCCGCGTTGGCGCCGCAGTCGATCAGGACGCAGCCCCCGGTCTTGGAGGGCAGGATGGGGGCCAGTGCAGCCCGGCGGACGCCGCGGACGCGCTTGACGACCAAAGTGGCCCCGGACAGGAGGGCGCCGGTACTGCCGGCGCTGACGGCAGCATCCGCTTCCCCATCCCGCAGCTTATAGAGCATGACGGCCATGGAGGAATCCTTTTTGTCCCGCACCGCACGGGCCGGATCGTCCTCCATGGTCACCACGTCGGAGGCATTGGCGATCTCCAGGCCCTTTGGCAGGTTCTGCAGACCCAGTTCCTGGACGCAGCGGAGAATGGCTTCGGCGTTTCCCACCAGGACGATCTCGGCCTTCACTTCCTCCACCGCCTGGATCGCGCCTTTCACGATCTCCATCGGGGCGTTGTCCCCGCCCATGGCGTCCACAATGATCCTCATGTCCTTCCTCCCATCACGCCTTGTCCAGCCCGGCGATCACGTCCAGTGCCCGCTTGCTGAGGAAGGCGTTTTTGTTTCTCTTTCCCCGGACCCGGTGGTCCAGAGGCTCTATGATCCCATAATTCACGTTCATGGGCTGGAAATCGGCGACGCTTCCGTCGCTTACGTAGGCTGCCAGAGCCCCGATGGCCGTCTGCCTGGTGAAATCCAGAGGCTCCTTCCCCAGCAGCTCCCTGGCGGTCTGCAAACCGCAGAGGAGGCCGGAGGCGGCGGATTCCACATAACCCTCCACTCCGGTGATCTGTCCGGCGAAGCGGATGCGCGGTTCGGCCTTCAGGCGGTATTGCCCGTCCAGATGCCGGGGCGAGTCGATGTAGGTGTTGCGGTGCATGACCCCGTAGCGCACATACTCCGCGTCGTGCAGGGCCGGGATCATGGAAAAGACCCGCTTCTGTTCCCCGAAGGTCAGATGGGTCTGGAAGCCCACGATATTGTAAAGGCTGCCCTCGAAATTGTCCCGCCGCAGCTGCACCACGGCGTAGGGCTCCCGCCCGGTGGCGGGGTCCGTGATGCCCCGGGGCTTCAGCGGCCCGTAGCGCAGGGTATCCACGCCCCGCCGGGCCATGACCTCCACGGGCATGCAGCCCTCGAAAACGCCGCTGTCCTCAAAGCCGTGTACCGGCGCTTCCCTTGCGGAAGCCAGCTCCCGGTGGAACGCCTCATACTCCTCCTTCGTCATGGGGCAGTTTACGTAATCCGCGCTGCCCTTCCCGTAACGGGAGGCAAAGAAGGCATGGTCCATGTCCACGCTCTCCATGGTGACGATGGGTGCCGCCGCGTCGTAGAAATGCAGGTCGGCCTTGCCCCCCAGAAGGGCCAGCAGCTTGTCCGTCAGCCCTTCGGAGGTCAGGGGGCCGGTGGCGAAGATCACGATCCCCTCCGGGATCTCCGTGACCTCGCCCGGCACGATCTCCACACCCGGCAGGGCGCGGACGGCCTCGGTGACGCTCGTTTCAAAGCCCTTGCGGTCCACCGCCAGGGCGCTGCCCGCCTCCACCCGGTTAGCATCCGCGCAGCGGATGATGAGGGAATCCAGCTGCCGCATCTCCTCCTTCAGGAGG